>OHZL01000607.1_pt1 | contig 11929 bp, 8 predicted proteins | sample 1580531 | NCBI WGS metagenome assembly OHZL01 (sample SAMEA3882522, study PRJEB24775) | human gut metagenome | biome: human-associated habitat; feature: intestine environment; material: feces | place: Netherlands | collected 2009/2010 | reverse complement strand
AACCCGAAGGTCGTTGGTTCAAATCCGGCCCCCGCAACCACCAAGCGTCTCGGAATGATCCGGGACGCTTTTCTTTTGTCCTTTCGTACCCCAAAACCAAAGCCAGCCTCCGACCGGAACGTTCCGGCCGGAGGCTGGCTTTTTGTGCATCTTATCCCAATTTTTTGGCATTCTTTTGGGCAAAGAAGAAGCCCACGGCGCTCACGGCCACCACGACATAATAGGTCGCGATCCGGAAGAGCATCAGGACGCTCATCGTCTCGCCCCGGGTGAGGAACGCGCCGAATACCAGCAGGAATGCCGTCTCAATGGAGCCCATGCCGGCCACATTGGGCAGAGCGTTGGAGAGGAAGAGCATCAGCGCGGTGAGCAGCTGCACCTGCCCGAAACGCAGAGCGCTGGAAAGCCCCATGAACCGCAGGCAGAAGTAAGGGATGGTGTACATCAAAAAAAGCTTGCAGAGATGGACCGCGAAAATTTTCAGGCAGCGGTTTTTTTCTGTCAGCAGGTGGCGGCTCTCTTCGCTCAGGGTGTCCAGCTGGGTCTGCCAGCTCTCCCGGCGGGCCTGCCATTTCTCCGTCTTGGGCAGCAGGCCCAGAGCCCTGCGGGCAAGGCTCTGCACCAGCGGGGCGGTGCAGAGGAGCACCAGCCCCAGGATGACCCCGGCCACCACCGTGTAGGCGGCGGGCAGGTAGCTCAAAACGCCAGTGGCGTGGGCCGTGAACCACTGCCGGTTCCAAAGCAGCAGTACCGTGGCATACACCAGAACGGCAGCCTTATGGAAGACGTATTGCAGGGTCATCAGCCCCACGCCTGGGCCAAGCCCCAGCCCGCAGCGGTGGAGGTAGTAGGTCTGCATGGGCACCGCTCCGGCCCCCAGACAGATGACGTTGCCAAACGTGCCCATCCATGCGTTGTCGATGCCGTGCCGCAGGGTAAAGCCGGGCAGGCGGCTGCGCACGATGAGCCAGCTGGCCACACCCTCCAAAAGCGGGTAGGTGATGCCCAGCGCCAGCACCAGTGCTACCTGTCCGAGGGAAAGCTGGGCCAGCGCGGCGGAGATCTCGGCCCAGTGATCCTGGAACAGCAGGATGAGCACGCCCGTCAGGGCCAGCAGGATGGCTGCGGAGAGCAGGGCTTTTTTGCGGGAGGGGGCAGGGCTCTGGTTTTGGCTTTGCCGGGGCATGGGACACGCTCCTTTCTCAACGGGATTCGAGGACAGTATAGCATATCCCTGCGGGCTTTTTGTGAACATGAGACAAATTTTTCTTGGCAAATACAGCAATATGATAAAAGGGACAGGCGTCTGCCTGTCCCTCGAGGGTTATTTGTTGTTCCACTGTTCCACTTTTTCGGTCAGCTCTTTTACCGCCGTGGTCAGCGTCCGGGCGAACGCTTCTTTGGAATAATAGCGCTCGTAGAGGGCGCGGCAGTCGTCGTGCATGGCGGCCAGCTCGGCGGGGTGCTCAATGGCCCAGCAGAGCAGCTTTTCCAGCTGGGCGGGGTCATCGTCCCGGTAGACGAAGCCGTCCACACCCTCGGTGACAAGGCCCGCCGTGCCCGTGTGTTCCGACACGATGGAGGGCTTGCCGAAGATCAGGCCCTCGGTGACGAAGGTTGGCATGGGGTCATCGCGGGAGGCGCAGACCAGGCAGGTGCACTGCTGCATCAGGGATTTGATCTCGTCCCGGCTCAGCCGCTTGCAGTAGAAGACGTTGGCGGGGGAATCGGCCGTCAGGTTCCGCACGGCGTCCATCATCTCCCGGTCGGCTGCCTTGCCCACAAAGAGGAACGAGGCTTTCTGCCGTACCTCGGGGGGCAGCAGCCGGATGGCCTTGCAGAAGATATCCTGACCTTTGCGCCGCTCGAACGAACCCACGGTGACGAAGAGCGGGCGGCCGTTGGCGTAGCCCAGGTCGTAGACCGGGAAGTCTTCTTTCGAGTAGTCGGGCAGGCCGTAGATGAGCTGTTTGATCTCGAACTCGGGCCGGACGGCGTGCATGGCCGCCGCCGCGTGCTTGCCCACGGAATAGACCTCCACATTCGGGGCAATGGTCTTGGGGATCTGGTGGGCAATGTGCGGGTAGCCCGCAAAGGCATCGTGGAGCCACCAGAGCACCGGCACGCCGGTATCGCTCAGGGCCCGGAGCACCCGCCCGCTGACCACGGTGTTGACAATGACGAAATCGGCGCAGAGGGCCAGCCCCCACAGAGCCGGGGAGGAAACACACCCTGCCCGGGTGATGACGGCGGCACCGGCGTCCCGGAACAGCTGCAAAGAACCGTTGTCACTGGGGCCCAGCACCGTCACTTCATAGCCCATGCTGCGGAGCACGGGCACGGCGCTCACCATCACGATGGGGGCACCCGTCATATCCAGCACATGGCTGATGAGGAATGCCCGCTTGCCGTGGAGAGAATAGGCATCCTCGGCGCAGATGTCTCGCTCAAAATGGAGCAGAGCCTGCGGGACGCGGGTGCACCGCTCGCTCAGGCGGGCGGCAGCGTCCAGCAGTTCGCTGACGCTCTCCGGGTCCTTTGCGGCGGCGCGGCAGCGGTCCAGCAAAGCGCGGGACACCAGCGCGCAGCCGGTGCAGGAGATGTGGGCGTCGCTCTGGTAGAGGGCGGTGGCACCGTTGTAGCCGAACACGGCGTCGCTGAGGACGAGATCCGCCCCGTCTTTCAGGGCGGCGGCAAAGTAGTTGAGGGCGGTGGACATCAGCTCCACATCCTCCCGCACCAGCAGCACACCGGCCACGGCGGGGGTGAGAGCGTCAGCCAGCGAATCCACCAGCCGGAATTTCTGGTGGAGCTGGTCGCGCAGGGTGTTTTCCAGCGCCACCCGGCGGCCCGGGGCATAAACAAGAAGATAGAGGCTCTGCGTATCGGTATAAACCTGCCCGGACAGCTGGGTCCGCTGCAGGGGACTGTAACTGCTGTACATGAATGTTGTCGCTCCTCTGTCAGTGATGAGTGCGCTCAGCGGCTGCGGTGGAACCAGCCCAGCAGACGGCGGAACGGTGAGGTGATGCGCCAGCTGCTGCTGGACAGCACCCCCTCCAGCGATTTTTCATAGGCCTGGCAGCGGGCGGTCAGCTCCGCGTTGGCCTGGTGCAGCTCGGCAATGTTCTTGTGCAGGGCGTCCACAGCCTGCTGCTGCTCCGCGTTGGCCTGCTCCAGCTGCTGGATGTGCCGGGCCTCACTGTTCCAGGTCTTCTGGAAGTGCTGCACCCCCTCCAGCACCGCGTTAAAAAGGGGTTCGTCCGTCAACGTCTCCAGCGGGAAATAGCAGTAGGAGACCACCAGCTTCATCCCGGCGGGGTAATGGGTCAGCCCCTCCAGCCGGAAATTGGGGTCATCGCCCAAAAACAGGATGCTGTCGCCCGGCAGTGTCAGGCCGTTGGCGGGCACGCAGAGCAGCCGGTCGTCCGAAAAGCTCAGGTTGGTGATGCAGCAGGGCAGCTCACCCGGGTCGAACCGCAGGGCCTGCACGGCCACCGGCAGCTCAAAGGTCGCGGTCACAGCGCCGGTCAGCTCGTCGGTGGTGCAGTCGGGTGCGGTCAGGGTGTCCTTTTCCGAAAAGCCGAAGCCTGCATCATAATAGAGCAGCGGCTGCAGCAGAGTGGGCGAGTCAGTATGCATCTCGCGCTGGGGGTGTGCCGCAAGGTAGGACTGCACCTTCTGTTCCAGGGCAAGGCAGCGCTCTGCCAGATGGGAAGCACCTTCGTCCGAAAGCTTGAGCTGCTGTTCCAGCTCGGCGATCTTTTCCTGCAGAGCCGCAGTGTTCTCAGGAGCTGCGTTGTTCATAACCGGATTCTCCTCATAATATTATTTCACTTCAGCAGAGGGAGCCCCTCCGCAAAAAATCAGTGTTTTGCCGCAAAATGACGCTCAGGCGCTTCGGTGCGGGCGCTGCGCCGGCGGGGCGCTTCCGCCGCCTTCTGCTCCCGGCGGGAGGTGAGCCAGAACTTCAGGTCCCGGCGGCGCACCAGCAGCTCGCAGATGAGCAGGGTGGAGCCCAGCGAAAGGGTGAACTGCAGCACCATGCCCAGCACCGGGTGAGCCGCAAACTTCTGGGGCATCAGATACCAGGGAATGGCCGTGAGCTCCACGGTGTGGACGCAGAAGATGAACAGCGAACGGCGGCCAATGGCCTGAATGGCGTGGGTGACAACGTTCTCCACCCTGCGCTGGAACCAGATGACGATGGAAAGGATGCCCAGGCCCGTCACGGCATCCAGCAGGATGCTCACGGGGCCGAGGGTCCACTCGGCCATCGAGACGCAGTCGGTGCTCTTGGTAAGAAGCACCAGTGCGGCCACAGCCAGCGCAGCCGCGATCATCCCGCCGCGCAGACGGGGCGAGAGGGGCTGCTCAAAGATCTTATACTTCTTGGCAAGGTAGCCCACATACAGAGCCGGAACGGTGACCATGCCCTGGCCGATGCAAAAAGGAGCCTCCCAGGTGATGCAGATGCCCCAGCCTAACAGCATGGTACCCAGCACCGCCCAGTTTATGTACTGCTCCGGGAAGATATTCAGGATGAGATCCAGCAGGATCCATGCGATCATCAGCGAGAGCAGATACCACATGGGGCCGCAGGAGAAGAACAGCTGGCCGAAATAGGTGGCCGTGTGGGGCAGGCCCAGTGCAAAGCCGCCCAGCACCTTGTAGGTCTCGTAGGTGGCGTTGTGCAGGCTGCCGAACAGGCTGTAATGGATGATAAAATGGAACACGGTGGTGGCAATGCCGGTATAGATGTAAGGCTTGAGCAGCGTTTTGAACTGCTGGTCGATGCACTTGCCGATGGAGCGCTTGCGGAAGCCGTAGCCGCTGGCAATGTAAAAGGCCGCCATCAGGGATTCGCGGTAGGCGAACATGCAAAAGGTCAGCGGATTGATGTGGCTGGCATCGCCCATGGGGTAAAGCTCACCGGTGTGGGCAAAGACGATGGTCAGCATGCCGACACCCTTGAGCAGGTCAAACATGCCCAGCGAATTTGCGGCACGGCGTTTGGTTCCCTCCATAAAAAGGTCCTCCTCTGCGCCGCACCCCGCCCCGGGATGGCAGAATTGCCGGATTTTTGGCGCATCATGTTAAAAATTAGAGATATTTATAATAAGTATAATGCTTTTTGCCCTTGCTGTCAATCAAACGCAGGGAGAAAGCACGGTGGGCGGATACCGGGAAAAGTGTACCACACTCACGGCCTGCCCGCAACAAAAGGCAGGATTTACATCCGGGTGCACAGATTGACTGCAAGTTTAAGTTGCATATTTGTGCAATTAAATCTTGCATTTGAGCCATCTATGCGGTATACTCTAGGCTAGAGCGCCCAGAAGATTCCATTTGGCGGAAACAAAAGGGAATGATTTAACAAAAATAAACAGGGAGTGTAAAATAATGGCAAACAAGGCTTGTAACGAAGTTGTGACCGTGGCAAATATGCCGATGACCGTTTTTGATATGATCTCTGCGATGCAGAATAAGTATGCTGACCGTGTGGCGTTCCGCTATGTGGAGGACAAGGACACGGTGGTGGAAAAGACCTACGCTCAGTATGTGCAGGATATCCGCAAAGTGACCGGCTACCTGCAGCAGGAGCTGGGCGAGCCCAAGGGCAAGAAGATCGTCATCCTGAGCCGCACCAACTATGAGTACGGCGCGGTCGTTTTCGGCACCATGATGGCAGGCGCTGTCATCGTGACCCTGAACCAGGGCAAGACCTGGGCCGAGCTGGAATATGAGCTGGGCATGGTGGAGCCGGATCTCATCTTCAATGATGGCATCGATTACGGCTACCGCGCCCAGCTGGAAGCGCTCTATGGCGCTCGGCTCCGCCCCATGGATGCCTGGACCGCTGCCCCTGAGGCTGAGATGGTCAACCGCATCGACCACGAGGGTCTGCTGATGCTGATGTTCACTTCCGGCACCACCGGCCGCAGCAAGGGCGTGATGCTGAGCGAGAAGAACTACTTCACCGCCTGCCAGATGTACATCGATGGCCAGAAGTCCGTCCTTGACTATGAGGAGCGGCTGGTACCCCAGTACCTCGACCAGACCTTCAGCCACTTTACGCTGGTGCCCATGTTCCATCTGGCCGGTTTCATCTGCTACTTTGTCTATGGCATACAGGGCTGGACCCTGAATCTCTGCTGTGATGCCCGCGACCTGCGCCGGGATATGAGCCTGATGCACAGTGATGCCATGTCTACCCCTCCGGTGCTGGTGGAGATGATCTGCAACGAGGTCAAGCGCGGCCATGCCGACCGCCTGAACGGGCTGTGGAACCTGAGCTGCAGCTCTGCCATCCTTGACCCCGCCATTCTGAGCGACCTGGTGAAGAATGGCTTCTACATCAACCAGTGCTACTCCATGACCGAGCTGGCCGGCTATGGCCTGCTGAACGTGACCCAGGAGGGCGACCACCTGCGTGCCCTGGGCAAGCCGGACGGCTTCTGTGAGGTCAAGGTGGACGAGACCGGCGAGATCTGCGTCCGCGGCGGCTGCGTGATGCTGGGCTACTATAAGGACCCCGAGACCACTGCCGAGACCATCGACAAGGACGGCTGGCTCCACACCGGCGACCTGGCCTGCGTGGACGAGGAAGGCTACTACTATATGACCGGCCGCAAGAAGAACCTCATCATTCTGGACAGCGGCGAGAACGTCAGCCCCGAGGAGCTGGAAAAGCTGCTGGGCAAGTGCGATGCCATCAAGGAGTGCATCGTCAAGGAGATGGGCAAGAAGATCGGCACCGTGGTCTGCTGTGAGGATGACAAGCAGCAGCAGGTGAAGGCTTTTGTCACCGAGCTGAACCGCACCCTGCCCATGTACAAGCGCATCTCCGTGGTGGAGTGCAGCGCCGAGCCCCTGCCCCGCAACGCGCTGGGCAAGCTGCTGCGCAAGTAAAATCAAACGGGAGAAAAAGGAGCAGACCATGGTAAACAATGTCTATGATCTTGTCACCCGGACAATGGAACAGGAATTCCCCGGGCGGGTGGCCTTCCGCTGGGTAGAGGATGCCACCGGCACCGTGAAGGAAAAGACCTATGCTGAGTATGCACAGGATATCCGCCGCGCCGCTGCCTGGTTTGCCCGGAACATCCCGGAGGTGGAGGGCAAGCGGGTGGTCCTGCTGAGCCGGAACTGTTATGAGTACGGCGTGAATACCTTTGGCGCTGTGCTGGCCGGGGCTGTTCTGGTAACGATGAACCAGAAAAAGACCTGGGACGAACTGAGCTGGGAGCTGGAGCTGGCAGAGCCTGCCCTCATCCTGAACGATGGGGTGGACTACGGCTGCCGTGACCAGCTGGAGGCTGCGTATGGGGAACGCCTGCGGCCGATGGATGTCTGGAAGGACACCGCGCCCGGCGGGCTGGAAAAGAAGATCGACCCCAATGCCCTGATGGTCATGCTGTTCACCTCCGGCACCACCGGCCGCAGCAAGGCCGTGATGCTGGCGGAGCGGAACTTCTTTACCGTGATGCAGATGCACGTTGCCATGGGCGACCACTTGCTGGACTTCAAGCACCGGCAGCTGCCCGAGGACAAAAACGATGTCCTGAGCAACTTTGCCATCCTGCCCCTGTTCCATCTGGGCACCTTTATCTGCCTGTTCTCCTGGCCCTTCAAGGGCTGGGCCCTGAACCTTTGCAGTGACCTGCGGAATTTCTACCGGGATCTGGGCCTGATGCACAGCGATTCCATTGCCGTGGCCCCGGTGCTGATGGAGAGCATCTACAAGGATGTCAAGCGCGGCCGCGCCGATAAGCTGAACGGCCTGTGGAACCCCTGCGGCAGCTCTGCCATGTTCGACAGCGAGCTGCTGCTGGGTCTGGTGGAAAACGGCATGTACATCACCCAGTGCTACGGCATGACCGAGACCTGCGGCGATGGTCTGGTGAACTACGCCCAGGCAGAGCCTCATATCCGGGCGCTGGGCAAGCCGGACGGCCACTGTGAGTACAAGCTGGATGAGACCGGCGAGATCTGCATCCGGGGCGGCTGTGTGATGCTGGGCTACTATAAGGATCCCGAAGCCACCGCCGAGATCATCGACAAAGACGGCTGGCTCCACACCGGCGACCTGGCCCGTGAGGACGAGGACGGCTATTACTACATGGTGGGCCGGAAGAAGAACCTGATCATTCTGGGCACCGGCGAGAACGTCAGTCCCGAGGAGCTGGAAAGAAGGCTCAACGCCTGCCCTGAGGTGCAGGAGTGCGTGGTCAAGGAGATGGGCAAAAAGATCGGCGCGCTGATCTGCTGTGCCGAGGAAAAGCAGGCGGAGGTCCGGGCCTTTATCACCGGGCTGAACCGTACCCTGCCGCTGTACCAGCGGATCACGGCGGTGGAGTTCAGCGCCGAACCCCTGCCCCGCAACGCCATGGGCAAGCTGCTGCGCAGGTAAGCGCGGAAATTGTAAAAAAAGCGCAAAACCGGGCGGTCGGTGTGTTGCATTTCCTCCATAAAACAGGTATTATAAAACACAGGAATGCCCCGCCGGCTGGCTAAACCGGCCCGGCGCGTGGCATACTGAAACTGCGCCCTTGCAGGCGATAAAAAATCCCTCACGGAAAGGAAGATTTTTTGATGGAAAGAGCAGAAATCATGTCTCAGATCCTGGCAATTCTGGAGGATGTGGCAGAGATCTCGCCCGAGGATGTCAACGAAAACAGCGTGATGATGGATGATCTGGATCTGTCCTCTATGGAGATCCTGACCGTCGTGGCCGATCTGGAAGAGACCTTTGGTCTGCGCATCCCCGAAAAGGAGCTGCGCAACTTTGTGACCATCGGCGATCTGGCCGATTATCTGGCCGAGAACGCGGGGTAAATTCCGGATGAATGCAGAGCAGCGTGCGGTGTTTCAGGGCATCGTCTACTACTACCGTGAAAATCAGGTCCTCTGCCGCTATCAGGCCACGCTGAAGGAGGCCGTTGACCCGGCTCTTCTGCAGCAGGCATTGGATGCGGCCCGCCCGCTGGCAGAATATTATTTCTGCCATGTGGTGTGGGAAAATCGGGAGGCCCGTCTGGAGCCCAACACTGCCCCCTGCCGTGTGCGGCAGGGCAGCGCCCAGCCAAAGATCCCCGAGGAGACGAACGATTATCTCTTCTCGCTGGGCTATGAGGGGAACACGGTCTATCTGGACTGGTTCCACTTCCTGGCCGATGGCCGGGGCAGCGCGCCCTTTTTCACCCTGCTGCTCAAGCTCTACTACAACCTGCGCTCCAACGCTGGTTTTGTGTGCGAGGCCCTTGCCTCTGACCCGCCCTATGATGTGGAACAGCTGCTGGCCTGCTACCCGGAGAGCCAGGTGGCCAACGACATGCAGAAGGACGTGCTGCAGATCCACGAGGGCACGCCCCATTTTCAGCGGCTGCGGCTGGACAGGAAAAGCCTTATGGATCTGGCGCAGAAGGAGGGCGTGAAGCCCTTCAGCGCCCTCATGGGGCTGACCTGCCAGGCAGCGCAGCGGTATCTGGAAAAGAATGACCTTGTGTACAGCTATGCCGCCGACACCCGCGCGGCGCTGGGGGTGCCGCATGCCCTGTACAACTGCATTGCGTCCTTTCAGCTGGCCCTGCAGCTGGAACCGCAGGCCCGGCTCCACAGCTTTGCAAAGCAGCTCGACCATGAGATCCGGGAAAGCCTGACCCCGGAGCGCCGCCTGTTCCGCATGGCCGAACAGATGGGCTGGGTGTATCAGGTGTTCCGGCAGAAGGCCGCGCTCAAGATCAAGAAGCGTGTGTTCCAGATGGGCGAGTACATAAGCGGCTTCCCGGCAGATTTCTGGGTCAGCTACATCGGCAGCCCGCTGCTGCCGCACAGCCCGGAGCTGGAAGCATACCTGACCGATTTCCAGACCTGGGTGCTGCCGGACGGTGCGTCCCTTGCAATGGAGGTCACCAGCCTGCACGGCGTGCTGACCTGCTGCATTGAGAACAAGGTGGACAAGCCCGGCTACCTCGAGGCCCTGCGCGATGTGATGGAGCAGGAGGGCATCAGGGTGCTGGAAGCGGTACATATTTCCTGAAGCAACAATAACAGCGAACCCCCCAGTGCAGATCGCACCGGGGGGTTCTCAGTCAAAGCCTGACGGCTTTGCCAGCTCCCCCAAAGGGGGAGCCAAGGGCAATCCCAGATTTAGCAGCATCTGCCCTCTGTAATGTCTTGCCTCTCCCTTCGGGAGAGGTGGCATTGCGCAAGCAATGACGGAGAGGGTGAGGATGCTAAAGGGTTCGCCACTTACCCCTTCAGCTGATTCCAGCTCCGAATAACCTCCCAGCGGCTGACGGAATCCTCCGCGGACGCATCCGGGGCGAGGAGCTGGTTCTCGATGGCCCATGCAAGGGCCTGCTGGACCGGGGCAGCATCGGCAGGGAGAAGAGCAGCGGGGGTCGGGGTCCCGGCGGCTTCCCACAGCAGCAGGGCCAGCTCCCCGGCGTTGTTGGGGAGGGCCGCACCGGCAGGCAGGACGGTGTTCAGGTACAGCTCGGTGCCGATCATGTAGCCGGTGTAGCCGAGCACGGCAGCGCCAGTACCCGCCGTGCCGATTATGGCGGCGGTGCCAAGGATGCCGGGGCCTTCGCTTTCAATGGTGGCTTCCCGGTACTGGGCTTCCACGGTAACGGTCTTGCCTTTTTCCACTGCATTGGCCGGGATGGTAAAGCTTTCGGCGTTGTAGGCCACATTGGGGTTGCCCAGCAGGCTTTCCTCACTGATGGTCCACTGGTCGAACACCATGCCCTCCGGTACGGCATCCGGGTTCAGGGTCACTTTTGCTTCTGCATCCACCGGCACGGTGCCGCTGGTCAGCGCATCCCTTTCGCCGGTCGTAAAGCTGCCGCCCACCACTTTCAGGGTGTAGGTCTCCGGTTCCGGTTCAGGCTTCGGTTCAGGCTTCGGTTCGGGTTTGGGTTCCGGTTTCGGGTCGTTCAGCTGCAACTCAAGGTCAGCCGTAAGGGGCAACTGTACTTCCCGTACCTTGCCGCTGCTCAGGGTCACATACAGGGTACCGGTGGGCTGGCCGACCACATAAATCTCCTTGGCGGAGCTTTCCAGTGTGGTGGTATCGCCGCTGGTTTTCAGGGCCGTAATGGTTCCGTTATCAGAAACGGTAATTTTCTTGGCGCTGTTTTCGCAGCCGGTGGGAACATTCAGGAACACGCCGTTCAGGGCGCTGGCGCTGCCGGTAACTTCTTTCAGGAAAATGCCGTTGGTGATGGTGGCATTGCTGTCCACCGTAACCGGGCAATTCACCGCCACCCTATGGGGGTTCAGGTCGGTGCTGTTAAAGTCATAGCTTTTCTCGGCGGTAGGCTCCAAAATCAGGCTGTTGTTTTCAAACTTCCAACCATCACCGGTATAATTGGCCCGGTTGCCATTCCGATCCTGTGCCACGGCAGGGTAGCCGTCCTTGTCAATCACCAGCCGGGTCAGTGGGCTGATGGTTACGGTTGAGCCATTTGCAGGCGGTGCGGTGAAGGTGACTTCATAAACTCCGCGGATATCCTCGAACTCAATCTTGAGATCACTCCCACACCAGTCGGAAAGAAGCGTAGGCGGTGCATTATCAATGGTTACATCAAGGGGTGGAAGATCGTACATAGTATCATCAAAACGATAGCTTATATCAACAGAAACGGATGCCTGATTCGGGATGATATAGCATGAATTGTGATACCCATTGACCGAAACAGAAGAAAAAACGGACGGCGTTTCTGCTGCGAGGGTATAACCTAATGCTACGGGATCGGTGCCGCGAATGCTTGACTTATCTTTGAAAGTGCCGCCGTTGATCGTGCCGCCATTGTTTGTAACGGTGTACGAAGAAGCCCAATCACCAAACTGACCATTTTCAATGATGCCACCCGATTCATTGGTGACCGAAGAGAAAAAACGGCCACCGATTATTGTGCCA
>OHZL01000600.1_pt1 | contig 12034 bp, 10 predicted proteins | sample 1580531 | NCBI WGS metagenome assembly OHZL01 (sample SAMEA3882522, study PRJEB24775) | human gut metagenome | biome: human-associated habitat; feature: intestine environment; material: feces | place: Netherlands | collected 2009/2010 | reverse complement strand
CGCCCGCTCGCTTACGCGCACCATCATACGCGCCCCGATGGATAACGGGTGGGGTCCCGTCAGCCCCTACTGAAGCAATCGTTCAAGGCTGCCCTCGGAAGTCCATTCACTGACGGTAAGGCGTTCCGTTTCCACCATCCGGAACTCTCTGTGGCGATACATAGGTCAGATACTCCTCTTCCTCATCGGTTTCTCTGTGTTTTCGTTATCTGAATTATAAACACAACGGAGTAGATTTGTCAACTCTAAAATTTGGATGATTTTGCATTAAGTTTGCACAATGTGTGAACCGTAACTGCCGGGTTGTGAAGCTTAAAAAGTTTTTGCAAAAGTTCAAAAAAATCCTTGACAATCGCAGTCCCCTTTAGTATAATAATGCATGTCGCTGAACAAGAGCGAACATGAGAATCACAGGATTCCTCAGGATGCCCAGATAGCTCAGTTGGTAGAGCAGAGGACTGAAAATCCTCGTGTCACTGGTTCGATTCCGGTTCTGGGCATATGGGGTATTAGCTCAGTCGGTAGAGCACTTGACTTTTAATCAAGTTGTCCGGGGTTCGAATCCCCGATGCCTCATTAGCGGAAAGCATTTGCTTTCCGTTATTTTTTTACCATCAGACAGAATGATGGTGACAATTGCATATGCGGATATGGCGGAATTGGCAGACGCGCTGGTTTTAGGTACCAGTGGGCGACCGTGCAGGTTCAAGTCCTGTTATCCGCACTTATTAAGAGATCTTCTGTAAATTTGATTTATAGAAGGTCTTTTGTATTTTCAGAATAATACTCATAATAAAATGCCACAGATGTATCGGTAATGATCTGTGGCATTTGGGCTCTATAAAATTTTTTAAATCAAATTACAATTTCTCCCCCTCATTCACTTCCTCAATAAACACCTTTCCTTCCGCCTGCTGCTCCACAAAGTGAAACCGGAGCACAGCCTGGGGCCAGTTGAGGGTGATGATGGCTTTTTTATCCCGGGTCTTTCCAGCGGTCTGGATCTGGTCTACGAGGTCGGCGAGGATCTCACGGGTGAGATATCCGCCTCTCCAGTGGAACGTGAATTCACGGCCTTTTTTGGCGGCCTGGAGGGCGCGTTTGTAGACGTCTTCCAGCTTGGTAAAGGACAGCTTTTTCTCGCGGTAGTAGAAGTGGCTTCCGTCCGGGCAGGAGGGCGCAGGAGCGATCAGTGGTTCATGGTCACGAAAGATGTTTTTGTCATCCAGATTAAAATAATCGTAGCGGATGCTGACAGAGCCGTCCTCGTTTTTGCCAAGAGTATTGTCAAAGGTGGCGTCCAGATGGTAGTACTGTCCGTTAATCCGGACAATATTCCAGGTGTGGCGGTATTTGATCCCTTTTTCCGGATTGTTTCCGCAGATGGCGATGATACACCAGACACCGAGGGCATCGCAGAGCACTTTTACAGATTTGGCGATTCCCTCGCAGACGCCTACGCCGTGTCCAAGAGGCCCGATGATCTCGTGGGAGTATGGCTTTTTCAGCTTGTCATAGCGGATGTTTTCGCAGATAAAGTCATGGACATATTTTTCCTTATCCCACTCGGAAAGCTTCATGGCAGGGCGTACAAGCTTGTCTACGCGGGCACCCAGAGCTTTCTGGTGTTCCCGGATCTTATTCTTGTCAAAGATATATTCCGGGATCAGGATCAGATTTGGGGAATCTTTGTAATAGCGGTATTTGAACCCAACGGCCCAGAAAATCTCCGGATGATCCAGTCTCAGCTGGAAAAACACATCATAGAGCCAGTTTCCGTCGGTAGTAGGCACCTGTGGGATCAGAAATTCGTCGGAAAGTTCCATAAGTCCGTGAAGCATTGCGCGGTACACGTTCTGTTTATCTTTTGGTATTCTGCCGTAATAATATTCTTCAGCCTGTTTCATATATTTGAATTTAATCCGCCGTAGTTCTGAAATTTTGTTGTAATTCAGAATTCAGCAGAAACCCCTTTCTAAAAAATCAACGAAAAAATTATATCATAAAAGAATCATCAGAAGAAGTGCAGAGATAAAATGGAAGAAAGATTACGGAAAAATAAAACATGCAGAGCTATCCCACAAAGATGTACCCTGCATGTTTTTTCTGCCTTGAAATATTTTTGCCCGGAAATAACCGGGAGGCCAGGATCAGCCATTATACAGCTGATAATACCGGCCCTTCTGAGCAAGCAGCTCCTCATGGGAACCACGCTCGATGATACGTCCCTGCTCCAGGACCATGATACAGTCACTGTTGCGTACTGTGGAAAGTCTGTGGGCGATCACGAAGGTTGTCCTGCCTTCCATCAGCTTATCCATACCATCCTGTACCAGTTTTTCGGTACGGGTATCAATGGAACTGGTGGCTTCGTCCAGGATCAGGACAGGCGGATCTGCAACAGCTGCACGGGCGATGGAGAGAAGCTGTCTCTGGCCCTGGCTCAAGTTTGCACCGTTTCCACGGAGAAGGGTGTTATAACCCTGTGGAAGCCTGCGGATAAAACCGTCAGCGTTGGCAAGTTTTGCTGCGGCGATGACCTCTTCATCTGTGGCATCCAGTTTTCCGTAGCGGATGTTTTCCATAACGGTTGCCGTGAACAGGTTGGTATCCTGAAGAACGATGCCCATGGAACGGCGAAGATCGTCTTTTTTGATCTTGGTGATATTGATGCCGTCGTAACGGATCTTACCTTTCTGAATGTCGTAAAAACGGTTCAGAAGGTTGGTGATGGTGGTTTTTCCGGCGCCGGTAGATCCTACAAAAGCGATCTTCTGGCCCGGCTGTGCATACATGTTGATGTCATGAAGAACGATCTTGTTGGAGTTATAACCAAAATCCACATCCTCCAGAACCATGTCACCTTTCAGCTCGATATAATCCGTGGTACCCTCAGCTTTATGGAAATGTTTCCATGCCCAGCGGCCGGTACGTTTCTCGGATTCGGTGAGAACGCCGTTTTCCTCTTTTGCGTTGACAAGAGTAACGTAGCCTTCGTCCACTTCGGATTTCTCATCCAGAAGATCAAAGATACGTTTGGCACCTGCAAGGGCCATAACAATACTGTTGAACTGCTGGCTGACCTGGTTGATGGGCATGTTAAAACTCTTGTTGAAAGTCAGGAAGCTGGCAAGTCCGCCAAGAGTGAAGTTTCCGATGCCATTGATGGCAAGGATACCGCCAACCATGGCACAGATCACGTAGCTGACGTTTCCAAGCTGGGCAACTACAGGCATCAGGATGTTGGCAAAACGGTTGGCGTTGTCTGCGCTGGCAAAAAGCTGGTCGTTCAGCTCATCGAATTTCTGGATGCTTTCGTCCTCATGGCAGAAGACTTTGACAACTTTCTGTCCTTCCATCATCTCTTCGATATAGCCGTTGACAATACCAAGGTTTGTCTGCTGTTCCAGGAAATATTTTCCGCTCAGGCCCGCAAGTTTCCGGCTGGCAGTCAGCATAATGGCAACCATAAGCAGAGTCACGAAAGTAAGCGGAACGTTGAGGATCAGCATACTTACAAGAACACTGACAATGGTGATCACACTGGAAAGCAGCTGTGGGAAACTCTGGCTGATCATCTGGCGCAGGGTATCAATGTCGTTGGTGTAGATGGACATGATATCACCGTGTGCGTGGGTATCAAAATATTTGATGGGAAGTGTTTCCATTTTTGCAAACATGTCGTTTCGGAGGTTACGTAAAGTTCCCTGGGAAACATTGATCATGATACGGTTATAAGTATAGGTGGCAATAACACCGATGGCGTAAAAACATGCCACACGTGCGATTGCAGTAGTTAAAGGCCCGAAGTCCGGTGTATCTGCCTTAAGAAGAGGCGTGATATACTGGTCAATCAGGGTTTTCATGAACATGGTTCCCTGTACATTGGCAAGAACGCTGACAAAAATGCAGATCACCACGATCACGATATGGATACTGTAGTTCTTAAAAATATAACGGGAAAGGCGTCCCAGAAGTTTTCCTGGCTGTTCCGGCGCTCCCATGCCTTTCGGTCCAGGACCACCCGGACCTTTCATGTTCTGTTTTTTCAAGCCGGATCACCTCCCTCGTCAAAATCACCGGCACCGCCGGTCTGTGAATTGAATACATCCTGATAAATGGCGTTGGTCTTAAGAAGTTCCTCATGGGTACCAAATCCGTTGATCTCGCCGTTGTCCATAACGATGATGCGGTCTGCATTCTGGATACTGGAAACACGCTGGGCGATGATCAGCTTGGTGGTATCCGGGATCTCTTCTGCAAAAGCGCGGCGGATTTTTGCGTCTGTGGCAGTATCTACCGCACTGGTGGAATCGTCCAGGATCAGTATCTTCGGTTTCTTCAGAAGAGCACGGGCGATACAGAGACGCTGTTTCTGACCTCCGGAAACGTTGGAACCGCCCTGTTCAATGAAAGTATTGTATTTATCCGGCATTTTTTCGATGAAATCATCAGCGCAGGCAAGCTGGCATGCACGGCGGCATTCTTCTTCCGTGGCGTTTTTGTCACCCCAGCGGAGATTTTCCAGAATGGTTCCTGAGAAGAGGACATTCTTCTGAAGGACAACGGAAACCTGGTTCCTGAGAGATTCCAGGTGGTATTTGCGGACATCGATGCCTCCCACCAGAACAGAACCGTCCGTTACGTCATAAAGACGGCTGATCAGGTTGACAAGACTGGATTTGGCACTTCCGGTACCGCCGATGATTCCGATGGTCTCGCCGGAGCGGATGGAAAGGTTGATGTCTTTTAAGACCGGTTCTTTGCTGTCTTTCTTATAACTGAAGTTTACGTGGTCGAAGACGATGCTTCCATCCGGAACCTCTGTTACCGGGTTCTCCGGGTCAGTGATATCAGCAGTATCGTTGATGACTTCCGTAACACGCTCGGCACTGGCAATACTCATGGTCACCATAACAAAAACCATGGAGAGCATCATCAGGCTCATGAGAATGTTCATGCAGTAAGTGAGAAGGCTCATAAGCTCACCGGTAGTAAGCGTGCTGCCCACGATCATTTTTGCGCCAAGCCAGCTGATTCCAAGGATGCAGGCGTAAACGGTAAACTGCATCAGAGGCATGTTCATAACAACGATCTTCTCGGCACTTAAGAACATTTCGTATACTTTGTTACAGGCTTTCTGAAATTTGCTGATCTCGTAGTCTTCACGGACATAGGCTTTGACAACACGGACGGCACCGATATTTTCCTGGACACTTGCGTTCAGGTCATCGTATTTGCGGAACACAGTCTGGAAATATTTCGTTGCTTTCCGCATGATAAAGATCAGACAGGCACCGAGGAAGATCACCGCGATCAGATAAATGCTTGCAAGTTTGGCGTTGATGAGAAATGCCATGACCATGGCACAGATCAGGCTGGCCGGTGCACGGGTACACATACGCAGGATCATCTGATAGGCATTCTGCAGGTTGGTCACATCTGTGGTAAGACGGGTGATCAGGCCGGCAGTGCTGTATTTGTCGATGTTGGAAAAAGAAAAGGTCTGGATGTTGGTGTACATGGCTTTTCGGAGGTTTCTGGCAAAGCCTGTGGAGGCCAGTGCTCCGTATTTTCCGCCCATGACGCCGGACCAGAGTCCGCACAGGGCAAGAACTACCATAACTCCACCCATCCGATAGATATGGCCGATATTTCCGGCTTCCACACCCTTATCAATAATGGAAGCCATGGCCAGGGGGATCAGAGTCTCAAAGAGAACTTCCAGGATCATGAAAAAAGGCGTGAGAAACGAGGCCTTTTTAAACTCCCTGACCTGGGCCAGAAGGGTTTTGAGCATAAAAAATCTCCTTTCTTTTACTGTTCAAAAAGATAGCACCCCTGGAAAAAAGTTCCGGGCTGCTACAGAACAGATGTATTGTTCAGATACTATTATCAGGTAAAATATTTTTAATGTCAAGACAAATATGTGTGAAATACTTGACATAACATCATTTAAGCGGTATATTAAAAGTTAATATTCACCTGTGAAATAGGGGCGAGAATGCGATTCAGATCCCTTTAGAGGGTCTATATAGAGTTTAATTTTTGTAGGGAGGATTTTATATGGAAATCAGACAGTCAGCAGAGGATTACCTGGAATCAATTCTGGTTTTATCGAAGAAGGGCGGCGGGGTTCGTTCCATTGATATTGCTACCAGACTTGGCGTTTCCAAGCCAAGTGTCAGCCATGCGATGAAGCTTCTCCGTGAGGACGGATATATTGCCATGGACCGTTACGGTACTGTGACACTTCTGGAGAAGGGCGCAGAGATCGCCAACCAGATCTATGAGAGACACACCGTACTTGCCAAGATGCTGGAGGGACTTGGAGTTCCGGCAGAGATTGCACTGGAAGATGCCTGCAAGATGGAGCACGATATCAGCCAGGAGAGCTTTGAGAAGATCAAGGCGCATTATAATAACTTTATTAAGAGAGACGAAGCAGCAGCGGAGTAAATGAAGTGACCGGCCAGTATCCACACGGGGCGGCAGTGAAAGCCAATGAAAGATAAAAAAGAAGTGCATGAGAAGCGTGATAACTTTTCATGCACTTTATTGTTTATCTGCCTATTTCGCAGAAGATTTCTCCGGCAGCTGTGCCAGGATGATAGCCGCGAACATGATGACGCATCCAAGAAGCTCTTTTGCGGAAAGCTTCTGTCCAAGGATGACCCAGCCTGCAAGTACGGAGATACAGGATTCCAGGGAAAGAATCAGAGAAGCTACCGTTGGATTGACATTTTTCTGGCCTACGATCTGCAAAGTGTAGGCAACGCCGCAGGACATAATGCCGGCATACAGGATGGGGAGCCATGCAGTGAGGATAGAAGAAATCTGCGGATGTTCCAGGACAAGAGCCGGGATCATGGACAGGATCCCGCAGACCAGGAACTGGATACAGGAAAGTTTTACTCCGTCTGCTTTCGGGGAAAAATAGTCAATGACCAGAATGTGCAGAGAAAACAGGAACGCACACACCAGCACCAGGACGTCTCCGAGACCAATGGAAAAACCGTCCGTGATGCAGAGAAGATAAAGTCCGATCAGTGCCATGACAACGGCTGCCCAGATAAAGGGACTGCATTTCTTTTTCAGAAAGAATCCGATAATCGGGACAATGACAATATAGCAGGCTGTGATGAAGCCGGCTTTTCCTACCGTTGTATATTTGATGCCGAACTGCTGGAAGTTGCTGGCTGCAAAAAGTGCTATGCCGCAGGCGATACCGCCGATCCAGAGATCGCGGGTTTTGTATGGAGAAGATGTATCCGCATTTTTGGCGCCTGTTGCTGGAAATTCTGCTGCCGGGGAATCTGCTGCGGTGGAAGCTGTATCTTTGGAGCGGTTTAAGAGAAAGATCACCGGCACCAGAACAGCAGCACCGATCAGGGAACGGACGCCGTTAAAAGTAAAAGGACCTACATATTCCATGCCTACACTCTGGGCGACAAAGGCGATTCCCCAGATGGTAGCGGCCAGGAGCAGGCAGAGAGAATTTTTCAGAGGCATTTTCTGTGTGTTCATGATTAAAGAATCCTTTCGCATATTATGTGGTCAAAGCGATATATAAGAAAAGACCCCGGGGAACTTCAGATAGCTTCCCGGGGCATTTTTATGATCTGTCGGAACCGTGTCCGGCAAAATTAGTTCTGATTCTGGTTGTTCTTAACTTCTGCAAGCTTCATAGCACGAACTTTCAGCGGCAGACCGAACAGAGTGATGAATCCGTCAGCGTCGTGGTGGTCATACATATCACCGGTTGTGAAGGAAGCAAGGGACTCATTGTAAAGGCTGTATGGAGAAGTTGTACCATTCTTGATGATGTTTCCTTTGTAAAGTTTGAATTTAACTTCACCGGTAACATATTTCTGAGTGGATTCAACAAATGCCTGGATAGCCTCACGGAGTGGTGTGTACCATTTTCCCTCGTAAACAACCTGTGCAAACTGGCTGCCCAGTTTCTTCTTGGCTTCCATTGTCTCACGGTCAAGGATCAGCTCCTCAAGCTGGTCATGAGCTGCCATCAGGATTGTTCCGCCAGGAGTCTCATAAACACCACGGGATTTCATACCAACAACACGGTTCTCAACGATGTCAACGATACCGATACCGTTCTCGCCGCCAAGTTTGTTCAGCTCAGTGATGATCTCGGAAACTTTCATTGCCTTTCCGTTGAGAGTTTTCGGAACACCCTGCTCAAATGTCATGGTAACTTCTGTTTCTTTATCAGGAGCTTTCTCCGGTGTTACGCTTAATACAAGCATGTCATCGTAGTTCGGAGCCTGGGAAGGATCCTCAAGTTCCAGTCCCTCGTGGCTGATGTGCCAGAGGTTTCTGTCACGGCTGTAGCTGTGGCTTGCATCGAACGGAAGAGTGATGCCGTGAGCTTTACAGAACTCGATCTCATCTTCACGGGACTGCATGGTCCACAGATCTGTCATACGCCATGGAGCGATGATTTTGATGTCCGGAGCAAGAGCTTTGATACCAAGTTCGAAACGGATCTGGTCATTTCCTTTACCTGTAGCACCGTGGCAGATTGCAACAGCGCCTTCTTTACGTGCGATCTCAACCAGTTTCTTGGCGATAACCGGACGAGCCATGGAAGTTCCGAGAAGATAGGAATGCTCATATACAGCACCGGCCTCTACACATGGCATGATGAAATCATCGCAGAACTCATCAACAATATCTTCAATATATAATTTGGAAGCACCGGACATTTTTGCTCTCTCTTCAAGACCGTCCAGCTCGTTTCCCTGTCCGCAGTTTACACAGCAGCAGACAACGTCATAATCAAATGTTTCTTTAAGCCACGGGATCAGGGCTGTGGTATCAAGACCACCGGAATACGCTAAAACAACTTTTTCTTTCATAATATATGTCCTCCTGGGATTTTTTGAAATTTTGTATCGCTCCGGACATTTCCGGGACGGTGAATTTTTTTACGTTATCTGGAAAAATTATGCTGTTTTATAACTTTACCAGAGTGAATAAATATTCATGCGTGACAAAACAAAATTTTCGGCTGTCCTGTCGACATGGCTTAATATACACCAGATTTTATAAATATGCAAGAGATAATTTGAAAAATATGAAAAATTTTTTGCATAAAAATGCATCGAAAAACGGGCAATATTATAAGAAAATACATGAAAAACAGAAAAGACAGTGAAAAATCAAAGAAAATGACTATTGCATAATATGCAGAGAAGATGTATAATCTATCCATTGACAAGGCGGACATATGAGGAACGCCTTTTTACTTAAGCCGTAAGAGATACGGCAGAGGAGGAATGTGAAAGATGATTAAAGCAGGAATTATTGGCGCGACAGGGTACGCAGGAAATGAGATCGTAAGACTTCTTCTTGGACACAAGGATGTTGAGATCAAATGGTTTGGTTCCCGAAGCTACATAGATCAGCAGTATGCAGATATTTATCAGAACTTTTTCAAACTGGTGGATGCCAAATGTATGGATGACAATATGGCGGCACTTGCAGATGAGGTGGACGTGATCTTTACCGCAACCCCGCAGGGCCTTTGTGCATCCCTTATTAATGAAGAAATCCTTTCCAAATGTAAGGTGATCGACTTAAGCGCGGACTTCCGTATTAAAGATGTGAAGAAATATGAAAAATGGTACGGAATCGAGCACAAGGCACCACAGTTTATCGACGAGGCTGTTTACGGTCTCTGCGAGATCAACCGTGAGGACATCAAAAAGGCACGACTGATCGCCAACCCGGGATGCTATCCGACATGCTCCACACTGTCCATTTATCCGCTGTTAAAAGAAGGCCTCATTGATCCGAACACTATTATCATTGATGCAAAGTCCGGAACATCCGGAGCAGGAAGAGGAGCTAAAGTTCCGAATCTTTACTGTGAGGTAAACGAGAGTATTAAAGCTTACGGCGTTGCCACACACAGACATACACCGGAGATCGAGGACCAGCTTGGATACGCATGCGGACAGGAAGTGCTGATCAACTTTACCCCGCATCTTGTTCCGATGAACAGAGGAATCCTGGTAACTGCATATGCTTCCCTGACAAAGGATGTTACCTATGAGGAAGTAAAAGCGGCCTATGACAAATATTATAAAGATGAGTTCTTTGTACGTGTGCTGAACAAAGATGTATGCCCGCAGACAAGAAACGTGGAAGGCAGCAACTTTGTAGATGTAAACTTCAAGATCGATCCGAGAACTAAGAGAGTTATCATGATGGGCGCCATCGACAACCTGGTAAAAGGTGCCGCAGGACAGGCCGTTCAGAACATGAACCTGATGTTTGGATTCGACGAGAACGAAGGACTGAAACAGATCCCGATGTGCCCGTAAAACACAGAGGATTTCAGACGAGAGGAGACATAGAATATGAAGATCATCGACGGCGGCGTAACAGCCGCAAAAGGTTTTAAGGCAGCGTCAACTGCAGCAGAGATCAAATATAAAGGCCGTACCGATATGGCCATGGTATTCAGTGAAGTTCCCTGTGTGGCTGCAGGAACATTCACAACCAATGTGGTAAAAGCAGCTCCTGTAAGATGGGATCAGGACATTGTATACAATCATCAGGGCGCAAGAGCCGTGATCTGCAACAGCGGAATCGCCAACGCATGTACCGGTGAGGAAGGTTTTGTTTACTGCAGAGAAACCGCCAAGGCAGCATCCGAAAGCCTGGGAATCCCGGAAGACAGTGTGCTGGTAGCATCCACAGGTGTCATCGGAATGCAGCTTCCTATCGACCGTATCGCAAACGGAGTAAAAGCCATGGCTCCGAAGCTTGAGGGAAGCCGCGAGGCAGGCCTTGAGGCAGCAAAAGCCATCATGACAACCGACACCGAGAAGAAAGAGGCAGCTGTAGAGATCGAGATCGGCGGAAAAACCGTAACTGTAGGCGGTATGTGCAAAGGTTCCGGAATGATCCACCCGAATATGTGCACAATGCTTGGATTTATCACCAGCGATGTGGACATCTCCAAGGAACTTCTTCAGGAAGCACTCAGCGAGGACATCAAGGACACCTACAACATGGTATCCGTTGACGGAGACACCTCCACAAACGACACCGTCCTCCTCCTGGCAAACGGTCAGGCCGGCAATCCAAAGATCACAGAGAAAAATGCAGATTATGAAGAGTTCAAAAAAGCCCTCAACTACGTAAACACAACCCTCGCCAAAAAGATCGCAGGCGACGGAGAAGGCGCAACCGCACTCTTCGAGGTTAAAGTCATCGGCGCAGCCACCAAGGCAGAAGCCGTAACCTTAAGTAAATCCGTAGTAACCTCTTCCCTGACAAAAGCAGCCATCTACGGCCACGACGCAAACTGGGGAAGAATCCTCTGCGCCCTCGGCTACTCCGGAGTCCAGTTCGACCCGGAGAAAGTAGATCTCTACTTTGAGAGCAAAGCAGGGAAAATCAAGATCATTGAAAATGGAGTTTCTACAGGATACAGTGAAGAGGAAGCTACAAAGATCCTCTCTGAAGACGCTGTGACAGCCATTGCTGATATGAAGATGGGCGAGGCCAGTGCAACCGCATGGGGATGCGACCTTACCTACGATTACGTAAAAATCAATGCGGATTATCGTTCTTGATGTAAGAGCTCTGTAGAACGGTTTTTTATGGTGGATTTTATATGTAATTTTGTTTCAGTTTGTAAGCTGAGAAAACCCTTAGGGGGAGCGAGCTCGGAGTTGCGAAGCCCGCACGCTCCCCCTAAGAATCCCCTCCGTTGGGCACGCTTGGTTGTGGTGTGTTGAACGTTAGTTGACGAAGACTGAGTGACGAACGTGAGGAACTTCAGGGCGGGAGCCTTGGAAAATCGTGACAGTTTGCCCGTCAGTCGCCAAAGGCAGACTGACGGGCTGTTCGCCTTCGGCGAAAGCGCGTCGGAGGTGGCTGCCTGCGGCAGCCTATCCGCAGCAGGCGCTTTGCCCGCGGTGCGGGCAACAGCCCGTTCTCCGTGGCCGGAGGGGAGGAGCGCGAGGAGGGGAAACGGCCTTCGGAACTCCGAGTGCTT
>OHZL01000585.1_pt1 | contig 12237 bp, 9 predicted proteins | sample 1580531 | NCBI WGS metagenome assembly OHZL01 (sample SAMEA3882522, study PRJEB24775) | human gut metagenome | biome: human-associated habitat; feature: intestine environment; material: feces | place: Netherlands | collected 2009/2010 | reverse complement strand
ATAGCCATTGAAAAACGAATGCTAAACTGATATAATCTATTTAAAAATTATTTGAAATAGATTAGGGCGTGGAAGATTGGCTATAAATGAAGTGTTAGCTGCTTTAGCAGACGATACTCGTCGAAAAATTCTGCTAAAGTTACAGGAAGGAAAAATAAGCTCAGGCGATTTAGCTATCGCATTGGATATGACACCACAGGCATTGTCCTATCATTTATCAAAGCTAAAAAAGGCAGACTTGATTTACGAAACTCGATATAAAAATTTTATTTACTATGAATTAAATTTATCTATCCTTGATGAAACAATTATGTGGATAAGTAAATTACGTGGAGGTCAACAATGAAAAAGAAAAAAATCATTTTTTATAGTCTTATGTTTTTGCCATTGATAGTTGTTTTGATTGCCTTACATTTCTTACCAGAGCGAATTCCAGCTCATTATGATTTTAATAATCAAGTAACACGTTGGGGCAGTAAATACGAAACATTAATTTTCCCTGTGATCACAGTTTTATTTGGCTACTTTATGCTTGGTATGGCTAAATTCTCTTCAAAACAAGAAGAAAATGGGAGTAACAACGAAAATGTATGTATTGTGGCAGGAATTGTATCTCTTACACTTTTTAACGCTATGACAGGTTATTTCTTGTATGCTGATTTCAATTCGATTGAAAATCTTTCTTCAATTGCACTTGATATTAATCAACTTTTATTTGGACTGCTTGGTGTTGCAATGATTATATTAGGCAATATTATGCCAAAACTACGAATGAACTCAATCGCAGGACTGAGAACAGTATGGAGTATGAAAAATGAAACAACGTGGAAAAAAAGCCAACGCTTTGGCGGTATTTCATTTATTGTAGGCGGGGTTATTATAATCATAGTATGCTTTTTAACGAAAGGCTTTTCTTGTTTCTGGTGGACAATGGGCATCGTAGCAATTCTTTTGATTATTGACACCTACTATACCTACACATTATCCAAAAAATATTGATATAGTAATACGTGTTTATTGAAAACTTTTATATGTATTTATCAAACACCCTGCAAAATGTAAAAATCTTGCAGGGTGTTCTACTGTCAAAATATATGTAAGACCGCAAGGCAGGTCGCCCTGCGGTGATGTTTCCTATGTCGTGATTATCTGTCCCTGTCTTGGGATTTCTTTCTCTGCTTCGGCTGAGAGTTCTGTTTCCCCTCTTCCTGAAGCTGTCTGAGCCTGTTTCGCACACTTTGTCTTTCGGGCGGTCTGTGCTGTTTCTCGGCAGGTTTCTGTCCGTTCTTAACTGCCTGCTCCCATTCTGCAAGGTCTTGGTTATACTGTGTCACAATAGCCTCTGCTTTGCGGTAAGTTTTCATAAATGCCTGTACATCAGGATAACCGTCATCGGTCAGAATATCGGGGAGTTTATCCAGTTTTTCATCAAGTTCGGCTTCGATCTGCTGTATCTGTTTTTCCAGAGCTTTTCGTTCCTTACCCTTGAAAATACCCGTTGTTTCCGCAAGCTGCTGTCGCAGATTCGGGAGTGTGACCTCCTGTATCTTCTTGATTGCTTTCGCCTGTTTCTGTACCTTTAGCATAAGGGTCTGCATTGTGCGGAACTCGTCCATATCCATATTGAGGACTGGCTTGGGTGGCATATCCTTTTCACGGATGATGGCTTGCAGAAATTCCTTTGCCTTGCCTACGATACCTCGGAACAGGTTTGGAAGCCAACCGTTTTCACGGATGGACTGACCGGCTTTGTCGTGGATTTCGGTCTGCTTGATTTCCAGTATCTTTGCTTCTTCAATGCCCGATATGAGAGCCAAATCCGCTGTTCTGTTCCATTCCTGCCTTGCGGTGTTATCTGCTTCGATTTCGGCAGCCTTTGGATTGTTCTTACCTATCTTTTTTGTGGGGAGATACACGCTGTTCTTATCAAACACTTTCTGACGTAGTTAGAAAAACAACATCACCACTCCCAGCGCACAAAGCAAAATTCCCGTCACGCGGTTCAACATTTTCACATTTGCCCCGTTGGCCCATTTCGCTCCAATCTGTGCAAAGACCAGGGTACTGATGACACAGGCAATCAGAATTGGAATGTCCGGCGCGCCGCCGATATAAAAATGAGAGATTGCACCGGTCAGAGCTGTAAAGGTCATAATAAAGACGCTCGTTCCAACTGCTGTTTTCAGCTCATATCCGAGCACGCTGGTCAGCACCAGAAGCAGCATCATGCCACCGCCTGCTCCGACAAATCCACAGATAAATCCAATCACAACACCGCAGAGAATCGACTGCTGGATTTTCTGTTTTTCTGATTTATTTGCCTGTACTTCTTTCGTCGTCATGATCGGACGGATGATAAATTTCAGTCCGACAAACAGTGTCATCACTTTCGAAAATCCGCCCATGGTTCCATTTGGCACCAGCGAAGATACGAAGCTGCCGACCAGTGTAAAAATCAGAACAGATATCAGCATAATCACGCCATGGCGGATATCAATGTTTTTATTCTTTTTATAAGTCCAGGCACTTACTCCTGATGCCAGCACATCCGATGCCAGCGCAATGCCAATCGCCTGATAAGCCGGCATGTGTAAAAAGGTAATCAGCATCGGTGAAACAACGGCCGCTGCGGAGAGTCCCGCAAGTCCCGTGCCAAGACCAGCCACAATACATACGATAAGTTGTGTTATTGTCATAGTTTTTCTGTCATCCGCTTAGATCCGTTGCACTTTTCCTGTACTTTGCCATTTAGGGGCAGATGACTGTTTTCCTCCTCTTTCTGTTTTTGTTTTGTCTTATTTTTCTATTATGTTCTTCTCTCTGGCTTTCAGCGTTTTTATTTTTCCGTCACGTTCCTCCGAATCAGCTCGCATAATCTGAGAAATTCTTCCCTGTCTTCTCTGGAAATTCCGGAAAACAACGATTCTCCAAACGCTCTCTGGCAATCCTGTCCAAAGCGGATAATTTCTGATGCACTTTCTTCTAGCTTCAAATGCACTTTCTTGCGATCCGCCGCATCTGTTTCTTTTTGAATGTATCCTTTTTCACACAGCTTGTTCACTGCCAGTGAAACATGCGATTTCTGCATTTTCCGCACACGCACAATATCCACTGCAAGATCAAACTGGCTGTTATTCGCAAGAAACAGCAGAACATCCACTTCCGCAGCTGACAGATCATAACGCACCATGACCTTTTTTCGGTACTTGGCGTATTTTCGTTCTACCTCCACTGCAAATTGCCATTGTTCATCAAACATACTTTTTCACCTTCTTTTTTAACTTGATATTCTTATTTGTTCTATTTTGAACTTTTTTGTATAATAGTTCTTTTTTGAACATTTGTCAAGGAGTGCACACGGAAAACGTTCGAACTTATAAATCTAAAGTATTTTTATAAAGTGCAGAAAATTATATTCTTGACTCTATAATCATTGTAGGGTTTACTATAATCGTAACATTCTACAACAGGAGGTTTCCCTATCATGGAACGAAACTTAACAACCGGCAGTATCTGGAAAAATATTTTCTATTTTTCGCTGCCTTATCTCTTATCGTATTTTCTGCAGACGCTCTACGGCATGGCAGATCTTTTCATCATCGGACAGTTTGAAGGCGCGGCCGGTACAACAGCCGTTTCCATCGGCAGTCAGGTTATGCATATGATTACCGTTATCATCGTGGGACTTGCCATGGGAACGACTGTCAGCATCGCGCAGGCCGTCGGCGCAAAAGATAAAAAGCAGGCATCACGCTGCACAGGAAATACCATCACTTTATTTCTCGGTGTTTCCGTCGTGCTGATGGTAATCCTGCTTCTTCTGGTAAAGCCGATCGTACTTGTGATGTCCACACCATTCGAAGCCGTTTCCGGCACCGTCGCTTATCTGACGATCTGTTTCATTGGTATTCCATTCATCATCGCGTATAATATCATCAGTTCCATCTTCCGTGGACTTGGTGATTCGAAAAGCCCGATGTACTTCATCGCAGTCGCATGTGCGGCCAATATCGCACTCGACTATCTCTTTATGGGCGCCCTGCATCTTGGTCCATCCGGTGCCGCGCTTGGAACCACGCTTTCCCAGACACTCAGCGTCATTCTGGCACTGATTGCGATCCGCAAACGTGATACCGGCATCCGTCTTACCCGGTCGGATCTCTCCCCTCAGACAGCTGTGATGGGACAGATTCTTAAAATCGGTGTTCCGATCGCCCTGCAGGATGGTTTTATTCAGATCGCCTTTATCATCATTACCATCATCGCTAACCGGCGCGGTCTGGAAGCAGCGGCTGCAGTCGGTATTGTAGAGAAAATCATCAGCTTCCTGTTCCTGATTCCATCTTCCATGCTTTCCACTGTTTCGGCGCTCGGCGCGCAGAACATCGGTGCTGGAAAGCAGAAGCGTGCCGAACAGACCATGTGGTGTGCTGCACTGATTGCTGTCGTTTTCGGACTGATCGTCGCTATTACGATTCAGTTTATTTCCGTTCCTGTGGTCGGTCTTTTCACAACAGATGCGGAGGTTGCACGCCTCGGCGGTCAGTATATCCGCGGTTATATCTGGGACTGCATTTTTGCTGGAGTCCACTTCACCTTCAGCGGCTATTTCTGTGCCTGCGGACGGTCGGAATTTTCCTTCCTGCACAATATCATTGCCATTCTGCTTGTTAGAATCCCCGGTGTGCATCTGACTTCCATCTGGTTCCCGGACACGCTGTTCCCGATGGGCATTGCAACGGCATGTGGATCTCTGACCTCTATTATCATCTGCCTGCTGGTGTTCCGGTACTTAAAGAAGAAACCGATTCGTACTGCTGTATAAATTTTCTTTGGAGATATCTTTATGACAGACGATCGCAGGAAATCACCTTAATTGACAACGGAATGACAAGCGATCCAGAAAAATTTGTAACAGAAATCCGAATCCCGATTCGACCTTCGGATTCTTTTTAAAAACAACACCCGGGAATATCTGATTTTTTGTTTTCAGATATCCCCGGGTGTTGTTTTCTTTTGTTTTTTTCGGCCTTTTCTACCACACCGGCTTCTGCAGGCAGAACGGCAGTTCCAGTCCATTTTCCTCGAGAAGTTCCTGGTTCGTCAAAATTTCTTTTGCATCTCCATCGCAGACAATGCACCCGCCGGACATCAGAATCACGCGACTGCACGTTTCCAGAATCATGTCGAGATCGTGCGATGCGATGATTTTCAGATGTTCAAAATCGTTCAGAATGTGGATCAGTGATCTGCGGTTTCTGGGATCGAGTGCAATCGATGGCTCGTCCATCAGGATAATATCCGGTGTCATAGCGAGAATCGTCGCGATCGATGCCATCTTTTTTTCTCCGCCCGACATTTTGTAAATTTGTTTGTCCCGCAGATGCTCGATGTGAATCTGTTTCAGTGCATGGTTTACACGTTTTTCCACCTCTTCCTCCGGCAGCCCGTAATTTCGCGGAGCAAATGCAACATCCTCAAATACCGTCGACATGAAAAGCTGACTGTCGGAATCCTGGAAGACATAGCCGATTTTTTCGCGCACTTTGGGAAGCATCTCTTTTACAACCGGCATTTCCTCCACACGGATGCTGCCTTCGTAGTCCAGATTCAGTCCCACCAGAAGTCTCAGCAGCGTCGATTTTCCAACACCGTTCGCGCCGATCAGTCCGATGCTGTCATTTTCGTGTGCAGTAAACGTGATGTCCTGCAGAATCGGGACTGATTTTTCGTAAGAATAATTAACATGTTCAAAATTGATGTGAATATGGCTCATTTTTGATATCTCCCGATAATTCTTTCCTCTTCCCGCGTGCAGGCAGCTGCACCAGGTTGCTTTTCTACTTCTTCCGACTTGTTGCAAATAGATGTCTTCCCACGCAGCGCTTCATCCCGTTATTTTCAGCACGGCAAAAAGTGCAAGCCACACACCCAGATACAGCCAGTCCTTCGCTTTGCACGGCTCCTTCGCTGTATAGTAAAATTCTCCCTGATAGCCACGCAAAGTCATGCTTTCATACACCTCATTTGCGCGGTCCATGCTGCGCAGAAGCAGCTGGCCGGCCAATGTTCCCCATACCTTGAAATGAACACCCTTCTGATTCGGCGCGCGCAGACTGTACGCCTGGGTCATACGGTTTGCCTCTTCAAGAAGCACCGTGACATAGCGGTACGTCAGCAGCACCTGTGTCACCAGAATGGCAGGGATATGAACCAGACGCAGTGCATAACAGATTTTCTCGATGGATGTTGTCGCAATCAGAAGATACGCCGCCAGTACGCTGTAAATACCTTTGATCATCAGCGTCACCATGGAAAGCATCCCTGCTGTCAGCGGAGCAGTACCAATATGCCCGATTACCTGACGGTCAAAGATCGGATTGAACAGCCCCACAAAGCAGATGAGCGGAAGGACAATCCGAAGCCGGTGAATACTGTCGCGGAAGGAAATTTCACCGACAATAAAGAGCACAATCGGGTAAATTCCCATACGCAGCAAGCCGGTCAGATCGTATTTGGGAAAGGACATGGTTACAGTCAGAAAAGCGATCGTCAAAATAAGTTTAACCAGTGGATGAATCTTGTTCACCCACTGGTCCTTCGCTGCAAGCATGTCCATATGATGGATTTCATATAATGCATTGCCAAGTTTGTTCATTTTTTCTCCTGTTCCATGCTGCTCACGCTTTTTTCTTTTTGAAAAATCGAAATGCATAGCATGCGCCGACACAGACAACGAGAACGGCTGCGGAACCTGCAACTCCGGAAAAGCTGGTTCCCAGTGTGGAATCGGAATTTTTAAATCCATAGTCCGGCAGAAGTGCTGTTTTTTCCTGAATGTTTTCCGCCGCCGCATGTGCGCCGGTACCATCGTTTTCCAGCTCTGTCGAGCCGGTCAGACGCTCCATGGACCACTCAAGGCCGTCCGGGTTGGATGACGCTGCAAGAGAAACAGCCCCGCCGATCACCAGCGCTGCAATTCCTAAAATCACGAGTGTTTTCCGGAAGGAGAAGCGGCTCTCCTTTCTTGCTTCGCTGCAGGAAAGGAGAGCCGGGCGCGCTTCATAAACAAACAGCAGAACAGCCGCTGTAATCAGACCTTCTACCAGCCCAATTGCCAGATGGATCGGCTGCATCGTTGCCACAAATACGGTGAATGGCAGGTCTGTGATACCGGATGCGAGCGTTTCCAGCGCCACACTGAAAGCGCCAAGCTGCAGGGTCACCACACAGCCGAGAATCGAAGCTCCGGCAATTTTTCCCCGTGACATTCCCTTTTTCATCATTGGACGCCAGAACAGGAAATATCCAAGAAAACACCCGTAAAAAGCCATGTTCCAGATGTTGCACCCGAGTGCCAGAAGTCCGCCATCCGCGAACAGCAGACACTGAATCAGCAGCACACCGATCATCGTCAGGAATGCGGCGTACGGTCCAAGCAGTGCCGTCAGCATCATACCGCCGCAGAGATGGCCGCTCGAACCCGTGCCTGGAATGGTAAAATTAATCATCTGCGCCGCAAAGACAAACGCACCCATCACTCCCATCACTGGGATCTTTTTCGGGTCGCTCTCCAGGCGTACTTTTTTTACAGAAAAACCAGCTGCTCCGCCGGAACAGACATACATTGTTGCAGCCACTGCAGGCGCAACCAGCGCATCAGCCATATGCATAATGTTCTCCTCCTTTTCGTTTTCTGTTTTTTTCTTTTTTTACTTTACTACGCTAAAATTCGTCCTGCAAGCCCCCGTGGGGGTTATTTCTTCAGATTTTTCCGCGATCTTTTTTGTTCACTTTTACCGATTTTTTATGAACATTTTGTTTAAAATTAAAGGGTGACTTTTTAACATTTATATGGTATTCTATAGACAACACAGACGGATATCCCGGTGTCGGGAGTCCGTACACACACTATCTCGAGGACAGGATTCCTGTCCGATCCGCGGCCGCCTGCACGTCATCGGGTCGCCGCGGTTTTTTCTACAGAAAAAAGCCCTCCGGGCAGGATTCTTTCTTAATTGTAGTGCCAAAACCGGCCCTTTACGGGTTCTGGCTATATTCTGGCTGTATTTTCGAGTATTGGTGTGAATTTCATCTTGACGAGAAGGAGACTCTCTTATGAGCACAGAGAACTTAGAACACGAAGAACAAAACAGAACAACGGAACCGATCATCGATATCCGGGACAATGAAGCGCCCGCTGATCCAGAACAGGAAATTGTTTCCCAGGGTGTCCACAACTACAGCGCCGCTGAAACATATGTGTGCCCGACCGATCCGGCTGTTCTGCAGCAGCTCGAATGGTTCCGGGATCAGAAGCTTGCGCTGATGATGCATTTTGGATTGTACTGCCAGCCCGGCATGGTTGCTTCCTGGGCATTAAGTGACAAGGATTCCGACTGGTCCCGCCACCAGGTAAACTGGACGGACGGCGAAACCTTTAAAAAACAGTATTTCGGCCTGAATCGTTCGTTTAATCCGGTCCGCTTTCAGCCGGAGGAATGGGCGCAGATGGCAGAGGACTGCGGATTCCGTTATCTTCTTCTGACCACAAAGCATCACGACGGATTCTGCCTCTGGGACACCAAATATACAGATTATAAAACAACTGCAGAGGACTGCCCGTTCCATGAACATAAAAATGCGGATATTGTAAAATCCATGTTTGATGCATTCCGTGCAAAAGGCATCGGCATCGGTGCTTATTTTTCCAAAGCCGACTGGCACTGCCCGGACTACTGGAAAGAAGATCTGAGAAAAGATGGTCTGACATCCCGCGGACCTTCCTACGATCCAAAGGAATATCCGGAAGTGTGGAACCGTTTTAAAGAATATACGAAAAATCAGGTTCTGGAGCTCTGTGAAAATTACGGTAAACTGGATATTCTCTGGTTCGACGCGGGCTGGGTCTCTGAGAGCAACGGCCAGGATATTGAGCTTGGAAAGATCGTTGAGGAAGCACGTAAGATTCAGCCGTGGATTCTCTCCGTTGACCGTACAATCGGCGGTGCTTACGAAAACTACGTGACACCGGAGCTCTGCATTCCGGAAGAACCGCTGAACGTTCCGTGGGAAAGCTGCCTTACCCTCGGCGTTGACTTTACATACGAATACGGCGACCATTATAAATCTCCACGTGAGCTTGTCGGCATGCTTGTCAACATCGTTGCCAAAGGCGGCAACATGGCGCTGAACGTCAGCCCACAGCCGGACGGCCGCATCCCGGTCGATGCCTGGGACAGCCTGAACGGTTTTGGCCAGTGGATGAAAACCTTCGGCGATGCCATCTACGGAACCCGCGTCTGCGCGCCGTACCAGAGCGGAACCCTTTCGTTCACACAGAAAGGAGATTCCGTCTATGTGTTCCGACTGTATCCGACGGTACAGGAATCGGTAGAGGCGGAAATTTTCGTACCGTATACCGAGGCGAAAATTTCAGAGATCTGTATGGTGGAAAATGGTGAAACTGTTGCGTTTAAAGAAGTTGAAGGCGGCCTTTGCATAACTGTCCCGGCAGGATACAGACGTGGCTCCGCACCGATTGCGTTGGTGTTTGAGATGAAGAAAGAGCGGTAAATTTTTTACAATCGAAAAGGGCTGTACAGTGTGACTGTTCAGCCCTTTTCATAATTATTAAGATACCTTGGAAAAACCTGTTACTTTTTACAGTCAAACGATGACAACGCACATTTTTTTACGCCAAGATCGATGTATCCCAAACAAAAGGGGGGCGATTTCAAATCGCGACTTATATGTTCTGTTCTCATTCTACTGTTTATCAGATTTTCCTTAATGTTTATCTTATTTTTTTTGTATTTTTATCACCGATTCGGCAGATGGATTAATCTTCACCAAGATACCCTCTTCCAACTCCAGATAACCTTCCGTGAAATACAGACCTTCTCTCGCAGTCACTTTTGTTAATGTTCTTCCGTTTACGATAGCTTCTGTATTTTTCCAATGAATTCCCGCCAGCATTACATAAAGCTCTGCTGTTCTTCCTGAAATTTGGAGCTGTATAGTTTCGCCATTTTTTTCCATGCCACAACATGTTTTGGCACCGGATCTCTCATACAATGTTTCTTTTACGATACTGTCATTCTGCGGCACCACGGCCAAAATCATTTCGGTTTCCGATTCGCTCATACTTTCTCCAAGTTTCAGACTTTCATTCAGTCGAAGTGGAAGAAAACTTCCTTCTCGAATGTACACCGGTATTTTATCAATTGGCACCTCAACGCTCCTCTGCACCGGACCGGAAATTTCATCATTTAAATTCCACAGACTAATCCACCGTCCCTCAGGAAAATAGATTTCCCGCTCTTCTGTTTCATCAGAAACCGGCGCAACCAGAAGATCTTCTCCGAAAAGATATTCGTCCCATACCTTTGTTGCTTCCTGATCTTCTGGATACATCATCGCAAGCGGACGCATCATCGGTATTCCCAGTTTGTGAGCTTCTGCTGCTACACTTACAATATATGGACGAAGATTTTCCCGCAGCCACGTATAATAACGATAAACTTTCACTGTAAAAGCATCGTATTCCCACGGCTCTCTCGGCTCCGTTCCATGGAAACGCATCAATGGACAAAATGCAGCATACTCTGTCCACCGGAGATATGTTTCCTGATCTGGGAATCCATCATAACCTCCCGCATCAACACCCCAGAATGGAAGTCCAGAAGCAGCTGCAGAAAGGCCTCCTGCAATCGCATATTTCAGTCCCTGGAAACTGGTCAGCTGATCCCCGCCGAACTGACACGCAAAGTGTTGAGATCCGGGTGCAGCGCCTCTTGTATAAAGAACATGGTCATCTCCATATTTTTGTTCAAATAACTCTCTATAATTTTTCGCATACTGATAGGCATACGCGTTATGCATCTCATCGCCGCGTCTTCCATCATAAAAAACTGCCTCGTCCGGTACAACATCTCCAAAGTCAACCATACTTCCACGAATACCTGCATCCATACGATCCTTCCACTGTGCTGCCAGAAGCTCTTTCGCACGCGGATGGGAGAAATCGATATACACCGGAAGTTTTTCTTCCTCATCATTTTTATTTCTCGTAATCGGAAGCTCCTCCTTCGGGCATTCCGGCAACAATTCCTGCGCCAATTCCTGCGTCATATTAGGGAACTGCCAGGAAAACACCTTGAATCCATGACGTTCTCCAAACGATACAACTTTGTATAATTCCTCTTTTTTATATTCTCCAAAAAAGGTAGCTCCTGCTCCTTCTGCATAAAAGCCGGAATGCGGAATATCGAGTTCATGGAACTTTTTCATTGCCGCCATCTGCTCCAGCGCAATATCCTGTAACGGACCGTTTCTCCATCTTCCGCCGCCACCGCCAGCCCATGGTTCAAATACCCATTCCGGTGGGAAAATCGGAAGCCCTGTGAGCGTTCCGTAAGCAGTCAGCGCCTCACGCGGTGTTCCGCTCCAAATATAAAAATCAAAAACATCTCCAAGTGCTTCCACCGAAAGATAGTCTTGCACAGCATCTCCCACATCCATCCGCATCCGATACGAAGTATTTGCAAAAAAGCTGAAACCATCACTTGTGTGTACCAATGGAATGTTTTTATACGCCTGGTTTCCAATGGATGCAAGACATCCCTCACAAGCATCTCTCTGCCACAGCGCAACGGTTTTTCCATACTGATTCACGCTGTCAAAACGCTCTCCAAATCCATAAATGGCGCTGTTTTCATGAATTGAAAATTGAATTCGCGAAGCCGAAACACTTTCCTTTTCAAATATAAACGAAATATTTTTCAGATTTGTGATTGCTTTTCTATCAATAGAAATTTCCAGTGTTTCTTTCTGGAGTATCATCTCATGCTCTTTGCTTCTGATTATATATGCATGCTCGGATTCTTCCATAGAAAATGCTTCCGGCTGTCCATCAAAGAAGCCTTTCTTTCCAGAGACCATTCGGAAACCACCGACCACAGGATAAATCATGAGCTCCCATGTTCTCTCTTTTGATTCAACACAAATCGTTACATGATCTTTTGTTTCCAGAACATGTCCAATTTCACTACATGATGTCCATTTTTCCAGATCCTGGTTTCCAAAGCTGTGATCCGCATACCACCATGCACTGCAAGTTCTTAAAAACGTAAGATAACGATCCAGCTCAGCAGCTGCTTCCTCCCATCGGTTTTCTCTTAACCGCTCATTCACTAAACGCTTTTCTACCCATGGGTAGAAAAGCGTTTAGTGAAT
>OHZL01000578.1_pt1 | contig 12336 bp, 10 predicted proteins | sample 1580531 | NCBI WGS metagenome assembly OHZL01 (sample SAMEA3882522, study PRJEB24775) | human gut metagenome | biome: human-associated habitat; feature: intestine environment; material: feces | place: Netherlands | collected 2009/2010 | reverse complement strand
CCGGTATCTCCCGCACGGAACAGTTCTCTCAGACTCTTATATTCCTTTAGATCCTCCGCTTCCAGTCTGGTGCTTTTCAGCAGATATCTGTGTGCTTCATACATATTATAAAAACTGTCTGCAATTCCTTTTACCGCCTGTTTATAGTCTGCTCCCTTACAGTTCCCAAAACTGATGGAAATAACAGGAACCATTCCAAACAGTTTTCGGATCTCTTTATCCCCCCAGACCCTTAACTTTTCAAAATATTCCGGATGGTCTGCAAATCTCGGATCAAAAAAAGTCTCAACTGTACTAAAAAGTGTCGTCTTGCCAAATCTTCTTGGTCTCGTGATCAGCGTGACTTTTGCATCCCTGTAAACCCATTCTGCAATAAAATGTGTCTTATCCACATAAAACTGTCTGCCACATGCAAAATCTTTAAAATCCTGATATCCGCACCCGACTCCCGCATTCAGATATGGATTTCGTTTTAAAATATTCTGCAGTCCATCCACATACGCAAGCAGCCGCTTTTTCTCTTCCGAAAGCTTTCCCCGTTCTTCAAACTCTGCCAGTACCTGTTCCCGCTGTGATAGCTTAACATAACAGCTGACTGACTTTCCCTCCACTGTCCGCTGGATATACGGCTGTTTTTTACCGTTAATATTCTTATAAGTCAGTGTTCCCTTCGGCAGTTGTTCTAACCGGTTATCTATCTCTCTGATACGATCTTTCGGATTTCGTATTCTATTCCTCCATCTGCAATCTCATACTCCTATGCATCAAAAATGGTTATGTATGGTTATATTCATAATATAACCATACATAACCATTGTCAATTCGTATCAATCAGTTTTCTTTCAATGTTTCCCTGCAAGCCCCTCCTGCAGCGCATCTAACACACTCTCCATATGGATCGGCTTTGCGATATAACCATCCATACCTACCTCAAGTGCACGCTTGCGATCCTCCTCAAACGCATTGGCAGTCATCGAATTCTTCAAATAGATGTGGCACTGTTTTATACATCATCTTTTATTCATGCTGACAGATCTACGTCTGAGCATACTGCCTGTTACTTCACAGAAAAACAATACTTTGTCTGAGAATGATAAGTTTCTCCCACATGTAAAACCGGGGATTTAAAATTCGGTTCATTCACTGCATTCGGAAAATACTGTGTTTCCAGACAGAATGCGTGGCGGGAATCATAAGATGCACCGCCTTTTCCGGTCTGTTTTCCAATGAAATTTCCGGCATACAGCTGGATACCGACACAGTCCGTATAGACATCCATACAGATACCGGATTTCTCTGATCTTGCGCGGGCTGCAAGCTGCATTGTCCCATCAGCCTTATCTAACACAAAATTGTGGTCATATCCACCGACAAACTTAAGCTGTTCAAAATCTACTCCGATGTCCTGACCGATTTTTTTCATTTTGCGGAAATCCATCGGTGTTCCGGCAACCTTTTCCACATTACCGGTAGGAATCGCTTCGCCATCTTTTACCGGCGTATAATAGGATGCTAAAATTTCAAGCTCCTGATTTTCCATACATCCGGAATCATGACCATTCAGATTAAAATAAGCGTGGTTCGTGAAGTTCGCAACTGTGGTCTGATCGGAAACCGCCTCATAGGCAATCGAGAGCGCATTATCATCTGTTACTGTATATGTAACCTTTGCAGTCATATTTCCTGGGAAATCCTGTTCTAAATCCTTACTCAGATAAGAAAATGTAATCTCATCTTCTTTCTGCTGTTCCACATTCCAGATGACTGAATTAAAACCATTTTTTCCACTGTGCAGGTTGTTTCCATTGTCATTTTTTTCAAGCGGATACTCCCTGTCATCCAAAACAATTTTCGCTCCGCCGATCCTGTTTGCATTACGTCCGATCACTGCCCCAAAATAACAGGTATGCTCCTGATATTCCTGTGGTGTATCATATCCAAGCACGACATCGCGCTTCAAACCATTTTTATCCGGCACGAGCACGGATACGATCGTTGCCCCAAGATCCATCACAGCAACTTCCATACCATTTTTATTTTTCAGCAGATATTTTGTAACTGTGTTTCCTTCTTTTGTTTTTCCAAACTCAATACCACTCATCTTAAACCTCATTTCCACGCAGCTTTATTTCCGCCGCTGTTTTTAATTTTGACCGTAGTATGCATTTGCACCGTGTTTACGGTAAAAATGCTTTTCTTTGATGCAGTCCGGTGCCGGAAGTACTTTCGGGTTCAAAAGTTCTGTATTCTTTGCCATTTTGGCAACTTCCTCTAACACAACTGCATTGTGGACTGCCTCTGCGGCATCTTTTCCCCAGGTAAACGGTCCGTGATTCTTACAGAGTACCGCCGGTGTATACATCGGTTTGATGCCTCTTGTCTCAAATGTCTCGATGATGACTAATCCGGTATTTTTCTCGTAGGCTTCCTCGATCTCCTCCGGCGTCAGGTTTCTTGCACACGGGATCGGACCGAAAAAGTAGTCTGCATGTGTGGTTCCATAAAGAGGGATATCTCTTCCTGCCTGCGCCCATGCGACAGCTTCCGGGGAATGGGTATGTACGATTCCACCGATCTCTTCGTATTTTTTATAAAGTTCAATATGCGTTGCCGTGTCAGATGACGGTTTGTATCTTCCCTCGATCTTATTGCCCTCTAAGTCCATGACAACCATATCATCCGGGGATAATGCATCATAATCCACACCGCTTGGCTTGATCACAAAATATCCGCTCTCTCTGTCAATTCCGCTGACATTTCCCCATGTGTAGGTGATCAGCCCGCGCCGCGGCAGTTCCATATTTGCCTCATAGACCTGTTTTTTTAATTCCTCTAACATGATTTCTGTTCCTCCATAATACGTTTTGCAATGCCCTCTGCATCCAGCTCATATTTATGAAGCAGTTCTTTTGCCGGCCCTGACTCTCCGAACACATCCTTCACGCCGATCCTCGTGATCTTTGTCGGACATTTTTCACCGAGCAGTTCTGCCACTGCACTGCCAAGTCCGCCGATAATGGAATGTTCCTCCACCGTATACACACGGCCGGTCTGTTTTGCTGCTTTTAACACCAGTTCCTCATCTAACGGTTTGATCGTATGGATATTGATAACCTGTGCGTCAATGCCGTCTGCTGCCAGCGTTTCTGCTGCTTTTAATGTCTCCGATACGCAAAGACCTGTCGCAAAGATCGTGATATCTTTTCCTTTTCGCAGTTCCACACCTTTGCCGATCTCAAATTTATATTCCGGATTGTCATTGATGACCGGAACTGCCAGACGTCCAAAGCGCAGATAAACCGGTCCTACATACTCGTAAGCTGCCCGCACGGCTGCTCTCGCTTCCACATCATCGCTTGGATTGATGATGACTATGCCAGGAATCTCACGCATCAGTCCGATATCCTCGTTGCACTGATGTGTCGCTCCGTCCTCACCGACAGAGATGCCCGCATGTGTTGCCCCGATCTTGACATTCAGATGCGGATAACCGATCGAGTTGCGCACCTGCTCGTAAGCACGTCCTGCTGCAAACATGGCAAATGTGCTGACAAACGGTACTTTCCCACAGGTGGAAAGTCCTGCTGCGATCCCCGTCATATTTGCCTCTGCAATCCCGCAGTCAATATGGCGCTCCGGAAATGCTTTCTTAAAAATACCTGTTTTTGTTGCCGCTGCGAGATCCGCATCAAGTACAACCAGATTTTCTTTTTCTTTTCCCAGTTCAGCCAATGCATTGCCATAACTCTCTCTGGTCGCGATCATTTTTACTTCTGACATAATGCTTCACCCGCCTTTCCCAGTTCTTCCATTGCAACCGCATATTCCTCATCGTTCGGTGCTTTTCCGTGCCAGCCTACCTGACCTTCCATATAAGAAACACCTTTTCCTTTTAAGGTATGTGCGATGATTGCTGTCGGCATGCCTTTTGTCTCCCTTGCCTCTTTAAAAGCCTCCGCAAGCTGTGCAAAATCATTTCCATCTGCGACATGGATCACATGGAAATTAAAAGCCTCAAACTTTTTATCGATCGGATCCGGTGAGCAGACTTCATCTAATGTTCCGTCAATCTGCATGTTGTTATTGTCGACGATCACTACCAGATTGTCAAGCTTACGGTGTCCGGCAAACATGGATGCCTCCCACACCTGGCCTTCCTCGATCTCGCCATCACCTAACAGCGTATAAACACGGTAATCTTTGTGATCCATCTTTCCTGCAAGTGCCATTCCGACCGCACAGGAAATTCCCTGTCCCAGAGAACCGGATGACATATCCACTCCCGGAATATGCTTCATATCCGGATGTCCCTGTAAATAGGAACCGGTATGACGCAATGTCTCCAAATCCTTCACCGGAAAATATCCGCGGTTTGCCAGCGCAGAATAAAGTCCCGGCGCCGTATGTCCTTTCGATAAGACAAAGCGGTCACGATCCTCCATTTTCGGATTTTTTGGATCAATATTCATCTCTTCAAAATATAAATATGTAAAAATTTCTGTCGCCGAAAGCGATCCCCCCGGATGCCCCGACTTCGCAGCATGCGTTGCAGTCACGATGCCCTTGCGAACCTCGACTGCAGTCTGCTTCAGTTCTGTGATAGTCATTGATACCCTCCTTTAGTGTCATATAAACTCTGCGAAACCCACCTCAAACTCTTCTCACGTTAAGCTGCTGACGGGTTTCGCAATGATTTTTATTACTCTCCGAAGACGGCAGAGCGGTTTCTATAGTCTTTTTGTAAAACCTTAGTCACCGAAAACCGCTCTATAGTCCTTCTGGAATTTTTCGATTCCTGCGTCGGTCAGTGGGTGTTTTGTCATCTGGACGATTACGTTGTACGGCACGGTTGCGATATGTGCACCTGCTAATGCGCAGTCTGTGACATGGATCGGGTTACGGATGGATGCTGCGATGATCTCTGTCTCAAGTCCATAGTTGTCAAAGATCTGAACAATATCCTGAATCAGATCGATGCCTGCTGTACTGATATCATCTAATCTTCCAAGGAATGGAGAAACATAGGTTGCGCCTGCTCTTGCTGCGAGGAGTGCCTGATTTGCAGTAAAGATCAGTGTTACATTGGTCTTGATGCCCTCTGCAGAGAGAACTTTTACTGCCTTTAAGCCTTCTACTGTCATAGGAATTTTTACAACCATGTTCGGATGGATCGCTGCGATCTCACGTCCCTCTTTGATCATGCCCTCTGCATCAACAGTTGTCGCTTTTACCTCACCGCTGATCGGTCCGTCTACGATGGATGTGATCTCTTTGATTACTTCGTTAAAATCTCTTCCCTCTTTTTGATCAGGGATGGGTTCGTGGTAACACCACAGATCACTCCCATATCATTTGCTTTACGGATATCCTCTACATTTGCTGTGTCAATAAAAAATTTCATACTATACCTCTCCTTTTCTTTGTGTGCCCGTGCACACAACTTGTTTTACTTATGATAATCTCTTTTATTTAAAACTTCAAGCGTGTTTTTGTGTTTTCATGATTTTGCACAACTTTTTTGCGTGCATGTGCACACTTTTCACAAAACAAGTTTTTGCTTCAAAATATGCACATGCTTTTCCAGTGTTTAACGATAAAACAGTTCCCCAATCTGTAAGTCACGTTTGAAATCACGGATCTTCGTATCTTTGTCAATATAAACAGCCTCGATGCCCATTGCATTTGCCCAGTCGCCCATCTGCTCTGCGGTCAGATCGTATGTAAATGCGGTATGATGTGCGCCGCCTGCAAGGATCCATGCCTCTGCACCGGTATAGAGATCCGGCTGTGGTGTCCAGAAGTTTGTCGCTACCGGGAGTTTCGGCATCGGTTTTTCCACTTTCTTGCAGTCCACATCATTGATGATCAGACGGAAACGGTTGCCAAGATCGATCAGGGAAGTTGCGATACCTTTACCTTCTTTGGATGTGAATACCAGTCTTGCAGGATCTTCCCTGTCACCCATGGAGAGTGGCTGGCACTTGATGCTGATCGGGCCATCTGCGATGGACGGACAGATTTCCAACATATGTGCCTCTAAGATTCCTTCTTTGCCTTTGACAAAGTTGTAGGTGTAATCCTCCAACATGGATGTTCCCTTTGCATCCTTTTTGCCCTCGGTCATAATCTTCATCAGACGGACCATGGCAGCAACTTTCCAGTCACCCTCTGCTCCAAATCCGTAACCTTTTCCCATCAGACGCTGGATTGCAAGTCCCGGAAGCTGTTTTAATGCACCAAGATCTCCAAAGTGGGTTACGATCGCCTGATAATTCTTTTCGTCTAAGAAACGCTCAAAGCCAAGCTCGATCTGTGCCTGGACTGCAACATGGCGGCGGAATTCTTCCGGATCACGTCCCTCTAATAAAATGTCATATTTCTCGTAGTATTCGTCCACAAGAACATTGGTATCAGACTCGGATACTGCTGCTACGGACTCTGCGATCTCGTTGACCGGATATGCATCCACTTCCCAGCCGAATTTTAACTGTGCTTCCACTTTATCGCCCTCAGTTACCGCAACGTTTCTCATATTGTCAGCGACACGCATCACACGGATATGGCTGCTCTCGATCACGCCGACTGCGGTGCGCATCCAGGAAGCGATCTTCTCCTGTACCACCGGATCAGACCAGTGTCCGACAACCACTTTGCGCTCGATTCTCATACGGGTCACGATATGACCGTACTCTCTGTCACCATGCGCAGACTGGTTTTCATTCATGAAATCCATATCGATGGAATCATATGGGATCTCTTCATTGAACTGTGTATGTAAATGTAATAATGGTTTTCTGTACTCCTGTAAACCTAAGATCCAGGATTTTGCCGGTGAAAATGTATGCATCCATGTGATGACACCTGCACACTCTTCATCCATATTTGCCTCATTAAACGTTTTACGGATCAGCTCGTTTGTGATCAGTGTCGGTTTCCAGATGACTTCATAAGGAAGTACCCCTGACTCATTTAACTTTGCAACGATGATCTTTGCATGCTCTGCCACATGCTCTAAGCACTCATCCCCGTATAAATCCTGTGATCCGGTGCAAAACCAGAATTTATAATTTTTTGTTTTTAACATGTGCAAATTCCCTCCTGATACACTTTATTTTTTTATTATTTTTATAAGATCGGCATCGTCTCTACCGCTGCCATTTCTGCTTCCAGTGCCTTTTTATAGTTTTCAATATAAGCATCAAATCCTGCCACATCCGCCGGATCCGGCTCCATGACAGTTCCTGTTTCCCCACCAAAGATCTTACCGGATAAATACTGCTCTAATGTTTCGCCTTCTGCTTTGTGTACCATGTATGATGCAAGCAGTGCCATGCCCCATGGGCCGCCCTCGCCTGCAGTTTCCATAACTGCTACCGGCGCATCCATTGCCGCAGCAAGGATTCCCTGTCCGACTCCTTTTGTCTTAAACAGTCCTCCATGCCCGTAAATGCGGTCTACTTTTACTTTTTCCTCTTTTAACAGGATATCCAGACCGATCTTTAACGTGGCAAGTGATGCATAAAGATGGCTTCTCATAAAGTTTGCCAGTGTAAAATGTGCATCCGGTCTGCGCACGAAAAGCGGACGGCCTTCATTTAAACCGGTTACCGGCTCACCGGAGAAATAATTGTAGGCAAGCAGGCCTCCACAGTCTTTATCTCCCTCTAATGCTTTCCGGTAAAGTGTTCCAAACAACTCATTCATATCCGGTTTCATGCCAAAGGCTTCTGCAAATTCTTTGAATAATCCAACCCATGCATTCAGGTCTGATGTACAGTTATTGCAGTGAACCATCGCAACGGTATCACCGGACGGTGTGGTTACCATGTCAAGCTCCTCATGTACATTCTTTAAATCTTCCTCGAGAACGACCATCGCAAACACGGATGTTCCGGCAGATACATTTCCTGTGCGGACTGCAACGGAATTTGTCGCAGCCATACCGGTTCCTGCATCTCCCTCCGGCGGGCAGAGTGGAATGCCTGCGGAAAGATTGCCGCTCTTATCCAACAGTTTTGCTCCCTCAGCAGACAACGTTCCTGCTGCCTCCCCTGCAACTAAAACTTTCGGCAGGATCTCACGCAGTTTCCACGGATATCCTTTTGGTGCGACAAGTGCGTCAAATTTATCGATCATTGTCTGATTGTAATCTCTTGTCTTTGCGTCGATCGGGAACATACCGGATGCCTCTCCGACACCAAGTACTTTCTCTCCGGTCAGTTTCCAGTGAATGTATCCGGCTAAGGTTGTAAAATACGAAATGTTTCCTACATGTTCTTCCCCGTTTAAGATCGCCTGATATAAATGTGCGATGCTCCAGCGCTGTGGAATATTAAAGGAAAACTCCTTTGTAAGTGCTGCCGCAGCCTCCCCCGTGATCGTATTGCGCCAGGTGCGGAACGGTACAAGTAACTCCCCGTCTTTGTCAAATGCCATATAGCCATGCATCATTCCGGAAAATCCGATCGCTGCGAGTGATGTGATCACCGTATCGTATTTTTCCTTTACATCCTCTGCTAATCTGCCATAACAGTCGGTAAGTCCCGTCCAGATATCATCCAGACTGTATGTCCAGATTCCATCCTCCAAACGGTTTTCCCAGTCATGTGCACCGGATGCAATCGGCTCCCCCGTCTCATTTACAAGAACCGCCTTGATCCTGGTTGAACCGAATTCAATACCAAGTACTGCTTTTCCGGTTTCAATCGTCTGCTTTGCGTTACTCATTATCCCTTCTCCTTTCAGATGTAAACCACTTCTTCTATACTTTCAGCATACAACTTGTATGCATGTGTTAACAAGTTGTTTTTTCTTAAAATACCACTTTATAAAATCTCTATAAATTCGCTTTGTTCCTGACCATGTATGGTATAATGTATTAAGCTATGAGCAGTGCCAGATAAGAAGGAACACTGCGGAATAAAATACAGACCAGCACGAACTAATCACAACGCAAAAAGAAAGAGATTTTCCCATGCCATCAGAACATAAAACAAATGAAACCATCAAATATAAACTTGCCGCCGCAATGAAAGAATGCATGAAATCCGCCTCCGTAGAGAAGATTACCGTCACGGAGATTGTGGAGACCTGCGGCGTGACACGCCAGACCTTTTACCGGAATTTTAAGGATAAGTATGACCTTATCAACTGGTATTTTGATAAAATTTTACTGGAATCTTTCGAACATATGGGTGAAGGGAAAACTGTGTATGAAGGACTGGTGAATAAATTTCATTATATCCAGCAGGAAAAGCTCTTTTTTAAAGCAGCTTTTAAAAATGACGATCAGAATTGTCTGAGAGATCATGATTTTCAACTGATCTGTGCCTTTTACACCGAACAGCTTGAGACACGCATGGCGTGCAGACTTTCCCGTCAGCTGCAGTTTCAGTTAGAAATGTACTGCCAGGGTTCCATTTATATGACCGTACAGTGGGTGCTTGGCTATCGCAAATGCTCTGCCGAAGAACTCGCACATGCCCTTGCATCTGCCATGCCGGAAGAACTGCAGACTGTATTTCATAAATACGGGTTGGTTTGATGCAGGAAAATGTTACATTCATAAACATTTCTGTTACAAAAAAACCTTCCAGGCAAAACAATTATGCCTGAAAGGTTTTCTTTTACTTATGACAATATACGAATCATAAAGCATACATTCTATGATTTCACCGCTGCAATTACATCAGTTTGCGGAAAAGATTCTTAAGATCTTCCACACTGGCATCTTTCGGGTTACCCGGAGCACATGCATCTGCATGAGCAGATTCTGCAAGAAAATCAAGATCTTCTTCTTTTAATGCCTCAAGTTTTGTCGGGATTCCCACATCAACAGAGAGTTTCTGTACGGCATCAACTGCTGCTTTACGATATTCCTCCACAGACATATCGTCCACACCTTTGACTCCCATTGCACGGGCGATCTCACGGTATTTCTCTCCGGTGCAATCCGCATTGTACTCCATAACGATTGGAAGCATCATGGCACATGCAACACCATGTGGTGTATCATAAACAGCACCTAAGGTATGAGCCATGGAATGTGCAATTCCAAGACCTACGTTAGAAAATCCCATTCCGGCAATGTACTGTCCAAGTGCCATTCCCTCACGTCCCTCTTTCTTGTTGTCAACTGCATCACGCAGGGATCTTGAAATAATTTCAATCGCTTTCAGATGGAACATATCTGTCATTTCCCATGCAGCTTTGGTTGTATATCCCTCGATCGCATGTGTCAGGGCATCCATACCGGTGGAAGCTGTCAGTCCCTTTGGCATGGAAGACATCATATCCGGATCCACGATTGCAATGACAGGCATATCATGTGGATCGACACAGACGAATTTTCTCTTTCTCTCCACATCCGTGATAACATAATTGATCGTAACCTCTGCTGCCGTACCGGCGGTCGTAGGTACTGCAATGATCGGTACGCATGGTTTTTTCGTGGGTGCAACTCCCTCAAGACTTCTGACATCCTCAAATTCCGGATTGGCAATAATGATTCCGATCGCTTTTGAGGTATCCATAGAAGATCCTCCACCGATTGCGATCAGGTAATCAGCTTCCGCTTTCTTAAATGCCTCAACACCGTGCTGTACATTCTGGATCGTAGGGTTTGCTTTGATATCTGAATAAATTTCATAAGCAAGTCCGTTTTTGTCAAGAATATCCGTTACCTTTTTTGTAACACCAAATTTGATCAGATCCGGATCAGAACATACAAATGCTTTTTTGAAAGCACGCGCCTTTGCCTCTGTTGCAATCTCTTCGATCGCTCCTGCTCCGTGGTAAGATGTTTCGTTTAACATAATTCTGTTTGCCATAATAACCTTCTCCTTTTCCAATACTTATGATACTTTGATTGTAACAGGATCCTATCGTTTTCGTAAGTGACAAAACAGCAAAATTGTAACAAAAAAACCTGTATCAGCAAATTACTGATACAGGCCATGTTATGATCCATTATTATACATTAATCTCCGCTTTTACACCAAGTTCTTCCTTGTTTGCATCCAGAATCGGTTTTACCACATTTGCAATGAATTTATCCACCTGAATCGGTGCACGTCCCACATATTTTGCCGGATCCATCGTGGACTGCAGTGCCTCTAATGTCAGGTTAAATTCAGGATCTGCAGCGATCAGTTCAAGCAGATTGTTGTCTTTTCCTTCCTCTTTGACAGTCTTTCCTGCCTGCATGGATAAGGTACGGATCTTTTCATGTAACTCCTGACGGTTGCCGCCATTCTTTACAGCGTCCATCATAATGTTTTCCGTTGCCATAAACGGGAGTTCTGCCATTAAATGTTTGGTGATTACTTTATCATATACAACCAATCCATCCACTACATTTAAGCACAGGTCTAAGATACCATCGATTGCAAGAAATCCTTCCGGAATGGAAAGTCTCTTGTTTGCAGAGTCATCTAAGGTGCGCTCAAACCACTGTGTTGCGGAAGTGATCGCCGGGTTTAAAGCATCGATCATGACATAACGCGATAAGGATGCGATACGCTCGGAACGCATCGGATTGCGTTTGTATGCCATGGCAGAAGATCCGATCTGGTTCTTCTCAAACGGCTCTTCCACTTCTTTTAAGTGCTGTAACAAACGGATATCATTTGACATCTTGTGTGCACTTGCCGCAATACCTGCAAGAATATTTGCAACGCGTGTATCCACTTTTCTGGAATAAGTCTGTCCGGAAACTGCATAGCACTCTTTGAATCCCATTTTTGCAGCGATCATCGGGTCGATCTTGTCAATCGTCTCCTGATCTCCATCAAACAGTTCTAAGAAACTTGCCTGTGTTCCGGTCGTTCCCTTGGAACCGAGCAGTTTTAAAGATCCCATGACATACTCTAGGTCCTCAAGATCCATGATAAATTCCTGTGCCCACAGTGTTGCACGCTTTCCAACAGTCGTCGGCTGTGCAGGCTGGAAATGGGTAAATGCCAGTGTCGGCAGATTTTTGTAAGTATCTGCAAATTTTGCAAGTTCTGCGATAACATTGACCAGTTTTTTATGAACCAGCTCCAATGCCTCCCTCATTAAAATAATATCGGTGTTATCACCAACATAACAGGATGTTGCTCCAAGATGGATGATTCCTGCTGCCTTCGGGCACTGCTGTCCATATGCATATACATGAGACATCACATCATGGCGCACTACTTTTTCACGCGCTTTTGCGACATCGTAATTGATATCCTCTGCATGCTCTTTCAGTTCTGCGATCTGTTCATCTGTAATATTGAGCCCCAGCTCTTTTTCTGTCTCTGCAAGTGCGATCCAGAGTTTTCTCCATGTATTAAATTTCATGTCCGGAGA
>OHZL01000577.1_pt1 | contig 12338 bp, 9 predicted proteins | sample 1580531 | NCBI WGS metagenome assembly OHZL01 (sample SAMEA3882522, study PRJEB24775) | human gut metagenome | biome: human-associated habitat; feature: intestine environment; material: feces | place: Netherlands | collected 2009/2010 | reverse complement strand
TTTTTGCAATCTCCAAGTATTTGTAAAATTCCTCATCTTCCAGATTTAAAAATGTCTCCCCGAAAGAAGTTACCTTATTGTGGTCGGCATCCACATAGCAGCCGCACAGTCTTGTAAAAGTGCAGGCATCTTTCTTAAAACGCCGTTTTAATTCTAAAATATCTTTTTTGTTCATAAATCTATATCTCCGTTTCTGAGGGGATGCCATACAAAAGATAGCGCAGGCTGTTTCATGTCCCCGTAATCTGCAGGAAATATTATAACGAAATTTTAAAACCGGTGCAAGGGGTCATGATTTCCCGTCACGGACAACGGCGTGCTCCATTAACCAGTCACACCATACTGCGTAGTATTTTCCGAGGGGATGCGCATTATCATTGCTGTACTGTGTGCCGAGATTGCCGTTTGCATCGTCAAAAAGTTCATTGATGTCCAGATAATAAATGGTCCGTTGATCGGCTAATGTCGAAATTTTTTGATTAAAGGCGTTGATATTGGCATTATTGAATGTCTTATCCGAGTCTGAGCGCTGTGCAGTCACATGAAGATTTGCTTCCACATAAATGATCGCATCCGGCTGCATGGTTTGCAGAAAATTTACAAACGACGCATATTTTTCAAATGTCTGTGTGACATCGTAGCCAAGTTCATTAATGCCGAGCATCATATATATTTTATGATAGGTATGGCTGGCTAAAAGATCAGAGATACTGACCTTTCCGATACCGTCCACCATAATTTTTTTGTTTTCCAGATCATAGATACTGAGACCCGAATCACAATAAAAGGTGGCATTGCCCAACGTACCATATTCTTTTAATCCGACAGTGCGGGAATCACCGATCATTAAAGCGTCATCGAAATAATCTGCATCAACAGTGGTCATTTCTGTCATCGGAACTTCTGTGTCCGGGATATCCTGCCGGTCTGTATTGTCAGATGGCGCACCGGAAGTGTCCGATGGTGTCGTGGTGTCCTGTTTTTGTGCGGCGGAGACAGAAGACACGGACAAGGAAGTATTTTTGGCTGCATTTATGTTTAACGTTACATATAAGTAAATGAGTGGAATCAGAAGGCAGCTTATCAAAAAGAAAAAATAAAACAATATGGCAGATATTTTTTTTCGCATAGTGTTCCTTCGTTAAAATCTGAAATATAAAAATGGGTCATTAGAGCCAACGTAAATACAGTAAACAGAAGCCCAGAAAATTGCCAGATAGACAAAAATTTCTGGCACAGAGCCCCTGATTTTTTTTAAAAAGCGGACCGGAAACCTTGTAGAAAAAAGGAAACCGGCAGGGATGATAAAGCGGAAATCATTTAAATTTTTCCAGAAATCATTCACATAAATAATGGCATCATCGGCGGAAAAAAATGGAAATAATTTCCGGGTGTAGACTTCGATACTGCCGGGATCACTGATTCCAAAGAGCATCCACGACAATGGGATCAGAACTGCCATATAAAGATGTCCGGCCAGCGCGTATCGGTCCGTCAATTTTTTCAACAGCAGTTTTTCTGTCAATACAATGACGAACAGGGAAAATCCCCACAGAATAAAATGAAATTCTGTGCCATGCCAGATTCCGGTAAGTATCCACACGACAAGCAGGTTGCGGATCCATTTGCAGGTACCTGTGCGGTTGCCGCCAAGTGGAATATAGATGTAGGTCTGAAACCATTGTCCAAGTGTAATATGCCAGCGCCGCCAGAATTCTGTCATGCTTGTGGAGAGATAGGGGTGCATAAAGTTTATGGGAAGCTTAAAACCAAGCATTCTGCCCAGACCTGCTGCCATCAGGGAATAACCATAAAAATCAAAGTAAATCTGGAAAGAATATGCGTAGATTCCAAGCCATGCAAGCGGCGTGGAGATACTTTCATATCCGATCGTGCCAACATTTGCCCACAGACTGCCAAACTGATTCGCCAGAATCGCTTTTAAGCCAAGTCCCCGGATAAAAAGTTTCATACCCTCCGCCAGATTTTCGGGCAGAAAGCGTCTTGCGCTGTGAAGCTGCCTGCGCAGCATCTCATACGGGGTAATTGGTCCGGAAATTAATTTTGGGAACATGCTGATGTAAGTACCGAATGTCACAAAATCCCGTTCCGGTAAAATACGTCCGTAATAGATATCAAAAAGATATGCAGTCAGCTGGAACGTATAAAAACTGATTCCGAGCGGCAGAGATAAATGTCTGGAATATTTAAACAAAAACAACCATAAAAAATCGAAAAAAATAACTTTTGTCAAAAAGAGTTTCTTTTTTCTTGGATTGTGTATCTGATAAAGGCAGATTCCGAACACATAATTGAGATAGGTCAGAACCATTAACAGAAACAGTGCATATGGCTGTTTGATCACTCCGGCTGCATAAAACAGGATGCTCCCTGCAAAGAGCGTACTGTTTCTGAAAGCAGCAGGTGTGACATAATAAGCAAACAGAAATAATGGCAAAAAAATAAAAATAAAGTTGAGACTGCTAAATACCATGCCAGGATCCTTTACTGCATAGACATTTCTTATTTTAAAATATCGGCGATCACATCGTGCGGGATCGTAAATTCCACAACACCCATAGACATCGGACCGACATCGCCCTCGTTGAAGCTGATGACGAGATTTCCGTCAGCATTAATATAGAAGGAAGTGTCATCGTTAATGGAGGTAAAGTTCCATTCAGGAACTTCCGTATCATCCAGCCAGTAGGAGACATTTTCATCGGCATCCATCTGACCGCGCATCTGGGATTTGATGTTTTCACTGATCGGAGTGATATAGTCAGATCCCTCTTTAAAAAGATCTTTTAACGCAAGGCGTTCCCCGGTCTTTAAATCAATCGTGTAATAATAATCCATCTCATAACCGCTTCCGGCAGCCTGATAACACATCAGTTTTAAGGTAAAATAGTCGTCAGTTGTGTTGATGACCTCATGTTTGATCATGATATCCTGATAACCTTCGTTGTTCATGTTCTGTTTGAACTCTGCGATCAGGCTGTCGCTGATCTTTTCAATCTCCGCATTGATCTCATCGGTTGATTTCTTTAAATTTTCCCCAACCGGGTCTTCCGTTGTTTTTTCAGTGGAAGCGACAGTTTCCGGTACCAGTTTTGGAACATTGACATCGGCGTTGTTTCTGTCGCTGCTGTACTGGTAATCGCGGAATGTGACGACCTCGATCAAATTTCCAAGCAGTGGGATCTGTTCCATCGCATAGGCGACACTCGGTGAAGTATTTGGCAGGATGACAAACGCTGCGATCGCTGCGGCAGCGCCAACCCAGATTCTTGTGATAATGGTTTTATTGTGTTTGTTCTTCTTCTCGGCTTTCGCCTGATTCATTTTTTCTTTCATTTTTATGACCTCCTTTTCAGGCATTTGCGAGGTGTCATAGGATTTTTTTAATTCATAAAAATCATTGGTGTTCATTCGGTTACCTCCATTTTCAGTTTTAACTTCTGCATACTGCGGTACAGACGGCTTTTTATGGTATTGACATTTTCATTTAAGACGCGGGCGATATCTTCGATTTTTAAGTCCTCGAAATACCGAAGTTCCACGATCGCCTTATCCTCCGGGGACAAAGAATCGAGCGCAGTTCTAAGATCTAAGTCCTGATACTGGTCCGGTTTTCCCTCTGCGATCAGTGAATCCTCGTAAGAAATGGTATCCGGCCGCTTTAAATGATGAAAAATCTCATTTAACATGATGCGGTAAATCCAGGTCGCCGCATATTCCGGCTGCCTTAGGGAAGCACTGTTTTTGATCGCCAGATAGGCTCCGTTTTGTACAATGTCACTGGCATCGTCGGGATTATGTACATAGCTGTATGCAAGATGATAGTAGCGGTTGTAATTCTCAAGCAGCAATCGTTCGATGAGATCATCATTAGATTCTGCTGTATGTTTTTTTTCTTTTCCGGAAAAGAATTTCAAGATCAGATCCTCCTTTGCAAATATTTGATTCTTTCGAATCATCTGACTATTAGATATAGCATAACCACAAAAAGTTTCAAAATCAATGCAAAACATCAAAAAGGTATGGTATAATGTGCGTAAGCATTGAGCAGTGCCAACGAAGTGAACAATAAAAAATGACTGCTTGCAGGCACTTTTTTATTGTTTGCTTCGTTGATAGGGCGAAAGCCCGTCAGTCCGGAAAATCTTTGATTTTTCGGACGTGCACTGCGGACAGAAGTGCAGCAAGAATTAAAAATGGAGACAAAAACAATGGACATAAGATTTGCAACAATAAATGATATAGATGCGGTCACAGAGTTGGAAAGACAGTGTTTTCCACCGGAAGAAGCAGCAGAAAAGGATTCTTTTGAAAAACGCCTGACCGTATTCCCGAATCATTTCTGGTTACTGGAGGATTCCGGGAAACTGGCAAGCATGATCAATGGAATGACGACAGATATTCCAATCCTGCGGGATGAGATGTTTGAGGATGCCACAATGCACCGTGAAGAGGGACAGTGGCAGATGATCTTTGGAGTGGCAACGCTGCCGGAGTATCAGAAAATGGGATGTGCGTCGAAACTCATGGAGCGCGTGATCGCGGATGTCAAAGAGCAGGAACGAAAAGGGATCGTTTTAACGTGTAAAGAGAGTCTTATTCCATTTTATGAGAGATTTGGTTTTGTAAATGAAGGAAAGTCCATGTCAAAGCACGGGGGAGCCGTGTGGTATGATATGCGGCTGGTATTTGAAGAATTGTAGGGAAAAGGAATTATTATAATATGAAGAAACACAGATTGCCATACATGGTTGCAGGGGCAGTATTGTTTGCTGCACTTTTTACCGGATGTACCAATGAGCGCTTAGAAGATGAACTGGATTTCCGCAAGATTGGGATTAACAGTATGCAGTCCGGTGATTATGAAGGTGCAGTGGCTGCTTTTAACAGCGCACTATCCCAGTGTGTGGGGAAGATTACAGATACAGAACTCGACATCTGCTATTATAAGGCGGCAGCACAGTATGCCGGTGGAGATATAGAGGGAGCTCTTGCTACTTATCAGGCGATGATCGATTATGATGAGGAAAACGGCAACGCATATTATCTGCATGGATGTCTGAGTCTAAAGCAGCAGGATACGGATACGGCAAAAAAAGATTTTGCCAATGCTGTCAAATATAACCCGGATGATTATGAACTGTATGTTGGGATTTATGAGAACCTTGCCGGTAATAATATGACTGAGGAAGGGGAAGAGTATTTAAACAAAGCGTTTGATATCAAGGGAAATTCCGCAGAAAATCTTACCTGGCGCGGCAGGATTTATTATCTGCTCGGACAATATGATAATGCAGTCAAAGAGTTAGAAGGAGCAGTCAAAAAGGACAGTGCCAAAGCAAACCTTTACCTTGCACAGGTCTATGAAGCGGAAGAAGATTCTGCAAATGCGGAAAAATATTATCAGGCATATGTCGACAGTGGTACAGCGGACTCTGTGGCAATGAATGCGCTTGCCGAGATCCAGATGGAAAAAGGCAACTATGAAGCGGCGTTAGAGGATATCAGACAGGGACTTGCGATGGATAATGTCACAAATCAGCAGGAGCTTTTGTCAAATCAGATCATTGCTTATGAGTACAGCGGTGATTTTTCATCTGCGTGGGATGTCGTTCAGCAGTACGTTTCCCTTTATTCGGATGATGAGGCGGCGCAGAGAGAATATATCTTTTTAAAGAACCGCCAGAATACGGATGCGGGCAGCGATGCAGAAAGTACGGATTCTTCAGATGAAGGGCAAAACTCTACGGGAAATAGTTCCACGGACGATAGCTCTGCACAAAGTGATACCACGAATGATAGTTCTACAGGAGACAGTTCTGCGGAGAATCGTTCAGCACAGAGTGATTCGACAGGGGATAATACTGCGGGAGACAGTTCTTCACAGGATACAGGAAATTAGAATTAGAGACAGCAAGGGAGGAACACATGCCAGAACCCATTAAAATAGAAGAAGTAAAAGAGCGTGTCATTTTAGTCGGTGTCAGCGAACAGGATGGTGACGATGCGGAAGATTCCGTCGCAGAATTAGCAGAACTTGTAAAGACAGCAGGAGCAGTTACCGTCGGTACGCTGATCCAGAAACGTGAACTGATCCATCCGGGCACCTATGTTGGAACCGGAAAAGTGCAGGAAATCGCCGACATGATCGCGGAACTAGGTGCCACCGGTATCGTCTGTGATGATGAGTTATCGCCGGCACAGCTCAAAAACTTAGAGCAGATGTTAGATACAAAAGTCATGGACCGGACGCTTATTATCCTCGATATTTTTGCGGCGAGGGCAACAACGAGCGAGGGAAAGATCCAGGTCGAGCTGGCGCAGTTAAAATACAGACTAAGCCGTCTGACCGGTCTCGGGCGTTCCATGTCAAGACTTGGCGGTGGTATCGGAACCAGAGGCCCCGGTGAGAAAAAGTTGGAGATGGACAGGCGTCTGATCAAAGACCGTATTGCGCAGTTGAACCGTGAATTAAAAGAAGTGAGGAAACACCGTGAGATCACGCGCGCCCAGAGGGAAAAGAAACAGATCCCTGTGGCTGCGATCGTCGGATACACCAATGCGGGAAAATCAACACTTTTAAACCACTTAACGGGAGCGGGAGTGTTAGAGGAAGATAAGCTGTTTGCAACTTTAGATCCGACAACGCGTGTCTTAGAACTGCCGGGCAGACAGGAAATTCTTCTGACGGACACGGTCGGTTTTATCCGGAAACTGCCGCATCATCTGATCGAAGCATTTAAGAGTACCTTAGAGGAAGCCAAATATGCAGATTATATCGTGCATGTGGTGGATGCGTCCAATCCACAACGGGACAAGCAGATGCACATTGTGTATGACACACTCTATCAGCTCGATATCAGGGAAAAAACGGTTATTACCCTATTTAATAAGCAGGATCAGGTCACAGATGAGGAGCCGATCCGTGATTTTAAGGCAGATTATACATTGGCGGTTTCCGCAAAAAAGGGAATAGGATTAGAGGAGTTGAAAGAACTTTTCTGTACGCTGCTGCGGGATAATAAAATATTAGTGGAGCGTACAATCTCTTATCAGGAGGCTGGAATTTTACAGCAGATCAGAAAGAGTGGGGAACTTTTAGAGGAAGAGTACCGGCCGGAGGGCATTTTTATCCGCGCCTATGTCACGCCGGAAATCTATGGCAGTTTATAGAGGCTTTGTGTTTACGAAGATTTTTGCATATGGTACACTGATATAAAATTTGACAGAATACAGACAAAATTTTGCACAGAAGCGATGAAAGCGTGCTTCGGAATGGAGAAATTATGACAATATTAATTCAAAATGGACAGGTGATCAATCCTGCCACAGGGATGAATGAAGTTGCAGATGTATTGGTGGAAAATGGTGTTGTTTCTAAGATCGAAAAAGGGATCAAAGAGAAAGCAGACCGGAAGATCAATGCAAAGGGATGTTTTGTCATGCCGGGATTTATTGACATGCATGTGCATCTGCGTGATCCGGGATTTGAGGAAAAAGAGACGATCGAGACAGGCTGTCGGGCAGCAGCACACGGCGGATATACGACGATTCTTGCAATGCCGAACACCAAGCCGGTCGTTGACAATCCTGATGTGGTAAATTATGTACACAATAAGGCAAAAACTGTCGGACTTGTCAATGTACTGCAGGTTGGTGCCGTGACAAAGAACCAGGAGGGAAAAGAACTTGCGGATATCGAGGGAATGGTAAAAGCAGGTATTCCTGCAATCAGCGAGGATGGAAAATCCGTCATGAACGCCCAGTTATATCGCGAGGCGATGGAAAAAGCTGCAAAATTAGGCATTGTGGTACTTGCACACTGTGAGGATAAAAATCTTGTCAATGGCGGTGTCATGAATGAGGACGAACATGCAAGAGAACTTGGATTAAAGGGAATCACCAATTCCGTAGAAGATATCATTGTTGCAAGAGATATCATGCTAAGCCACGACACCGGGGCAAAACTTCATTTATGTCATTGCTCGACGGAAGATTCCGTCATGATGGTCGATCTTGCAAAGCAGAAGAATGTAAAAGTTACCGCAGAAGTATGTCCGCATCATTTTACGCTGACTTCGGATGATATACGCAAGATCGCACCGGAAATGGATGTGGAAAAGAATGTGATTGCTGCGGATGCGGATGCAGATACTAATTTTAAGATGAACCCGCCGCTTCGTACTAAAAAAGACGTGGAGGCACTAAGAGTGGGACTTCGTGACAATATTATGGATGTGATTTCTACCGATCATGCACCGCATACTTTTGCAGATAAAAATACCTCCATGAAGAATGCGCCGTTTGGAATCGTCGGACTTGAAACCGCAGCATGCTTAACCTATACAGAACTGGTACTTGGCGGTTATCTGACACCGATGCAGATGGCAGAAAAAATGAGTTATAATCCGGCGAAGATCGTCGGACTTGACAAGGGCGATATCGCTCCTGGAAAGACAGCAGATATCGTGATCTTTGATCCGAATGAAACTTATAAGATCGATAAAAACAAATTTGCAAGCAAGGGAAGAAATACCCCGTTTGACGGAAGAACGGTGACCGGAAAAGTAAAAATGACGATCGTTGGCGGTCATATCGTATATGAGGAATAAAAAAGCGGGTAGATAAAAGGAGAAAATTCATGCAGACAAAGGGCACAAAATTTGAGGAAACTGCGATCATCATCAGGCAGGAAGAGATCGCGGACGATATTTACAGCATGTGGCTGCGTACAGAGCATATCGCAGCGCATGCAAAAGCAGGACAGTTTGTTTCTGTCTACTGCAATGAGGGAAGCAGACTGCTCCCAAGACCGATCAGTATCTGTGAGATCGACAGAAAGGACGGCGCAATCCGTCTGGTATACCGTGTAGCAGGAAAAGGAACCGCAGAGTTCTCCGGCATGCGCACCGGTATGCAGTTAAAAGTGGTAGGGCCGCTTGGCAACGGATTTCCACAGAAAAATAAAAAGGCATTTCTGATCGGTGGAGGAATCGGAATCCCGCCAATGTTAGAACTTGCCAAAGAGTTAGACTGCGAGAAACAGATCGTGCTTGGATTTAGGGATGAGCTTTTCCTGCTGGAAGATTTCCGTAACCGCGGACAGATCTATATTGCAACGGAGGATGGCAGTGCCGGAACAGAGGGAAATGTACTTGATGCGATCCGTGAGAACGGACTGGATGCAGACATCATTTATGCCTGTGGACCAACCCCGATGCTGCGTGCAATCAAAGAATATGCCGCAGAGCAGAACATCGAGTGCTGGATTTCCATGGAAGAGCGCATGGCATGCGGTATCGGAGCCTGTCTTGCCTGCGTGTGCAAGTCAAAAGAAAAAGATGCACACAGCAATGTAAAAAATAAGAGAATCTGTAAAGAGGGACCGGTATTTCTTGCACAGGAGGTAGAATTCTGATGAACATGAAAGTAGATTTATGTGGAGTGACATTAAATAATCCGGTCATGACTGCGTCCGGAACGTTTGGCGCCGGGGAAGAATATTCGGAGTTTGTGGATTTAAACCGTCTTGGTGCTGTTGTGACAAAGGGTGTTGCCAATGTACCGTGGGAAGGAAATCCGACACCGCGTGTGGCTGAGGTATACGGGGGCATGTTAAATGCGATCGGACTTCAGAATCCGGGTATTGATCTTTTCATTGAGCGCGATATTCCTTTCTTAAAGAAATATGATACCAGAATTGTGGTCAATGTATGTGGACATACAACGTCGGAATACATAGAAGTTGTGGACAGACTTGCAGACCAGCCGGTCGATCTTTTAGAGATCAATATTTCCTGTCCGAATGTAAAAGAGGGCGGAATTGCCTTTGGACAGAATCCAAAGATGGTTGAAGATATCACAAGAGAGATCAAGGCGCATGCAAAACAGCCTGTCATCATGAAACTTTCACCGAATGTAACAGACATCACGGAGATGGCGCGTGCGGCAGAAGCCGGCGGTGCGGACGGTTTATCGTTGATCAACACGCTGACAGGAATGAAGATCGATATCCACAGACGCACGTTTGCACTGGCAAACAGAACGGGCGGCATGTCAGGTCCTGCCGTGCATCCGGTTGCAGTGCGCATGGTATATCAGACCGCACAGGCGGTAAATATCCCGATCGTTGGTATGGGCGGGATCATGAATGCAGATGATGCGATCGAGATGATCCTTGCGGGAGCAACGGCAGTGTCTGTCGGAACAGCAAACTTTACCAATCCACAGGTAACCATGGAGATTGTTGACGGAATCCGCGATTATATGGAGCGTTATCAGGTAAAAGATATCAAAGAACTCGTAGGCGCAGTACACGATAGATAAATCACAGGGGAATGTAAGTTATGAAAATATTAAAAAAAATCATTTGTATCTGTCTCGTTGCAATCCTGGCAGCAGGGCTTTTTCCCGGTGCACAGACAGAGGTTTATGCAGCTGGAAAGCCGGTACAGTTAGTATCCTGTAAACTAAATTCCGGTGGCAGCAAGGTGACAGTAAAAGCAAAAGTTGCCGGAAAACAGAAAGGAATGGGAAACAAGCTTTACCTGTTTTCAGTGGATGCCAATGTAAAAGAGAATGCAAAGCTTACCGGAAAACCGGTGGCTTCGGCCAACTTTAAGAAAGGTACAGTTACATTTTCCGTAAAATATAAAAGCAGTATGCTTTGTCAGAAATTTGTGGCTGCATACAAAAAAGGGAAAAAATATGCAGCAATAAGCGGTGCACAGTACATTACCAATCCGGAAGTATTAGCATCCTACACCGGAACCGGCGTAAAGACTACCTCTAAAAAGGGACTGCAGCCGGACTGGGCAGACCATACATCCGTAAAAAAGCTTCGTACACAGCATGTTGTCTTAAACTGGTCAATTGAAGAAATTTTAAACAAAGACTGCGGAAATAAAGAGGTGTATAAATACCGCGGGAAAAAATATACATTTGACAGGGATCGTGTAAACTGGCTGCAGGATCAGGTCAGACAGTATATTGACGATGGATCCAAAGTATATGTGATCCTGCTTCTTGGCAAAGACGCAAAAGGCCAGGCGGGTAAAATGAGTTATGGCGGTGGAAAAATATTCTCTTCCATTAAGACAACATCAGCAGCAGGATGCCGTACCTGGGAAGCATTTATGAGTTACATGGCAGAGAAATTTGGCAATGAACAGCATTTGGTGTCCGGATGGATCTTAGGAAATGAGGTTGACAGTCCTTATGACTGGAACTATGCGGGCGGAAAAAGCTTAAGTGCGTATATGGATGATTATGCGCGGGCATTCCGCATTGCATATAATGCCACAAAGAGTGTCAGCAGCCATTCAAAGGTATATATCAGCCTTGATTATAACTGGAATCAGGATGTCGATGGAGGCGGAAACAGCTTTTTCTCGACGAAGAAGACACTGGACACATTTTATTCGAAACTGAAAGCGCAGGGTAAGATCTGTCCAAACATTGCATATCATGCATATTCACAGGGACTTGTGGAGCCAAAATTCTGGGATGACTCTTTAGCAGGCAGTGGTGTGGATTCCACGATCATTACCATGAAAAATATTTCTGTCCTGACGGAATATGTAAAAAAGAAGATCGGCAAAGATGCAACGATCATGCTTGCAGAGCAGGCGTTCAATTCGACACAGGGAGAAGAGCTGCAGGCAGCAACATATGCGTATGCTTACTATATCAGCGAAGGCAATAAGATGATCGAATCCTTTATCTATGCGAGAGATACCGAACCGCAGTCGGATGTGGATCAGGGCTTTTACTGGGGACTTCGCAATATCAATGGCAGAGAGCGTAAAATATATAATACATTTAAAGTGATCGATTCAAAGGAGTCTTTGGATAAGACGAAGAATCTTCTCTCCTATACAGACTTAAGTTCATGGACACAGATTCCTGGAATTAAAAAGTCTACTTTTAAAAATAACCGTTCCATCAAAAACAAATGGCCGCTAGTACAGTCAACCAGCCTGTATGTGTGTCTTGCGGATGATAACTGGCAGAGAGAGACAACTTATGTCTACGACGGAAAGAAACATAAACCTGCAGTAACGGTAAAACGTAATTATACCGGAAAGACGGTTCCAAAAAAGAATTATTCCGTAAAATATCTGACAGACTGCAGGAGTATCGGAGTGCATCGTATTCAGATTAAATTAAAAGGTGATTTCCGCGGAACGATCATCCGGGAGTTTACGATCGCACCGCAGAATGCAATGCTGAATGATCTGGTGATGACGTCAAATTCTGCTACGGTAAGCTGGAATGTACCAAAGAAGACCAAAGAGCAGATTACCGGTTATATGATC
>OHZL01000575.1_pt1 | contig 12369 bp, 8 predicted proteins | sample 1580531 | NCBI WGS metagenome assembly OHZL01 (sample SAMEA3882522, study PRJEB24775) | human gut metagenome | biome: human-associated habitat; feature: intestine environment; material: feces | place: Netherlands | collected 2009/2010 | reverse complement strand
CGGCCTTGCGCATCTCGTTGATTTCGTAGCCGTCTTTGACCATGCGTGCCTCGGCGGCGAACTCGTGCAGCTTGTCGTCGGATGCGGAGTTCTTGTCCGGATCGGCGAAACCGTTGGCCTCGCGGATGGACTCGACCATCGAGGTGATTTCGGGATCGGTCTCGCTGACCACGCGCACACGCACGGCGCCGGCCTCGGCACCCACGTCCTTGGACAGGGCGTCGGCCAGCTGGGCGATGTCGTGGGTCTCGATGCCGGTCATCGCCTGCATCTCCTTGAGGCCAGCACGCGGGCCAACCCAGTATTCGCCGTAGTGGGCGGACATGAAGAAGTCCTCGGTGGAGTTGTCGGCGCGCGGCGCCACGAACAGTTCCGGAGTGTGCGTCTTGCCGGCGGCGGCTTCGGGGGAGTCGGGGTCGACCGGGTTCAGGACCAGCACGGCGCCGGCCTCGTAATCGGAACCCAGACCGGTGTAGTAGGCGAACGTGGTGTCCGGGCGGAACATGTAATCGCAATCATTGTTGCGCACCTTCGGCTGGCCGGCCGGAATGACCAGACGCTCGCCCGGGAAGGCTTTGCCCAGCGCCTCAAGGCGGGCTGGCGTGAACTTGGAGGATTCGAGAGGCTTGATCTCCGGATCATCGTCGGCCCAGCCGGACTTCATAAACTCCTTGAATGCAGCCGACTGCGGGCGCAGCGAGCGGTTGTTCACACGGTCGCTCATCGACTGGTTCGCGCCCGGCGCCGTAGCGCGCTCCTCGGCCTCATATTCTTTGTCCTTGGCGGTGATCACTTCACCCATTGCCACTCTCCTGTATGTAGTTGTTGTCGAATCATCGATTCCCACCTCATATTAGTCGGCTTTATGCGATGTGCCACGATTGACGGCTGACGGTAAAACCAAGTACGGAATTTGGACGGTCTTCCGGACATGCCCATATGGCGAGTGCGGCGGGCTGGAATGCGGGCCCGTTTATTGTTCTCGGTAGGGAAGGAGAGGGGCATGGGCTTGGGCTGGAGCTTGCCGATTGATATTGACATATTCTGTGGGCTGAATCCATGTGAACCCATGCGATGAAGGTTTATCGCGTCGCGGGACTCACTGCTATGCGGAGGTCTCCACCTGAGGCACCCCGGCTTTGATCAATTTTACCCGCAGCGGAGTACGTTCGATGACGTCGGCGTATGTGAAATGGACGATTTCGGTGGCACCGGCTCGTTTCAGTCCCTCGTCGCGTGCGCGTTCCTTGGCCACCACCTCCTGAATGCTGCGGTTATCGGTCATGGCTGGGTCCACGTATTTTTGTGTGCCGTCGTATTCGGCCACTATCACGCGCCCGTCATCGAGCTTCCATACGAAATCAACGCGGTACTCGGTATTCGTCTGTGGGTCGGTCACCGTTACCTGAATACGCGGCGTGAGGAAGCGATCTTCGATGATGGTGCCTCGCGCGAGGGATTCTCCACCATTCTCGCTCCTTTCGTTTGCATAGCGCAGCAGGCGGAATACTCGGGCATAATCGATTCTCCATTGAACGCAGTCGGCGGCTATCTCTTCCTTGGTTATTCCCTTGGCAAGGGCCGAGTCAAAGATCGGTAACGCAAACCGAAAATCAAGGTCTATAGCGGCCTCGACCAAGGTTCTAGCCGGTGATATCAGGGATAGGCCGGAGGCCTCGTAATGTGTCTTCGGATTGTTCATATCGGGCATATAGACATGTCGTAAGCGCTGATGGCATTGACGAGATCCATGATCGGAAGTCACGATGGTTATGCAGTCATCATGCAAATGCCATTGATGTTCGAATCCATAGGCACTTACTGCCACCAAGCCGCCAAAAACCCACTGAGGATGCTCTTGCGCAAGAGCGCGGGCTATATGCAACGTTCGCTCCGGCGGCGTCAAACCATCCCAGTATGCAGTATTTGCATAAAGACTGGGAATGCCGTCATACACTTTCAACAACTCACCACTCTGGGCACGGCGGCGTAGAGCGGTCTGTTCCGCTTCATTTCTTGAATAGACGCATCTCAGCTCATTCTGCGCGGCTGATATGAGCGAGGCCACTGCTTTGTGTGTCTTCATGACGTCGAGCGTAGCCGGAACGAAGCAGCGTAAGTATGAATTTCAGCCATTGTGGTTCTAGCCTCGGAGCTTGGCTGTCTTGGAGCGAGATGCTCCCGATAATTTCAAGGTATTAGGCCGCTAATTCGGAATAGTGGATAACATGCAAAACTTATCCACCATCAGTAATGTCATTCGAACAACGTGCTTTGGGGATTCGAACAAGATATCATCGGCGAAGGCGGATGTAGCTGGTAGAGGGCGGCGAATTGACGGTTAACGGTGCTTATGCTTTGTACGCCGTCGGTGCTGGTTCAGATATTGGCTGGCTTCTGTCTGAGTGTGGAATCTAGCGTCGGCGTGAGTCCAATGGTTGTATCGGGGCCGACGATTTGCTGCAATTTATTGGCGGCATAGATCCAGGGCTTGGACGGCTGCCGACGGTGAGAGCAGTCATAACAGTGAATGAGCCTCTGCGAGTTCAAAAGATGATGTAGAGGACGTTTGTGAGAGTCGTTTCCGGGGCAAGACATGGTCGATTGACGACGTTGAAATTTCTCAACGACGGCAGAATGGCATGCCTTGGCGAGGAGACGACACTGAGAGGCGATGGAGTCGGGATTAATCCAGGTTTTGGCCAGCCACCGACTCGCAAGAGCATCATAGCGTCGGTGTACCGCCAGAAGCTGGCACTGTACCGACGCTGAATAGCATCAGCGTCGCCGGACATACAAGTTTTGGATTGCAGCCGACTAAGAATGAGATGCCGACGGCAAGAGCCGCATTGCAACTATATGAGATGGCTTCACTGTGCGTGGCTGCAGGTAGAGACTGCCCGCGCGGCGGCGACATATGAGACGGTTTCACTGTGCGCGCACGATAAACCACCCCGGCGGCTAGGATAGAGGGAATTGAGGGAGTGCGGCTCCACGCGTGAAGGCAAGAATCCCGAATCATGCGGGGCAAACCTGTGCAAGGGGAGCTTCCTGCGCATGCGGAAGCGGAATATATGCGGGCATGCGTAGACATGACGAGAATGGCGCGAACACGTAAGTGGCATACGCACTCCGAACGGCGCAACAGCAACACGAGCAGAGGTTAGAAGAGGATATGTCATTCGAGCATCCGAATCGGAACAATGAGAGCATGCGGGACGTCGAACTGGACATCATGAGCCGCCCGCCGGAGCATAACACCACCAATCTGGATCTCGACCGGATGAACCTGATGCTCGACATCCTGGGCCACCCGGAGCAGTCGTTCCGCGTGATTCATATCACCGGCACCAACGGCAAAGGCTCCACCGCACGCATGGCCGAGGCCATCTGCCGTGCCTACGGTATGCGCACCGGCCTGTACACGTCGCCGCATCTGGAGAAGATCAACGAGCGTATCGCCATCGACGGCCAGCAGCTGTCCGATGACGATTTCATCGACATCTGGGACCAGACCAAGGATCTCGTGGCCCTGGTGGACGCCAAGATGGAGGAGCAAGGCAAGCCGAAGATGAGCTTCTTCGAGGTGCTCACCGCCATGGCCATCTGGAAGTTCGCCGACACGCCCGTGGACGTGGCCATCGTCGAGGTCGGCATGGGAGGCCTGTGGGACGCCACCAACGTGCTCGACGCGGACGCGGCCATCATCGGCCCGGTCGACATGGACCACATGGCATGGCTCGGCGACACCGTGGAGGAAATCGCCACGGAAAAGGTCGGCATCATCAAGCCGAACTGCACCGCCATCATCGGCCGCCAGCCACACGAGGACGAGGTCATGCCGATTATCGAGGCCGCGGCCAAGGAGAACCACGCCAGCTTGGTGCGCGACGGCGTCGAATCGGAAGTCGTTACCCGAGTGCCGGCCGTCGGCGGCCAGGTGGCCACCCTGCGCACTCCGAACGGCACCTACACGGAAGTGCCGATCGCCAAATTCGGCGAGCATCAGGCACACAACGCGCTCGCCGCACTGTGCGCGGCGGAAGTGGTGATTCCCGTCAACGGCGCGTTGGACGGCGATTTGGTGGCCGAAGCGTTGAGCAGCGTACGCATTCCGGGACGTATCGAACAAATTCGTACCTCGCCTACCATCATCCTTGATGGCGGACACAACGTGAACGCGGCCGAATCGCTGCGTGCCGCCATTGAAGAGAACTATGATTTCCAGCAGCTCGTCGGCGTGGTCGCCATGATGGGGGACAAGCAGGTCGAGGAGTATCTGGGCGTGCTCGAACCGTTGCTGAGCCATGTGATCGTCACCGAGAACTCGTGGCGTGACCGAGTGATGCCGGCTGAGGATCTGAAGAAGATCGCGGACCGTGTTTTCGGGCCGGAACGCGTCACCTGCATTCCCGAATTGCCGGACGCCATCCAGGAAGCCGTCAACATGGTTGATGCCGATGACGAACTGGGCGTCGGCTACGGTCATGGCGTGCTCGTCTGTGGCAGCTTCACCACCGCCGGTGATGCGCGACTCATGCTGGAGGAGAAGATCAACCCCGACCTGAAGAAGCCAAAGGCCGAACGTGTGTTCCAGGAAGCCGTCGATCCGGAACCGCGCAAAAAGCAGGACGAGGCTGACGTGGATTTCGAATCCGACGCCAACCCTGATTTCAACATCAACGATTTCGGCAGCGTCGGTCCGGACGATTCCGTTTTAGCAGACGCCGATGCGGATGAAATGGATGAGGCGGCGGATGCCAACGAACCGGCGGATGCGGAAACGGCTTCGGAAAACGAAACGAAGTGACGAAGCGAAACAACATCGGACGATGACGCCATACGTGCGGCGTACACCGTCCATATAAAACAGATTGTGGGTGGCTCCCCAGGCAATGGGAAGCCACCCACAATCTTGTTTTATCGTCCGACGCCTAAGCAGTCGAAGATAGGCGTGACAAATAATAGCTACGCGCGCAACGCTTCGGCCCGCGCCACGGTATCTTCCACCAGCACGGCCTGCGCGTCGATGACCGGCAGCTGGGGCAGCGGAAACGCCTCGTTGAGCACGCTCAGCTCGGTGCAGCCCAATATCAGCGTGTCGCACGCGCAGGGGCCGGCCGGATCGAGCATATCGCGCAACACCGATTCGTAGCGTTCCAGATTGAGCTCGCCACTACCTTTCACATCGTCATAAATCAGCGAAGTGATACGGGCCTGCAACTCGTCGGTCGGTTCGACGAACGTGTACCCGGCCTCTTCGACGGCACGCTTGTACACGCCGGATTTGCGCGAACCCACGGTGCCGAGGAAACCGACCCGCGGAAAACGATTCTTCGGATAACGCTGAGCCATGCGTGCCACCGCGCCGCGTGGCATATGCAGAATCGGCACCGTCGTCAACGCCTGGAAATCGTCATAGAAATAGTGCGCGGTATTGCAGGTGAGCACAATGAAACTCGCGCCCATCGCCGTTGCCTTCTCGATATCGTCGGCGAGTACGGGGAAGGGATTCTCGTCGGATTCGCCGAGAATGTACGCGGTGCGGTCCGGCACGGAGGAATCGTTGAAGACGATGTAGTCCAGATAATCCTGATCGCAATGGGCATGCGTGGCGCGGTTGACCAAGCGGATGTAGCTTTCGGTGGCCAGCGTGCCCATGCCGCCCAGTACGGCGAAAAACGGTCGTTTCACTTAAGCTCGCCCTTCTTGGTGAAGTACTTGGCATAGCTCTTCTTGTAAATCGAGAACATGTGCCGAATCATCAGCCAACGCAGCGGATTCATATCCTTGGAATACTCCAAGGTGGTACCCCAATCGCCCGACTTGAGCATGCGCTTGCCGGTTTCCTTGTCAGCGCCTTCTGCGACGTAATCAAGGAAAATCGACTTCGGAATCTCAAGCCACAGCTTCGAACCGCGGCCGAACAGGGTGTTGCCGTCGAACGGCGTGTCCTCGACGAGGTCGTCGACGAAATACTTCGCCAGATTGAAGCCGTTCAGCGTGACGAAATAGCTGGAACGTCCCTGGCGAAGGTTGATTTCGAACAGCTTGTACTCGCCGTCGCGTTCGTCGTACTTCATGTCGAAATTGGCCACGCCCTCGTACTTGATGTCCTCGAGGAAAGCCTTGATACGACGGAACACACCCTCGTTGTAGTCGGGCAGAATGGCCGCATAGTTGCCCGCGGCGACAGGGGAGGGATCCTCCAGCAGCGGGTGGCCGAGGAACATCATACGCACGCGATGATGCTGGTCCACATAGGCGTTCAGCACACGCATGCGGGAATCATCGCCGGGGATGAAGTCCTGAATCACCATTTCGGACGTGTATCCGGCATCGTACGCACGCTTGATGATGGTCTCCAATTCGGCCGGATCGTTGAAGATGTAGGCCTTGCGACGGCCCTCGAAATCGATGTTGAGCCATTCCACCGAATTCGCGGGCTTCATGGCCACCGGATAGCTGAACGGCAAATCACGGTAGGCTCCCGCCTTCACCTCATCGGCGGTGACGGTGCGCGTCTTCGGATGGGGCAGATCATACTGCTCGCAGATCTGGTAGAACGTGGACTTGTAGGCGAGCCGGCGCGAAAGGTTCACGTCAAGCGTGTTGTATACGAAATATTCGCGAAGATCGTCGCCGCACTGGCTCAGCAGATTGGCGTACACGTCGCCGCAGGGGATGAGCAGCAGCACGCGTTCCGGATCCTCGGCCTTCATACGCTTGCCGAGCTTGAGCATGAAATTACGGAACGTGACGAAGTTGTTGAAATCGTCGACGATGTGCACGTTGACGATACGGCTGAATTTCGTGGGGCTCAGCTGGAAATACGCATACGCCTCGGAAACGAGGCCGTACTCCTCATGGAACGCCCTGGCCATGCCGTAGACGTTGATGTCGCTGCCCAGCAGAATCGGTTGGAATCGTGTCATAATGCCTTCACCTTAGTTGTTATTTGAGACGGAACACGCGTTCCACGATGCGGTCGTCGCCCTCGTAAGGGATGTGCTTGCCGTGGTCTTTGAACCAACGTTCGTTGCCTTTGCCGATGATGAGGATGATGTGCAGATGCTCGGGATCCTTGCGATCGCGGCTTACCGTGGTCTCCACGGCTTCGGCACGGTCGAGAATGGTCTTCACGCCAAGCTGCGGGTTGGTGACGCTGTCGTTCATGTCCGCGCAGACCTGTTCCACAGGCTCGTCGTCGGTGTCTTCGAAAGTGAGCACGAGATGGTCGATGCGGTCCTGCGCGGCGTGGACGATTTCGGCGCGGCGATCGTATGCCTTGTTTCCAGCGGAGCCGGTGATGAGCGTGATTTCCGGCTTTTCGCTGCCGTAACGCTGATCGACGTAGTCAAGCAACGCGGTGACGGACGCGTAGTTATGCGCGTAATCAACAATGGCGATGGTGTTCGACCGCGTGTCCTTGAAATGCTCCATACGTCCGGCGATGCGTACCGGCTCCATCTCACGCAACGCGTCCTTGGCCTGTGCGGAACCGAAATCGAAACCGGCCGCACGGGCGATCGCGACGGCCGCCGCCGCGTTCGCATAGTTGAAATCGCCGTCCAATGTCAGGCTCAACTCGCCGATCGAGGTGCCGTCGATGACGATGGAGAAGCGGCTGTGATCGTCATTCGCCGGCGCGGCCATGACGTCTGCCGTGGAATCGCCGCCAAGCGCGAACGTGGTGACGGGAACGCTGGCATGACGTGCGTCCTGCCGGATGAGGTCGGCGCGCGCGCAATCGGCACCCAATACGAGGGCACGGCAGTTCTTGACGATCTGACGCTTGCAGTGGAGATAATCCTCGAATGTCGGATGCTCGATCGGGCTGATATGGTCCGGGCTGATGTTGAGGAACGCGGCCACGTCGAATGTGAGACCGAACACGCGGTCCACCTTGTAGGCCTGCGAGGAGACCTCCATGACGAGATATTCCATGCCGTTATCAACGGCCTCGCGCATCATGCGGAACGCATCCATGGATTCCGGCGTGGTCAGATCGGATTCCACGTAGGTGTGGCCGTCAAGACAATTGTCCACGGAGGAAAACAGCGCGCACTTGCCGCCGGAACAGCCATTGAGCATCGCCTGTGTGAGATAGGCGGTGGTGGTCTTGCCTTTGGTGCCGGTGATGCCGACCACCTTCAACTGGTCCTGCGGACGACCATAGAATTCAGCCGATAGCAAAGCCATGGCCTTGCGCACGTCATCCACAATAAGGCCCGGAGCTTGCGTGGCGTCGGAGAAGTCGTTCTCCGACACATAGGCGGCAAGGCCGCGTTCGTCGATGCCCTGCAGATATTCGGCCTTGAAACGGCCCTTGCAGCACAGGAACGTGCCCGGCTCCACCTTGCGGGTGTCGTAGGTGATTGCGGAGAACGGCTCGTCGAATCCCTTGATGTCGTGCGGATCAAGCGTCCAGACATCGCCGCGGATGATTTCGCGCAGCAGTCCGTGCCTATCGAGCAGTCGGGCCGCCGATTCCAGAGTCAAAGCCATGTTTTCGTGTTCTCCCTGTGTATGAGACGCCGAGCGGATACCGAAGAGCCATTTTAGCGGCAACCATGTGCACGACGTGTGACGTCGGGGAAGTTACAATGAGGGTGTGACTGAACAAGAAACGGAATCCATGGCGGGCCGGCGCGCGCGGTTTGAGAAGCTTGCCATGCCCGTTGTGGACTCGCTGTACCGGCAGGCGATGAAACTGACCAACAATCCCGACGACGCGCAGGATCTGGTGCAGGACACCTTCGAACGCGGATTCAAGGCGTTCGACTCCTTCAAAGAAGGAACGAATTTCGCGGCTTGGATGACCACCATCGAACGCAACGCCTATTTCAACCAGTACGCCAAAGCCAAGCGACGGCCGCAACGCGCCAACGATTCCACCGGCGAATACGACGACTGGGACCTGTATTCCGCGTCCGAGCATTCCTCCGAACAGCTCAAATCCGCCGAACAGGAATACTTGGACGCCTACGCGCCGGAGGAGATCATGGCCGCTTTGAACCGGCTTTCCCCGGAACGCAGGCAGGTTTTCATCGACGCCGCGATCGACGGCAAATCATACAGCCAGGTAGCTGAGGAACAAGGCGTGAAAATCGGCACCGTGATGAGCCGGCTCAACCGCGCCCGCACACAGCTGAAACGTGAGCTTGCCAATTACGCCAAGGAACGTGGCTATGCCACTGCCGGGAAGGATCGACCATGAGCGAACCAATGGAACGGCACATCTCCATTACTTCGACCACCACCAACACGAACGGTGTGGTGACGCAGGTGACGCATGCCAGCGTGCATGTCGTGGCCTCCGGGGACTGCTTCGACCCGGAGACCTGTTGCGATGAACGCGAACGTGCGCTGATCGCAGCGATGCGCGCGTACCTGCGGCCGAAACACGCGCCGCAAAGCCTGATCGACAGGCTTGAGGCGACACTCGACCACTGTTGTGACGAGTAATTGGAAGGACGTGCGGCGTTTCATGCGCCAAGTGCCATGCTGATGTGACGCGAGGCGTGCCCGCCGCATCAGCGTCTGAATATGGGAAAACCCCGCGAACCGTAATGATTCCGCGGGGTTTTCCATGCTCTGTGACGCTATTCGCGCCGGCAGGGATCAGGCGTTCGGGCGCTTGCCGTGATTGGCGGCCTTCTTACGACGATCCTTGCGCTTACGTCCGCGCATGCCCATGATTGGACTCCTTTACTTGCGATTAATAAGCCTTCGGGATTATCGCACACGAGCGAGACGTTTGCCAAATTCGGCGTCCGCTGTGTGGCCGGGACTTATTCCGATGGTGATTATATCAGTCGAGCATCCCGATGAACAGCGCCGTGCTTGACGTCTCGCCCGGCTTGATGACGATGAGGTCCTTGCCGGTGTTGAACGCGTTCGCGTATGCCGTCACTCCGGCCGGATGCTTGATGGCCGGGAAACCGGTGCCGGTGCACACCTGGAACGAGGTGACGGTCTCGTCGCCGCCCACACGCACCTTCTTGCCGTCCGGACGGGTGAACACCGCGGTGACGGTGCCGTCTTCGGCATGCTCCAGATCCGTCCAAGCGTCGTCGAACGGCTGCTCGGTGAGCAGCGTGTCCTTACGCAGGTCGTACTTGGTGCCGTCCACCGGCTCGGTGCCGGTCGGAATGAGGTTCTCGTTGACGGTGACATGCGTGCGCCCCGGCACGGTCAGGCTGCACTTGGCGTTGTGGGCGTCGATCTCATCGCCGTATCCGTTGAAGCCGTTGGCGAGCCACGGGTGGATGGCCAAGGCCCACGGTGCGTCCGCATCGCCGTTGTTGTAGGCGCTGATGTTCAGATGCAGGCCATCGTCGGCGAGGCTGTACGTCGCGGTCACCACGATGTCGAACGGATATCCCTCCATGTTGGGGGCGCGCCAGCTGAGGGTCACGGCATCCTCTTTAAGGGAGACAAGCTTCCAGAACGCGCGCTTGCCGTAGCCGTGGATGGCGTTGTGGCGCTCATGCTCGTCGATCGGCAGCGTGTAGGTCTTGCCTTCGAAGGTGTATTCGCCATTCTCGATGCGGTTCGGGAACGGGATGAGCAGCTGGCCGTGGCAGCAGGTCACCATGTCATCCGGACCGGGGGAGACGATGATGTCCTCGCCTTGGTAGGTCAGTTTGCGCAGCGTCGCGCCCAACTCGGTGACGACGGCATGGTAATCGCCATGCGAAATGGAAAATTGCTGTCCGGTGCGTGGCGGCAGATTGGTGCAGGTCATAAATCACTCCATAGTGTTGTCGACTGTGTTTCCGCTACTATGTTACCGCTCACGATGTGGTGGTGGATGCGCTTGTCGTGTGGAAATTCTGCGGATGAAGACGGCCGATGTCGATTGACGGCGCCCGTGCCTTAATATTGGTGATTGCTGTTGTGATGGATGGATACGATTGGAAGGCGGCTTGACATGGGCAAACGCATCGTGCTGGCGGATCCGCGCGGATTCTGCGCCGGCGTGGATAGGGCGATTCTGACGGTGCGGACGATTCTCAAATCCGCCGATACGCCACGTGCCGACGGATTGCCGCCGGTGTATGTGCGCCGCCAGATCGTGCACAACAAGCATGTCGTCGAGGATTTGGCCGCGCAGGGCGCGGTGTTCGTGCAGGAATTGGCTGAGATCCCCGATGCCGCCGTCGAAGCCGGCATCCCAATCGTATTTTCCGCCCACGGCGTGTCTCCGGCGGTCAAAGCCGAGGCCGCGGCGCGCGGCATGCATGTGGTCGATGCCACCTGCCCGCTGGTAAGCAAAGTGCATCGCGAGGTGCTGCGTTTTGTCAAGGAAGGTTACGAGATCATCTACATCGGGCACAAAGGCCACGATGAGGCCGTTGGTGTGGTGGAGGAATCGCCGGAACATGTGCATTTGATCGAGCATGCGTCCGACGTCGACTCGTTGGATTTCCAACCTGACACGAAACTGGTGCTGCTTACGCAGACCACGTTGAGCGTCGATGAGACCGCTGGCACGATCACCGCGCTCAAAGCTCGTTTCCCATGGCTTGAAATGCCGCCGAACTCCGATATCTGCTATGCCACGTCGAATCGTCAGGCTGCGGTCAAACTGGTGGCCCAGCAGTCCGATTGCGTGGTGATTGTCGGCTCCGCGAATTCCTCGAATTCCGTGCGGTTGATGGAAGTCGCTCAGGAGGGACTTAACGCGCGGTACGCCTCAAAAACGGCTGTTGGCGCCGCTGGTCGCGCCCATCGTGTTGATGATGCTTCGGAACTTGACCCCGCATGGTTTGAAGGTGTCGAATCCGTGGGTATTTCCTCGGGTGCCTCCGTGCCGGACGAGCTGGTTTCCGGCGTGGTCGCAGCGTTGCAAGAACTTGGCTACCAGGATGTGAGCACCATCGAAACCATCAAGGAGAACATGCATTTCGTGCTTCCTGCGGAACTGCGCAAATAGCGCGAACCTTTCGCTTACGCAAGTGGGCGGTCGGAACATCGTGTTGTTCCGACCACCCACTTATGTATTGGTGTGATGTATCGGCGTGTTTTTTACCAAGTGCCGATCGGCGCCGCTACCGCGTCGAGCACCTTGAGCAGATCGTTGGGATTGACGCCGACTGAGAAACCGCGTTTGCCGCCCGACAGCAGGATTTCGTCGTATTGCAGCGCGCTTTCGTCAAGCACCGTCTTGTGGTGTGTGCGCTGGCCAAGCGGGGAGATGCCGCCGACCACGTAGCCGGATTCGCGCATGGCGACCTTCGGATCGGCCATCGCCGCCTTCTTCGCGCCGACTGCCGCGGCCAGCGCCTTCAGATCCATATGTCCGCTGACCGGCACCAGAACTTTCGGAACACCGTTTTTGTCGAATCCAATGATCGCTCTGTG
>OHZL01000574.1_pt1 | contig 12408 bp, 9 predicted proteins | sample 1580531 | NCBI WGS metagenome assembly OHZL01 (sample SAMEA3882522, study PRJEB24775) | human gut metagenome | biome: human-associated habitat; feature: intestine environment; material: feces | place: Netherlands | collected 2009/2010 | reverse complement strand
GACCGCTTTGACCCGTCGTTGACGGTTCATCGGTCACTCTTTTCGCACAGAGGCCTTGGATCGTGTTGTGGATAGGTGTGGATAGCGTCGACTCATCCACCGACTATCCACGACACGCCCGAGATACGTAAGTTATCCACATTAGCCTATCGGCCTTGTCATGCGTGGCTTCTGTCTGTTGGACTAGGGCCATGAACCATTCATCATCACATGATGTTCCGGCCCCAACGCAGCCGCCGGAGCAGATTCTCGATTCCCTAGCGCGGCGTCTGCATGACAGCACGCTGCGTTCCCGACAGATCGGCGAGCTGGGAGAACAGTACGCCGCCGCATGGTTGGAAAGCCAAGGGTGGCGGACGCTCGACCGCAACTGGCATTGCCGATACGGCGAACTCGACGTCGTGTCGCGCAATCCGATGGGCCAGATCGTTTTCGTCGAGGTCAAAACCAGACGTACGATGCGCTACGGCACCCCTCAGGAGGCGGTGACCGCTTCCAAGCAAATCAATCTGCGCCATGCCGCCGTGCAATGGCTGACGGCGCCGGAGCACCGCATGCCGAACAGTGGCGTGCGTTTTGACGTCGTCACCGTCGTGGTGCAGGGAGACAGACCTTTGCTGCATCATATCGAGGGAGCGTTCTGATGGCCATCGGCAGCGCCCTTTCCGTAGGACTGATCGGTTTGAAAGCCTTCATCGTCCAGATTCAAGCGTTCGTATCCCCTGGACTTCCCTATTTCTCCATCATCGGCCTGCCCGACACCTCATTGTCCGAGGCGCGCGAACGGGTCAAGTCGGCATGCCAGGCAAGTGGTTTCAAATGGCCGGAAACCCGTGTCACGGTCAATCTCTCCCCAGCGTCCATGCCGAAGAAAGGCTCTTCGCATGATCTGGCCATCGCGGCCAGCGTGCTCAGCGCGGCCGGCGCAATCGCCCATGACTGTCTGGCCGGCACCATCGTGCTTGGCGAGGTGAATCTTGACGGCACCGTATTGCCCATCAACGGACTGCTGCCCATCATGCTGCATGCGCGGGAGCAGGGAATCGCAACAATCATCGTGCCTTACGCCAACCTTGATGAGGCCCGTCTCGTTCCGGATGTCAAGGCGATCGGCGTGAGGCATGTCGGAGAGCTCATCGAACTGATGGGAGGCGATGCGGACTACCGGATTCCCGAAGCCACGCATGCCGTGAACGCCGATGTCGGCGCCACGGGCATGTGCCCTCCGCCCGGCGACATGAGCGAAGTGATGGGCCAGCAAGCGGCCAAATGGGCGTTGGAGGTGGCTGCCGCCGGAGGCCATCATCTGATGATGACCGGTCCGCCCGGCACAGGCAAGACCATGCTCGCTTCGCGCATTCCCGGCATCATGAGTCCTTTGAACGAGACGGAACAGCTTGAAGTGGCCTCGATTCGTTCGTTATGCGGCACGCTTCCCGGATACGGAATCAGCGACGTTCCACCGTTCGAGGCGCCCCACCATACCGCGTCGACCGCCGCGCTGGTGGGTGGAGGCGCGGGATTGGCCCAGCCCGGAGCCATCACCCGCGCGCATCGCGGCATCCTGTTCATGGACGAGGCTCCGGAATTCTCGGCGCGTACGCTGCAGACGCTGCGCGAACCTTTGGAATCCGGATATGTCGCGATTTCCAGAGCGAAAGGCACCACATACTATCCGGCTCGCTTCCAACTGATTATGGCGGCGAATCCCTGCCCGTGCGGCTACGCGTACGGCAACGGCGAGCGCTGCACCTGCCGAGAAAAGGACCGCGTCAAGTATTTCAGCCGGCTTTCCGGACCGATCCTCGACCGTATCGACATCCAGATCGAGGTGCCTCCGGTGGAGCGGATAAGTCCGGGGAACGCTCCCTCCGGCGATTCGAGCCATGCCATACGTCTGCGTGTCATCGTTGCCCGGCAGATGGCGCAGGAACGGTTCCGCGAATTCGGCTGGTGCTGCAACGCGCAGGCTACCGGCACCTGGCTGAGAGCCAACACCTCCCCCAAGGCCATCGAATTGGTCAACCGCGCCTTGGCGAGCGAGCGGCTGAGCCTGCGTGGCGCCGACCGTGCCATGCGGCTTGCGTGGACATTATCCGATCTGGCGGGAAAGACTTCCCCAGGACCTGAGGAAATGATGCAGGGAATATCCATGAGAACGAGGCTGGCATGATGGTGACGATCGACGACGAGACCCTGGCCCGCGCGGTGCTCACCTTCTGCCTGGACAGCGCCGACGCGATGATGTACGCGCTGGTCAAAGGCACCGGCTCCGCGGCAAGCGCGCTACAGCTGATCGCTGACAGCGGCCCTGGCAATCACGAAAACGTGACGGCCGCGGCCTGCACGTCATTGGATGCGGCGTTCATCAACGGCGTCACTCGTTGGGGACGCACCATCAACGCCCGCGGGATGGCTTCGTTCCATGGCTCGCTGGTGTCATGGCAGCAACGTCTGGCATCGTTGCCCAGCAAGGATCCGGACGCATTGCGAGACTGGTTCACAGCAGACGGCACGCAGTGGATCATCGCCCCGCATCACCCCTGTTGGCCCAGCCAACTGAACGACCTTTCACTGCGCACCGACTGGGCCTCCCCGCTCTGCCTATGGGGCAAAGGCGATCCGAAGGCGCTGGTGTCATGCCCCGAGCCGGTGGGTATCGTCGGCTCACGGGGCGTAAGCGACTACGGTAGGCAAAGCGCCCACGAATTGGCCCTTCGGATGGCGCGTGCCGGACATCTGGTGGTATCCGGCGGCGCGCTGGGCACCGACGCCGCGGCGCATTGGGGCGCGGTCAAAGCCATGGACGAAATGAGCGCCGCGCTGGCAGGACGCACCGTCGCCGTATTCGCTGGCGGACTGAACCATATCGGTCCGAAAAGCAACCAGAACCTGTTCGAGCAGATCGAAAGCCATTCGGGCGCTTTGATTTCCGAACTGTGCCCCGGAACCGTGCCGGAGGCAAGACGGTTCCTGCTGCGCAACCGTCTGATCGCGGCATTGTCATCCACTCTGATCGTGGCGCAGGCACGTGCGCGTTCCGGCGCGCTCAACACCGCAGGCTGGGCGAACGAACTCAACCGCAATCTGTTCGCCGTGCCGGGAGACATCACCATGCCGCATAACACCGGCTGCAATCGCCTTATCCAAGACGGCAGAGCCACCATCATCTGCTCACTGGCGGAGATCGACGAACTATGCCATAGCGCGCATCGCCCGCAACATGTCGACCTGCCGGATGACACCGAACATCCGCAGGAATCGACAGACGAATCCGACGATGCCATACTCGCCGCCATTAAAACTTGCGCCGAAGCAAACGGCCACGTCTCCGCCGACGATCTGCTCGATCTAATGGACAAGACGCATCCGGGAGAATATCCCGTCTCGCGAATCATGCGCGAACTGGGCTCCTTGGAGCTTGAAGGCCGCATCAGCATGCGGTCCGGATGGATCATCGCCGAGCAGCGATAGCAGGCCCGGCACCTCCACCTCAGCCGCGTCGAACGTGCGAGGTCACACCTTGTGCGAGAATCGGTGGTATGAGTCCGAAGCATGTTGAAGATATGTATGATGCAGTGATCGTCGGCGCAGGCGCGGCCGGCCTGTCCGCAGCGTTGGGAATGCTCCGTAGCGAGCGGATGCGCCAGATGCGGGCGGACGGCATCGAACCGAACGTCCTGGTGATATCCAAACTGCAGCCGCTGCGTTCGCACACCGGCTCCGCGGAAGGCGGCATTGCGGCCAGCCTTGGCAACGTGGAGAAAGACGATTGGCATTGGCATTACTATGACACAGTCAAAGGCGGCGACTGGCTTGTCGACCAGGATGCGGCGAAGCTGCTTGCCGAACAGGCTCCTGCCACTGTGATCGCACTGGAGCATGCCGGCGTCGCGTTCTCGCGTACCGATGACGGCCATATCGCGCAGCGCCGTTTCGGAGGCCATACCAAGGATTTCGGCAAGGAACCGGTCCGCCGCGCCGCTTATGCGGCCGACCGCATCGGGCATCAGATTCTGTTCTCGCTATGGCAGCAGTGCGTGGCCGAGGGCGTTGAGTTCGCCGAGGAATGGTATGTGACCGATCTGGTGGTTTCCGAAGACCACGGCAAGGTCGAGGGCGTGGTGGCGTTCGACACGCACAAGGGCGAGACGCATGCCATCCACGCACGCAATGTGCTGATGGCCACTGGCGGTGCCGGCCGTCTGTTCCATACCACGTCGAATTCGTGGGATCTGACCGGTGACGGCATGGCGTTGACATTGTCCGCCGGCCTTCAGCTTGAGGATAGCGAGTTCGTGCAGTTCCATCCGACCGGTCTCGCCCATACCGGCATTCTGCTGTCTGAGGCGGCACGTGCGGAAGGCGGCATGCTGCGCAACTCCGATGGCGAGGCATTCATGGAACATTACGCGCCGGGGCATGCCGACCTTGCCGCGCGTGATGTGGTGAGCCGTTCCATCATGGCTGAAATCGACGCCGGACGAGGAATCGCCGATCCGAAGAATCCGGATGGGCCGAAGGATTGTGTCTGGCTGGATATGACCGGCATCGATGCGGATCATATGCATGAGGTGCTGCCGCAGGTGGTGGAGACCATCGAACAGTATGCCGATCTCGATCCGACCCGCGACTATGTGCCGGTCAAACCCACCGCGCATTACACCATGGGCGGCATCCCCATCACCACCGACGGCGAAGTCTACCGTTGGGTCGATGGCGAACGCGCCGTCGTGGACGGTCTGTTCGCCGCTGGCGAATGCTCCTGCGTGTCGGTGCATGGCGCGAATCGTCTGGGCGGCAACTCGCTGTTGGACGCCTGCCTCTTCGGCACCCGTTCGGGCAAGGCGATGGCTGAACGTGTCGTCGATAATCCAGTGAACGATCCGATGGCCGAGCCTGCCGACGAAGCATCTATCGACGCGGTGTCGCAGGCTGCCGACAAGCGTTCCGCGCAGGTCAAGGAACTGTTGACGCGGCCGTCCGATGACGACGATGCGTCGTCGGACAATCCGTACCAGCTGATGGCCGATTTGGGATCCGTCATGGAGCAGGCGGTCGCGGTGCGTTGCGACCGGAACAGCATCGAACAGGCGTTGGCTACGCTGGACGATACGCTCACGCCGCGTGCCGAGGCGCTGCATGCGCATTCCGACTCCCCCACGTTCAATCAGGAAATCACCGCCATCTGGGAGGTGCGCCATCTGTTGGAGCTCGGCAAGGCCGTGCTCGCCGCCTCCGATGCGCGTCACGAATCCCGTGGATCGTTGAAGCGTCTTGATTTCCCGGAGCGTGACGACGAGCATTTCCTGGCCCATTCCATGACGGATGTTTCCTGCCAGGTCTCCTGGCAGCCGGTGCACATCGTGGACATGCCGCCAAAGGCCCGTGAATACTGACACCCTGGGCACGGCGTATGGCAGACTGGTTGACGGTTTTTTATCGAAAGGCAGGTATATGAGCGGCATGGAGAACGGCATGGAAACGGTGACGTTGCGGGTGAACAGGTTCACGCCGCGTCCCGAACGCGGCCGTGAACGAGGCGGCTCGCCGTTCGCTAGGAAGAGCTCTCCCTTCGGCGATTCCGGATCCGCGCGCAGGCGTCCGCGAGGCAAGCAGTGGGTGCAGGATTACGTGGTGCCGGCGCGTCCGGAGGACACCGTGCTTGACTGCCTGCTCAAAGTCAAGCGCACCATCGATCCGACGCTTGCCTTCCGTTATTCGTGCGGTCATGGCATGTGCGGTTCCGATGCCGTGTCCATCAACGGCACGCCTACGCTTCTGTGCACCGCCACGGTGAAGGCTTGGGCAAAGCAGCCGTCCGACGCACAGGTGGATGAGGACGGCTTCCGTCATACGGGCGAAGACGTTCAACCCGCGCAAACGCAGGATGCCGACGATTTGGGTGTCATCGAGCTCGCACCGCTGCCCGGTTTCCCCGTGCAGCGTGATCTGATCGCCGATATCGACCAGATGCTTGACCAAATCAGGAAACTCAAGCCGTATCTGCAGGCCAGTGGCGAACTCGCCACCACCGCGGACGGCAAGATCAACGCATTCGAATATCTGCAGAATCCCCAGCAGCTCGCCAAGTATGAGCTGCTGAGCAACTGCATAGCCTGCGGCACCTGTGAGGGAAGCTGTCCGGTATATGCAGGCGGCGAGGCGTTCATCGGCCCTGCGGCTCTTATCGCCGCCTCCCGTTTCATCAATGATTCACGCGACAGTCAGACGGATGCACGTATGGATGCCATCGATTCCGCCGATGGCATCGCCGCGTGTCAGTCGGTGCGCGCCTGCACGCGTGAATGCCCGCGTGGCATCGATGTCGGTGAGGAGATCTGGCAGCTGATCGCCCAAATCAAGGAGCGCTGAAATGGATAGGACGTCATATACCAATCTCGCGAAATCGTGGGAGTACGTCGAGGATCATGCGTTCTCACGCCAGTCTGCCGAACTCAATGCGATCAGGACCGCGGCCGAGGAAGCCGGCATTCCCCAAGGATCCGCGGCGCAGGCCGAATTGCTGCGCATGCTGGTGCGAATGTTGGACGCCTCGTCGGTGATCGCCATCGGCACCGGTTCCGTGGTGGAGACGATGCAGCTGATCAACGGTCTTGACAATGCAGGCCAGCTTACGGCCGTCGATTCGTCCACGCAGGGCATCGCGCTGATTCGCAAACTGTTCAATCGTCTGTCCGATGACACCGAAACCACATTGCGTGCCGTGAACGCGTCCGCAGGTGTGTTTCTGCCCCGTCTGAACGCCGAGAATTACGATTTAATCGTCGTGGCCGGCGATCCGGAGAATTATGCGGCGGCTTTCGCGCAGGCTCCACGCCTGCTGAAACCGCATGCCGCGATTGTCTTCACCGATGTACTTGCCTTTGATTCGGCCACATCGGCCGGCGGCGTGCTGAATCCCGCCAATCGTGATGCCAAATCCATCGCGATGCGCGAATTGCTGGAAACAGTGGAGTCGGATGAACGGTTCGTCACTGCGTTGACGCCGACCGGCACTGGTCTGCTGGTTGCCGTCAAGAAATAGACCAATCAGATTAATCAGCCGTGCCGCAATGGCACGCATATGTTGAAAGGGCCATGCATGGGGATGCGTGGCCCTTTCAACATATGGAGATCCCTTTTACTGTTCCTGGTGGGTGCCGATTATCTGGCTGACCACCACGGTACCGTCTTCCAGCACCGTCTCAACTTCGTTCATGGCGTCTTCGTCGCCGGTATGGTGCTTATGCTTCGTACCGTCCTCCAGTTCGAATCGTTTGGATTGATGGCTCAGCAGAATACCTGAGATCACGGCTGCGACCATGGACCCCACCAGGACGCCGAAACGGGCTTCAGCCGATAGTTCGGCATCCTGATATGCCAGCGACGCGATGAGAAACGACACCGTGAAACCAATGCCGCAGGCGCAGGCGGCGGGGAACATGTCGCGCACGCGCAGCCCCTTGGCCATCTTCAGACCGCCCACGTGCGTGGACAGCCATGCGGTGGTCATGATGCCCAGAGGTTTGCCGACCACGAGCGCCACCATCACGGCAACGACCACCGGCGAGACGAACAGCGCCAAGGTCAACGACTCGAAGTGCACACCAGTGGCGAACAGTGCGAAGATCGGCAACGCCAGCAGTGCGGAGAACGGCTGCAGCTTGTCGGCGTAACGTTCCGCACGCGGCGTCTTCTCACCGAAACGCTCATGGGCCGGCGTGAGCAGTCCCACGAGCACGCCGGCCAAAGTGGGGTGCACGCCGGCTTCGAACATCATGACCCATGCCAGCACGCCCACGATGGCCACGGCCAACCACGGTACCTTGCGCATGCGGACCAGAAAGTACCAGACGACCGCGCATACGGCTATGCCAAGGAACCAGTACCATGCGTTCACCGATGAGAAGAACACCGCGATCAGGATGATGGCCAGCAGGTCGTCCACTGTGGCCAATGTCATCAGAAAAGCGCGGATGGATCCCGGCAACGCTTTGGCGAACAGGGCCAATACGGCCAATGAGAACGCGATATCCGTGGCTGTGGGCACCGCCCAGCCATTGGACATCTGTGCGAAGGAGAACGACGTTCCTGAAGCGATGACGAGTTGCCCTGATCCTGCCGCCGCGAACAATGAGATCACGCCGATGAACAGTACCGGCGGAGCAAGCATACCGCCAACCGCGCACAGCATCGGCACGGCCGCGGCTTTGGGATTGGACAGTGATCCCGTGGTGAGTTCCTGCTTCAATTCCAGGCCTACGGTCAGGAAGAACACCGTCAGCAGGCCATCCTGCACCCAATGGCCCAATCCCATGTCGATATTGGTGTGTGGAATGGCTATACGGAAGTTCTCAAGCTGTTCGAACGCATGCGCGGTGAACGGCAGATTGGCGAGCAATAGGCCGGCAAGAGCGAAACCGAGCATAATCAGACCGGATATGCGGTCGGACGCGGCTATGCGTCGGATTGTTGCCCAGGTTCCCCTCTTCGATGTGGCCATCATGCTCCTTGTCTTGCGGTCCCCGTTCGACCGCAGTATCCGTAAACGTAGTATCAAGTGTATCGGAGGGTCTTGGCGTTCATCCCTGCCGCATATTGCGCTCCGCTGTGCGCGCAATCAATTGCAGGCTTCACAAAAATCCATGGAAAATAAAGAAAGCCTCCTCCGCATTCGCGAAGGAGGTTCATGTGCGCGAGACAGGATTCGAACCTGCGACCTGCTGATCCGTAGTCAGCTGCTCTAATCCGCTGGGCTACTCGCGCAACGTTGTCTTGTTTTCGGCAACTCGAATAAGATACACCCAAATGAACTCCAGGCAAAATCTCGGCGTGTCGCAGGAGTTTTCGGCCTTACGCCTCACGTAGACGAGGAATTTTCTGCGTCGACACCTTGAATAGTTTCGGAGTGCCCGATCCGGTGACTGCGGCTTCGTCTACGACCACCTCTTCGACGCCTTCCATGCTGGGAAGACGGAACATGGTGTCCTCCAGCGTCTTCTCAATAATCGAACGCAATCCACGTGCGCCCGTACCCCGCCGAATCGACGTCGCCGCAATCTGCCGTATCGCCCCTTCGGTAAAGGTCAACGTCACCCCATCGACGGCGAATAGCTTCTGGTACTGCTTGACCAGCGCGTTTTCCGGTTCGACGAGGATTCGGGCCAAATCGTCTTCGGTAAGTTCCTCAAGCACGCTGACTACCGGCAGACGTCCGATGAACTCCGGCAATAATCCGAAATCAGCCAGATCATCGGCGGAGACCTGCGCAAGCAGCTCACGCTTGGGAACCTCATGGTCATGCCAGGCCGCACCGAAACCGCTTTCCCTGGCGCCCAACCGTTGCGCCACGATGTCGGCGAGTCCCACGAACGCGCCACCGCAGATGAACAGTATGTCGCGGGTGTCGATCTGCACGGTTTCCATTTCACGATGCTTGCGGGTCCCTTCCACCGGCACGGAGGCGACGGTGCCTTCAAGGATCTTGAGCAGCGCCTGCTGCACGCCCTCGCCGGACACGTCACGCGTGATGGAGGTGTTTTCGCCGCTTTTACGGGCGATCTTGTCGATTTCGTCGATATATACGATACCCTGCTGCGCACGCGCCACATCCCCGTCAGCAGCCTGGATGAGGCGCTGCAGCACGGTTTCGACGTCATCGCCCACATATCCCGCCTCGGTGAGCGTGGTGGCGTCCGCTATGACGAACGGCACGTTCATCACATGGGCCAGCGTCTGCGCGAGATATGTTTTGCCCACGCCGGTCGGCCCGAGTAGCAGGATGTTCGATTTCGCCACTTGCACGCCCTCGAACGAATCGTCATGTCCATGCATCCGTTCCTTGCCGATTCGCGACGACTCGCGCATTTCCATGTTGACGCGCTTGTAATGGTTGTATACGGCTACGGATAATGCGCGCTTGGCGTTCTCCTGACCGATGACGTAGCGGTTGAGATAATCGAAGATCTGAGCGGGCTTGGGCAGGCTCAGCGAATTGACCTCGGCATCTTTGACACGCTCCTCGGAGATGATGTCCACGCACAGGGCGATGCATTCATCGCAGATGGAGGCATTGGGACCGGCCACCAGTTTTCGTACCTGATGTTCGGTTTTGCCGCAGAACGTGCAACGGGGTACGTCCTCGTTGTAGCTCACCACACGTCCCATGATTCTCCTTTGCCGACTACGCCGCACCGTCGAACCGCCACGCTGCGCATTATCATTGTCATCCTTGAAATACAATACCCCCGGTCGTTGCCGACCGAGGGTATTGCAATGTCCGGAAGTTTTACTGGCGGTGTTCCAACACCTCGTCCACGATGCCGTATTCCTTGGCTTCAGGAGCGGTCAGGAAAGTGTCCACTTCGATGTCGCGGCGAATCTTCTCGACGTCCTGGCCGGTGTGCTTGGCGAGGGTCTCCTCCAGCCATTCACGCATACGCAGCATTTCCTTGGCCTGAATCTCGATCTCCGTGGCCTTGCCGAAGCCTTGGTCGATGGCCGGCTGGTGGATGAGCACACGGGCGTTCGGCAGCATCAGGCGCTTGCCCTTGGTGCCGGAGGCCAGCAGAATGGCGGCGGCGGAGGCGGCCTGGCCGAGGCACACGGTCTGCACGTCGGGCTTGATGTACTGCATGGTGTCGTAGATGGCGGTCATGGCCGTCATGGAACCGCCCGGCGAATTGATGTACATCATCACGTCACGGTTCGGATCCTGGCTTTCCAAAACCAGCAGCTGGGCCATGATGTCATCGGCGGAGGTGTCGTCCACCTGCACGCCCATGAAGATGATGCGATCCTCGAACAGGCGGGTGTACGGATCCTGCCTCTTGTATCCGTACGGGGTCTTTTCCTCGAACTGCGGCAGAACGTAACGGTTCTGCGGTGCGAACGCGGCCTCACGCGCCGCAGCCCTCTGGAAGCCGACCACACCGGTCGGTCCGGCCAGACGTTCGGCGCGGGCTACAAACTGTGCTTCTTCGCTTGCCATGGTCACTCTCCCTTGGTGGCGCTCATCGTGTCGTGGGTGGAAACGAGCTTGTCCACAAAGCCGTACTCCAACGCTTCTTGGGCGGTGAACCAGTGGTCGTACTCGTTGTCGCGGTAGATTTCCTCGACGGTGTGCCCAGTCTGCTCGGCGGTCAACTCGCTCATGGTCTTCTTCATGTCCATGATCAGTTCGGCGTTGATGCGAACATCGGTGGCGGTGCCGCCGATGCCGCCGGACGGCTGATGCATCAGCACACGCGCATGCGAGGTCAGGAAGCGCTTGCCCTTGGTACCGGAGCTCAGCAGGAACTGGCCCATGGATGCGCACATGCCCAAGCCCACGGTGGCCACGTCCGGCTCGATGAGCTGCATGGTATCGTAGATGGCCATGCCCGCGGTGATGGAGCCGCCCGGGGAATTGATGTACAGCCAGATATCCTTTTTCGGATCCTCGGCGGCCAGCATCAGCATCTGCGCGCAAATGCGGTTGGCCATCTCGTCCTTGACTTCCTCACCCATCCAGATGATGCGGTCCTTGAGCAGGCGGTTGAAAATCGGATCGGTGGGTCCTGCCGGCATGTCTTCGCCAGCCATGACGGGCAGGGGTGCACTAAGGTTGCTCACCTTGTCTCCTTTTCCAGTGTTCTCTATAGTTTCACAGCCTACCGCTTCGAAGCGACGGGGAACAAAATTGCGCCCACAGTGGAGAAGTCGACGGCGAAAACACGGTTATTTGCGTTTCGCGCCGATGCGGAAGGCGGTAATCAGGCAGCAGATTGCAACGGCGACAATCACGATCATGACGGTGAACGTCCAACTGCCGCCAACCGCCGTGGCATGGCTGAATGCCTCGGTTCCTTCCTTGCCAGCGCCGGCCTGGGCCACGGACAGCACCGTGGAGAACAGCGCGGTTCCGGCTGCGCCACCGAACTGCAGGCAGGTGTTGAACACGGCGTTGCCATCCGGCATGAATTGCGGCGCAATGCTGCGCAACGCATTGGTCATGATGTTGGAGAAGCCAAGCGCATAGCCAAGTCCGAAGATGAAGTAGAAACCGGCAAGCGTGGCCGGCGTCAGCCGCATGGAGAAGACCAGCAGCAGGATCGGGCCGCAGATCGCCAGGAAGAACGCGCCCAGAATCGGGCGGACAGGTCCGAAACGGTCGTACAGCGTGCCGCCGATCGGTGCGAAGAAAGCGCCGATCAACGCGCCCGGCAGCACCAGCGCGCCTGCCAGGAACGCGTTCGTTCCCAGGGAAAGCTGGGCAAGATTGGTGATCACATAGCCGAAGCCGATGCCGACGATTGGCAGCAGCATGTAGGCGATCAAATGTAACAACACCATCGGGTCACGCAGCCAGCCCAAACGGATCAGCGGCGAAAACGAACGCTTCGACGACCAGCCGAAAAACAGCAA
>OHZL01000565.1_pt1 | contig 12505 bp, 9 predicted proteins | sample 1580531 | NCBI WGS metagenome assembly OHZL01 (sample SAMEA3882522, study PRJEB24775) | human gut metagenome | biome: human-associated habitat; feature: intestine environment; material: feces | place: Netherlands | collected 2009/2010 | reverse complement strand
GCTCCACCGGCCTGTTCGAGCCGATTGCAGAGCATATCGCCGCCGGCAAACCGGTGTTCGGTACCTGCGCCGGCATGATTCTGCTGGCCCGCAAGCTCGATAACGACGACAACGTCTACTTCGGCGCGCTTGACGCCGTCGTGCGGCGCAACGCATACGGCCGCCAGCTTGGCTCGTTCGCCGCCACCGCCGATTTCGGCTCCTCTTCCGGTGATTCCGCCGTCGTGGTCGCACCGGGCGAGCATGTTCCGCAGGACGCCCCGGCCGACATCGTGCTCAAAGATTTCCCGCTGGTGTTCATCCGCGGGCCGTTCGTGGCCGAAGTCGGACCGGCCGCCACCGTCGAAACGTCGGTGGACGGCAATGTGGTCGGCTTGCGCCAAGGCAAGATCCTCGCCACGGCGTTCCATCCCGAGCTCACCGACGACACCCGCATCCACGAGCTGTTCCTGAGTTTGTAGCTTGCGATTCTGTGTAGCGCGCGGTCTGTGTTGCTCACGGTCTGCGTAGCACGCTGTGTACTCGCTTGAGCCCGTAGCGCGACGCACGCAAGCATATCGGCGGCTTCCAAGGATATTTCCTTGGGGCCGCCGATTTTTTATCTGTGGACTTTCAGCATCTTTTCAATCCCAACTGATACTGGGGAATTCATCGGAAAAATAATCCCCCGTAATACACCGACTTGTCCACATGCGTCCTGCCCACCCGCAATACGCTTTCGGGCTGCGCGTCTCCGGATGGTGCGGGCGGGTCGTCGTCCGCTGTCGACGGTGCTGCCGGTATACGACACGCCGATGTTTTGTAGGGGGTAGCGGTCGATGGGATGCAAATTTCCTTGTTTGAATTGACATGGTACACCGGAAAACCTATACTGTTTCAACAGGTACACAGTTATACCAAAAAGGGAAGGAAATATCCCGAATCAACTGAATGGTCAGTTGAAGACATATTGACGTGTATCTACCGCAGCTGGAGTGGGTTCGACGAATGAACGCACGTAAAGCGGGTGCCAATGATGGAACACAAGGAGGAGTACATCATGGAGAAGAAATCCATCAGGATGATTGCGGCGGTGGCCGCTGCGGCGATGCTTGTTCCGCTGGCCGCGTGCGGTGGAGGAAACGCCGCCGACGGCAAGACCACGCTGTCGTTCTTCTCGAACAATTCGCAGGACAAGTACCAGCCGATCATCGACGCGTTCGAAAAGGCCAATCCGGACATCAAGATCGACTACAGCACCACCACCGGTTCCCAGAGTGGCTACCAGCAGACGCTGCAGACTCGAATCTCCGGCGGAAACCTGGCCGACGTCTACATCGTTCCTCCGGAGGCGTTGAGCGATCTGGTCAAAGGCAACTACGCCAAGGACCTGAGCAATGAAAGCTTCATGGATAAAATCGGCGATGCCGCAAAAAAGGCCTATAGCGTGGATGGCAAAGTATACGCCATGGGCGTGAGCACCTGGACCAATGCCTGGGTGTACAACAAGGATCTGCTGAAGAAGGTCGGTTACGACTCCATCCCGGCGACGTGGGATGAATTCCTGACCATGTGCGGCAAACTCAAAGCCGCGGGAATCACCCCATACCTTGAGCCGAAGGATGGACTGGGCAACGCCGTCGAGGGCTGGATCGGCGCTGAATCCGCCAAGCAGGGCGAGGCGCTCGACGCCAAGATCGACGCCGGTAAGGACACGTTCAAGAACGTGTATGGCAAGTACTACGGCGAATGGGACAAGCTGATCAAGCAGAACCTGATGAGCTCCGACGTGTCCGGCCTGAGCGGCGACCAGGTCAAGTCGGAATTCACCGCCGGACGTCTTGCGGTCTATCCTTCCGGCTCGTGGGACATCGACAGCTTCAATGAGACCGGCCTCAACTACGGTTTCGGCCAGATCCCTATGCTGAAGAAGGGTGACACCCCGTACGCGCCGGGCTCCATCGATCCGGCCTTCGGCATCAACAACAAGATCTCCGGAGACAAGCTCAAGGCCGCGGAGAAGTTCTTCACCTTCCTGACCTCCGACGAGGGCCTCAAGCTGTACCAGAAGCAGCTGGGCCTGATCCCGTCCGTCAAGGGCTTCAACGCCACGGTGGACGACCACTTCAAGGACGCCTACGACCTGTACATCAAGACCGGCAACGTGTACCTGAATTCCGCCCACTGGAGCAAGGGCACCACCGCGCTGCGCGCCGAGACCTTCACCCAGCTGCAGCAGGTAGCCCTCGGCTCCATCAGCCCTACGCAGGCCGCGGAGAACCTCGATTCCAAGCTCAAGACCCTCTCCTGATCCATCGCGAACAGACATCCATCGCGGCAGGCTGGCGCGGACCCTTCCGTCCGCGCCACGCCTGGACCTGCCAATCTCACGTTTTGTAGAAAGCAACCAACATGTCAGTATCAACAGCGTCAGCGGCGCGTCCACATTCCGCTGATCAGGTAGAGGCGTTGCATCTCAAGCAGCGTCGTCACCGCAACTTCATGGAGAACTTCGCCTCGGCACGCTTCCTGCTGCCGATCATGGTGGTGTTCATCGTGGTGATCCTCATCCCATTCCTGCAAAGCCTGGTGTTCAGCTTCACCGATTACTCCGGTTACAATTTCGCGGACGCGAAGTTCGTGGGGTTCGCGAACTACGTGCAGTGCTTCAAGGATCCGACGCTGCTCGCGGGCCTCGGCTTCACGCTGCTGTACACGGTGGCCACCACCGTGCTCATCACCGTGATCGCCCTGCCGCTGGCTGTGGTGCTCAACCGCAAGTTCTTCGGCCGTAACTTCGCCCGTTCCCTGTTCTTCTTCTTCTCGGTGCCGTCCATGGCCGTGCTCGGCTTGGTCTGGCAGTACATCTTCTCCCCGCTGAAGTCCGGCGTCGTCAACACGCTGCTCGCCAAGATCGGCATCGATGCGATTCCGTGGTTGTCGAATTCCGAACTTGCCAAATTCTGTGTGATTTTCGTAGCGGTATGGGCTCAGATCGGCTGGCACGCCACGCTGTATCTGCAGGCTATCCCCGCCGATATCTACGAACAGGCCGCCGTCGATGGCGCAAACCGTCGCCAGCAGTTCTTCAACATCACACTGCCCCAGATGGTTCCGGCCATGGGTGTGAGCATCTTCATGCTGCTTACCGGTGGTTTGAAGGTCTATGATCTGCCGTATGGCCTCACCAGCGGCGGTCCGGGCTACTCCACCTACACCGTGACCCAGTCCATCATCCTCACGGGCATCGGTTCGAGCCGGTACGGACTGGGCTCCGCACTGGGCGTCATCTTCTTCATCTGCTGCGCGCTGTTGGTCGCCCTGCAGCAGGTAATCACCAATCTGGTAGAAAAGAGGCTGTCATGACTCTGCAGCAACGCGAGCGTATCGGCTCGATCATCCGTTCCGTCGTCGTCATCGCTATCGCGCTGATCTGCGCGGTGCCGCTGTACGTCATCGTCATCAACACGTTCAAAAGCAGCGCCGAGATGTCCATGGACCCGATTGGGTTACCAAAGACATGGAATTTCGAGAACTACACGTATGCATTCGGGCATCTGCCCATTGTCAACGCCTTCAAGAACACCATCATCGTGACGGTGGTCGGCGTCGGCCTGCAGGTGCTGTTCGGCGCGCTCGCCGCATACGGCATGATCCTGAAGAAGAGCAAGTTCACCGCCGTGATCGGCGTGCTGCTCATGCTGTCCTTCATCATCCCCGGCCAGACGCTGCTGATTCCGCAGTACCGCATGGAGGCACAGGTGGGTCTCGTCGATTCGCTGCTCGGCCTGATCGTGCTTTACACGGGCGGCGCGACCTTCTGCTACTTCTTGATCGTGCAGTACATGCGCGGCCTGCCGTATGAGATCATCGAGGCCGCCCGTATCGACGGCGCCGGTCCGTTCCGCATCTTCTGGACGATCGTGCTGCCGCTGATCCGCCCGATCCTGACCACCGTCATCGTGTTCCAGACCATGGGCACGTGGAACGACTTCATGACGCCGAGCGTGTACATCTCGTCGACCAACAAACAGACCATCGTGCTGCAGGTGTTCAACGCGATCAGCACCTTCACGACGAACTGGCCGTTGTTCATGACGGTCACCACCATCGCGCTCATCCCGGTGTTCGTGTTCTTCATCTTCTGCCAGCGTTGGATCGTGGCCGGCCTGGTCGCCGGTTCGGTCAAGGGCTGACCGGTCCTCCTGCTTGCGGGAATTCGACAAGGAGCAGCGTTATGCGCTATGAGGTTGATCTTTCGGAAGCCAGCAAGTTCGCGCGGACGCCCGCATACGGGATCCCCGTCATCCGCGCCGCAGCCGCATGCGGGCCGGATGGCGGGACCCTGGGCGCCACGAACCGCTTCCTGACCCGTGACGGATCGCCATGGATCCCCATCGCCGGCGAGATGCACTATTCGCGGATCGCCGCCGAACGGTGGGACACGGAACTCGCGAAGATGGCCGCGGCGGGCATCGACGTCGTATCCACCTACGTGTTCTGGAACCACCATGAGGAGCGCGAGGGGGAGTGGGATTTCTCCGGCAACAGGAACGTGCACCGATTCGTGGAATTGTGCGCCCGGCACGGACTGCACGTCATCGTGCGGCTGGGACCGTTCTGCCATGGCGAGGTGCGCAACGGCGGACTTCCCGACTGGCTGTACGGCAAGTCGTATGAGGTCCGTTCCCTCGACGCCGGCTTCCTCGATGCGGTGCGCGGTCTCTACGCGCATATCGCGCAGCAGCTGCGCGGCCTGTATTTCAAGGATGGCGGGCCGATCATCGCGGCCCAGGTCGACAACGAGTACATGGCGTCGTCGGCTCCTTGGGAGATGACCACCGGCATCAGCCGTGAATGGGTGCCGTCCGGCCACGATGGGGCCGGCTACCTGGAACGGCTGCGCGACATCGCGATCGAGGAAGGCATCGACCCGCCGATGTTCACCTGCACCGGCTGGCAGTCACCGGTTCCGGACGACATGCTGCCGCTGTGGGGTGGATACGCGTACCGGCCGTGGCTGTTCTACGACGGCGTCGGTGCCGAGGGGATGACGGAGCATCCCGCCACCGACGAGTACCGATACCGGAGGCTGCATGGCTCCAGCACAAGCGACGGCTTCGATCCCCCGTACGATCCGGACAGCCGCCCGTACGCCTGCTGCGAGATGGGCGGCGGGATGTTCAATTCGTACGATTACCGTTTCGTGCTGCCGAAGCGCTCCGTCGACGCGATGGCCAACATCAAGCTCGGCTCGGGGTGCGATTTCCTCGGCTACTACATGTTCCATGGCGGAACCAACCCGAAGGGCGCGGCCGGATTCCTCAATGAGGGGCAGACCCCGAAACGCTCCTATGATTTCCAAGCGCCCCTTGGCGAATTCGGACAGGTGCGGGAATCCTACCGGCGGCTGCGCACCCTGCACGAGTTCGTCAAAGCCTTCGGGCCGGAACTCGCCGGAATGCCGGTCTCGTTGCAGGACGGGCAGGACCGCATCGATCCGTCCGACTCCGAGACCCTCCGGTATGCCGTGCGCAGCGATGGCGAACGGGGTTTCGTGTCCATCGACAACTTCCAGGACCATGCGCGCGTGCCGAGCCGTCACGGTGAGCAAATCGACGTGACGACGGGTACCGGTGAGCGCATACGGTTCACCGGCATCGGCCTCGCCGAGGGGGAGAACTGCATATTGCCGTTCAACATGGATCTGGACGGCGTGCGGCTCGTCCGCGCCAACCTGCAGCCGGTCACCGTGCTGCGGGTGCCGGGCCGACCGTTCCGCACGTTCGTGTTCCTCAAGCCCGATGGCATGGATGAGCTGACGTTCCATTTCGAAGGCGACATCCAGGACGTCACCGTCGGCAAGGCGGATTTCGAACGCTTCATGGTCCGGGACGCGGCGGAGATCGTATGCGTCACACGAGCGCTCGCCGGGCGGATGACGGTGTTGGACGGAGGCCTCGCCTTCGTCGACGACGACAACGCGTTGCTGTACGAGGACGGCGATGGGTGGACGCTGGAATCGCCCCGCGCCGAAAACGGGATCGCCGCATATCCGGAAGGCTTGCTCGGCTCTCCGCGGCCGGTGGAGCCCGTATCGGTGTATGCGCGTCTGAGAAGACTGCACGCCGATCGGTACGAAATCGCTTTGCCGGCTGGCATGGGACGGCTTTTCCGCGATCAACGGCAGGTCGCCGATGTCATGCTGAACATCGCATACCAGGGCGATATCGGCTGGCTGTTCTGCGGCGATGTGCTGATCGCCGATAATTTCTGCAACGGCGAGACATGGCAGGTCGGATTGCGCGATTACGCGGATGCCATCGATGCCGCTGGTGGAAAGCTGACGCTGGTCGTCACGCCGCTGAGGCGCGGGGTCCGCGTGAAGGTAACATCGTCGATGGCGGCCCGCCTGGAGCAGTCCGATGCGTGCGTCGCTGACGTCACCGACGTGTATGCTACACCGGTGTACCACATGCCGGTGGGCAAATAACGAATGTAATATACAAAAAACCATGGCTTTATGCCAATTACCAAAGGAGATAATCGTGAGTGCGCGACGCAACTTCGAATGGCCGGAACTGCTGACCGCGGATGGCCGCGGCATCGCCTTCGGTGGCGACTACAATCCCGACCAATGGTCCGAGGACATCTGGGACGACGACATCCGCCTGATGAAGCAGGCCGGCGTCAACACCGTGGCCCTCGCCATCTTCAGCTGGGATCGCATCCAACCCACCGAGGATCGTTGGGATTTCGGCTGGCTCGACCGCATCATCGACAAACTCGGCAATGCCGGCATCGTGGTCGACCTGGCCTCCGCGACGGCGACCGCGCCGCTGTGGCTGTACGAAAGCCACCCGGAGGTCCTTCCGCGTGACAAGTACGGCCATCCGGTCAACGCCGGCTCGCGCCAATCCTGGAGCCCGACCAGCCCGGTGTTCAAGGAATACGCGCTGACCCTGTGCCGCAAGCTCGCCGAACGGTACGGCACCAACCCGTATGTGACCGCATGGCACATGGGCAACGAATACGGGTGGAACAACCGCGAGGACTACTCCGACAACGCGCTCGAGGCCTTCCGCGCATGGTGCCGCCGCAAGTACGGCACCATCGACGCGCTCAATCAGGCGTGGGGCACCACCTTCTGGGGCCAGGAGATGAACGGCTTCGACGAAGTGCTCATCCCACGGTTCATGGGCGCCGACTCGATGGTCAACCCCGGCCAGAAGCTCGACTTCGAACGGTTCGGCAACGACATGCTCCTCGACTTCTACAAAGCCGAACGCGACGCGATCGCCGAAATCTGCCCCGACAAGCCGTTCACCACGAACTTCATGGTCTCCACCGACCAGTGCTGCATGGACTACGCCGCCTGGGCCAAGGAAGTGAACTTCGTATCCAACGACCACTACTTCCACGAGGGCGAATCCCACCTCGACGAGCTGGCCTGCTCCGACGCTCTCATGGATTCGCTCGCGCTCGGCAAGCCGTGGTACGTCATGGAACACTCCACCTCGGCGGTGCAGTGGAAGCCGCTTAACACCCGCAAGCGCAAGGGCGAGACCGTGCGTGACTCCCTGGCCCATGTGGCCATGGGCGCCGACGCCATCAACTTCTTCCAGTGGCGCGCGTCCGCGTTCGGTGCCGAAGCGTTCCATTCGGCCATGGTTCCGCACGCCGGCGAGGACACGAAGCTGTTCCGCCAGGTGTGCGAGCTGGGCGCGTCGTTGCACACGCTCGCCGACGCCGGCGTGCAGGGCACCGAATTGGCGCACTCCGACACGGCGATCCTCTTCAGCGCCGAATCGGAATGGGCCACCCGCTCCCAGACCCTGCCGAGCATGAAACTCAACCACTGGCATGACGTGCGTGACTGGTACCGCGCGTTCCTGGACGCGGGCTCGCGCGCCGACATCGTGCCGCTCGCCTACGACTGGAGCTCGTACAAGACCGTCGTGCTGCCGACCGTGCTGATCCTGAGCACCGCCGACACGCAGCGGTTGGCCGACTTCGCGGCCGCCGGCGGCCGCGTGGTGGTCGGCTACGCGACCGGACTGATCGACGAGCATTTCCACACTTGGCTCGGCGGATACCCGGGCGCGGGCGATGGCCTGTTGCGCTCGATGCTGGGCGTCCGCGGCGAGGAATTCAACATCCTCGGCGCCGAAGCCGAAGGCGAGCCGGGCGAGATCCGACTGTCGTCCGCCGACGATTCGGCCGCGCTGGACGGCACCACGACCCGCCTGTGGCAGAACGACGTGAACGTGACCGGCGAACACGCGCAGGTGCTTGCCACGTACGCCGGCGAGGAAGCGGACGAATGGGAGCTCGACGGCACGGCCGCGGTCACCCGTAATCCGTACGGCTCCGGCGAAGCGTATTTCGTCGGCTGCGATCTGGATGTGGCCGATCTGACGAAGCTGGTCCGCGCATATCTCGCGGCCTCGTCGCAGGAGAATGCCGACGTGCTGCACACCGTGCGCGCCTCCGCCGACGCCACCTTCGACTTCTACCTGCCCCGTGGCAAGAAGACGGTCGAATTGCAAGGCATCGAAGGCGAGCCGGTCATCCTGTTCCAGACGGATCGGGAGGAAAAGCCCGGCTCGTACACCGTGCGCCGCAACGGCGTGCTCGTGGTAAGGCGGTAAAGTCGGAAGTCGAATATCGATGACGGATGCGGTTAGGGGGAGATATGGCCGAAGTGAAGCCGGACAAGTCTGACAGGAAACGCGTCACACTGCGTGAAGTGGCGCAAGAGGCCGGAGTCTCCCTCAAAACCGCGTCGAACGTCATCAACCATTCCGGCCGCATGGCCGACGCCACACGCGAAAAAGTGCAGGACGTCATCGACAGGCTCGGCTACCGCGTCAACGTGTCGGCCCGCAATCTCAATCGCGGCAAAACCGGCTTCATCACGCTCGCGGTGCCGAGCCTGACCGCGCCATATTTGGCCGAACTGGCCAACCGGGTGATCGACGCGGCCCGCATCTACGGCTATTCCGTGTACATCACCACGTATGCGGAAGGATCCGCGCAGGGTGCCCGCGCGCTGTTGCGAAACTTCAATGCCACGGTGTCGGACGGCATGATCCTGTCCATCTCCGAAGTCGAGGATCTCGATCCCGAGGACCTGGACGTGGATTATCCTCTGGTCTGCGTGGGCGCGCGGTCCACGCATGGCAAGGCGGACCATGTCACCCCGGACGACGTCCAGGAGGCGCGTCTCGCCGCGCAATACCTGTTCGACCACGGTGCCACGAATCTTGCGGTGATCGGCTCGCGAACCGATCCGGAGCATATCCTCGAGCTGCGCGACGCCGTGGAAGGCAACGCGCAGCTGCGCATGCGAGGCATATTCGAAGCGTGTGCCGACCAAGGCGTCGAATTGGACACACGGCTAGTGCCCAACGTCGGCCAGGATTGGACCATCGGCTCGGGCGCGCGCATGACGCAGCGCATCGTCGACTCCGGCATCCCCTTCGATGGCATCGTGGCGTTCAACGACCAGCTTGCGTTGGGCGCACTGTTCACTTTGGCAGCGAACGGCATCGCGGTGCCCGACCGGGTGCAGGTGATCGGCTTCGACAACAACGAGGAAGCCGCATATTTCCAGCCGCCGCTGACCACCATGGATTCCTGCCTCGACTGGATCGCGCCGACCGCGGTCAGCCGCATCATCAACCGCATCGACGGCAGCCGTACGTTGGAACCGGAGCTCATCACCACCCAATCCCGCATCATAGCCCGCGCCACCACCCGTGCCTAGTGTCGCGTGTTTGGTTTCGCGCCGCCTAGTGCTCCCGCTTTCCGCATGCCTTCTCCTCCCCTGAGTGCCCTCCTCGCTTCCGTCGCAGGCCTTGATTCCGCTCTTCCGGCACTGCCCACGCTATCTGTGCGCCAGCTCCGCCCTTTCCAGAGCAGGCCTTGGACCTACTCTTCCGGTACTGCCCGTGTCGCTTGTTTTGTGTCACGATTCGAAAAAATGGCCAAAATTTTGGATCGTGACACATCGCTTTCGGTTCGGGGGTATGTTTTTTGAGGCATTTTCCTTGGAAATACGCCGATTTATACCCCCGTATTGTTTTTGGGGAAGGAAAAATGTGTCACGATTCGAAAAAACAGCCGAAATTTCGAATCGTGACACATTTCGGGAGACTCCGCCACTCACCTACGCTTCACCGCGCACCTACGCTCCGCCACCTGCCACGCGCCTCACCGCTCCGGTACGCTTTGCGCCGGGCAGGCACGCAGTACGGACAGCATCGCCCGCTTCTCCTTCGTCGTGACGGTCAGCCCGTACTTGGCTTTCACGCCGATCTGCCGGGCCACGTAATCGCAACGGTATGCGCCGTTCGTCGGCAGCCAGTACGCGGCCGACGCGGAACCCTTCTCCTGATTGGCAGGCCCGTCCACCGCCAGCAGGTTGTACATGTCGTTGCCGAACCGGTACCGCTTCGTACGGTCCCACTGGTTCGCACCCGACTGCCACGCGTTCTCCAACGCCACCACATGGTCGATCTGCACCGCTGACGACGTTTTCACTCCGCGCGTGAACCGGATCGTCGTACCGGTGTACGGGTCGGACAGCACACCCGACTTCACCTTGCAGCCGGCGCCGGACCCGGAACCAGAATCAGAGCTAGAACCAGAACCCGCTATATACCGCACATCCGTCAAATCGCGCGCCAACACGTCCTCGCGCACATCGCAACCGTTGCCATCGTCATCGGTCTGCCGGAAACCGAATGAATCGCGGTCGTACCCGGCCCGGCTGGGCTGGTCGTCGATTGTCAACGATTGCAATGTTTCCGCCGCGCTGCCAGTCGCCACATACTCGCCCGTCATCTCGCCGACGGTCGGGTTGACCTTCGGCATGAGCAGACCGATCGAAATGCCGGCGACCACCGCCACGACCAGCAGAATCGCAATACGTTCCGCTAGCCCGTTGGCATTGAAATGCTGCCTGCGGAAACGCGAGTCACGCATACGTAAACGTCATCGGATCATGTCCCGCACGCGTCGGCCCATCCAACGCGTCGATGGCCGCATGCTCGTCCGGGTCAAGCACGAAACCGAACAGGTCGAGATTTTGCCGCTGCCGGTCCGCATGCACCGACTTGGGAATGATGATCGTGCCGTTTTCGATATGCCATCGCAGGATCACCTGCGCTTCGGTGACGCCATGCGCCCGCGCGATGCGTTCGATCACACCATCGCCGGCATTGAGATCCGCGCCACGCGCCATCGGCGAATACGCCTCGACCGCGATATTATGCGCCTTACAATACGCCACCACCTCGCGCTGCTGCCACGTGGGATGCAGCTCAATCTGATTGACGGCCGGCCATGCGCCGGTCTCCTCGTGCAGACGCTTCAGATCGGCGGGCATGAAGTTGCATACGCCGAGCGTGCGGGCCATGCCTTCGTCGCGCAGCTTGACGAACGCCTTCCAGGTGTCGGTGCTGCGCCAGTCGAACGGCGTGGGCCAATGGATCATGTACATGTCCACGTAATCGAGCTGGAGGAGTTCCAGCGAGTTGTCGAAAGCTTTGAGCGCGGAATCGTAGCCCTGCTGGGAGTCGCGCAGCTTGGTGGTGACCCACAGGGTCTCGCGCTTGGCTCCCTTGTTGTATCCGGAGGCGGCGAGCGCACGACCCACGCCGGCCTCGTTGTTGTAGCCGGCCGCACCATCGATATGGCGGTAGCCGGCTTCCAACGCGGATTCGACGACGGGGACCACACCCTCATCGTCGATACGTAGCACGCCGAGACCGACTTGCGGAATGGAATGACCGTCTTTCAAGGCGATGTCCGGCACGTTGGCGGGGTTGATGTGTCCGTTGGTCATGGCTTGTGATGCTCCTTCATGTACTGCAACTACACGCCACTGTACACGGTTATGTGGGTGATGTGCGGGGGCTGCAACCAAACGGCATGATTGCGCCCGGCCTTCCGTGTGGGAGAGCCGGGCGCAATCATGACAACATCACGCTCTACTCCTGCGACCGGCCCTCGCCCTATTGTTCTCGGGCGCGAATTTGCCCCGGTAGAGGCGTCGATCGATTGACGTTTGCGCCGGAGCAGAAATCGTTGTCCCAGTACGCAATTTCGGACCATTTTCGAGGACCAGGACAAGCCAATCCTCAAAGTCCACATACCTGACAAACAGAATCTGCGGAATACAGCCAATCCCGAAATCAACATACTGTCCCGGTTCTCACATAGAACGATTGACGTGCAAACCGGGGCAACGGGAATTGTCCCGGTACGCGAAAAACACCCGTTTTCGCAAACCGGGACAGTGATTTCTGTCCTAGTACCCACATCAAACGATTGATGCACGAACCGGGACAGAATCGCATCGCTGCGCCGAGACAGACGCATCTGACAGCCGACAACCGATAAACGACAGCCGACAGATGGCATCCAAGCAGACGAAAACCGACAGATGGCATCTGACAGCCGGTTGCCGGCTGCCAGCAACCGCATCATAATGCCGCATCAGTCTCTATCAGGAGCGCTT
>OHZL01000562.1_pt1 | contig 12542 bp, 9 predicted proteins | sample 1580531 | NCBI WGS metagenome assembly OHZL01 (sample SAMEA3882522, study PRJEB24775) | human gut metagenome | biome: human-associated habitat; feature: intestine environment; material: feces | place: Netherlands | collected 2009/2010 | reverse complement strand
GTTCCAAAGTGGGGAATGCAAGCCCAAAAATACAGTGTTTTTCCTGCTTTCGGACCACTGCTTTCCAAATTGTGGTAATTTTTTCCAACTTTTGAATTTCGATGTTGCTTTTTCCCGTTATCTGTATTATAATCAATTTTGTAAAAGAATTTACCCTTCATAAATTTTTTTACAATTAATAACCCCTTATTAATTATTTATACTCCCCTTGAAAGATCGGTAGCTCCCCTGCCGGTCTTTCTTTTTGCAATTATTCAGAGCCATGCAAAATTTCAAGAAGAACTGTGAGTCATGCTCGCATGAACGAACAGTTCTTCTTGAAATTTCATATGGCGAGAAGCCACATCGAGATGCAGCGCAGCGGAATCGAGATGTGGCTCTGAATAATTGCAAAAAGGAGGAAAGTCTGCATCAGCAGACTTTCCTCCTTTTTCCCGTTCTGTATATATGATTAGAATTCTACTTTTTCACCTTTTGCCGCTTTTGCTACGGTTCCTGCGAGGACGATCAACGCCATGAGGTTTGGAATTACCATCAGGCCGTTAAAGAGGTCTGACAGGTTCCATACGAGATCTACTTTCAGCAGAGAGCCGAGGAAAACGAACACAACGACGATCAGCGAGAACGGAACGACTGCTTTCTTTCCGAACAGATACTGTACGTTCTGTCTTGCGAAGAAGTACCATCCGACGATGGTCGAGAATGCAAAGAACAGAAGACAGATCGCTACGAACGCCGGTCCGAAGCCTTTGAGGCCGGTTCGGAATGCCGCCTGTGCGACCGGGGTTCCTTTAACACCGGTACTCATCATCTCTTCCAGAACGCCGGAAGAAAGAATAACGAGAGCGGTCATGGTCAGGACAACGAAGGTATCAATAAAGACACCAATCATCGCTACTTCACCCTGATCCTCCGGGTTCTCGACATCGGCAATCGCATGGGCATGCGGGGTGGAACCCATACCGGCTTCATTAGAGAAGAGGCCTCGGGCAACACCGTAACGCATGGCTTTCCGCACGGTAATACCGGCTGCTGCACCAAATACGGCGTCCGGACGGAATGCACAGATAAAGATCGAAGCAATCGCTGACGGCACATGCTGGATGTTGATCAGAATAACAACAAGGGCTCCGACAAGATACAGTGCTGCCATCACCGGAACAACTTTTTCGGTGAAGGATGCGATACGGGAGATACCTCCGATGAAAATGAATGCGGCGAGAACGGCTACAATCACACCCATCACCCATTTCGGTACGGAAAATGCGGTGTAGAACGCATCACTGATGGAGTTCGACTGTACCATATTTCCCATAAAGCCAAGTGCCAGAATAACGGCTACAGCAAAGAAGCCTGCCAGTGCTTTTCCAAACGTTCCCTTGAATGCGTGGGTAATGTAGTAAACCGGTCCTCCGATGACTTCTCCGCTCTCATCGCGGCGTTTGGAGATCTGCGCGAGATACGCCTCGCCGTAGATCGTTGCCATGCCGAAGAACGCAGCAAGCCACATCCAGAAGATGGCTCCCGGGCCGCCGGATACGAGTGCGGTCGCACATCCTGCGATGTTTCCGGTTCCGACCTGTGCGGCGATCGCTGTTGCAAGCGCCTGGAAGGAAGTCATGCCGTCTTTTCCGGCCTTCTTACCCTTTAACGAGAAACCGCCGAAGACGCGGTTCCACGCGGTCTTAAACTTTCTTACCTGTACAAAGCGGGTCCGAACAGAGAAATAAACTCCCGTACCTACCAGCAGAAACAGCAGTACGCTGTTCCAGAGCACATCACTAATCTGCGCAATTGCCTGATTCAATGCATCCATTTTCTTTTCTCCCTTTCCATTCGACGTATGGTCTGAACGATGTGGATCACACATCCGCACCGTTTTGAGAAAAAAAATACCATCTCCTGCGGAATTTTTCCTGCAGAACATGGCTCTGATTGAAAAATACAGCAAAAAACCGCGCTTCCGGAATTTTTTCGTTTCTGCGCACCGCTTTTTTTGTTCCGCGGCTGTTTTTCTTCTGTATCTTTTTTGACTCTGTCCTTTTGCCTGAGAGATTCTGCATCGCTGCATTGCACCTTCGGCACTCTTTTCAAGAGCTTCTCCAGAGACCACTCCGTTTTTAGTCCTCGCCGTCTCCCGTCCGTTCTTGTTTTAAGAAGAGAACCAGCACCTGAAAGTTTTACTTCTTCGGTCGTGCACCTTTCGAAAATTAAATTTCCAAAAGCTCTCCGCACATTTTCTAAAAACTTCTACGTCTTTTTTTATTTTTGTAAAACTATAGCACCTGTGATAGGATTCGTCAATACCCCATGCCGTATTTTTTTCAGAATATTGCAAAAACATATAAAAAATCAGCAGATCTGCGCGCGCACGCCTCAAAATCGCATGCGTGGCACAGATCTGCTGTTCTCTTTTCCAAATATCTTTTATGACGCCTGGAACTGGCTGTTGTACAGATTGTAGTAGAAGCCTTTCTTCTCAAGAAGCTCCTCATGACGTCCCTGCTCGATAATCTTTCCGTCTTTCATGACGAGGATCAGCGAAGCGTTGCGGATCGTGGACAGACGGTGGGCAACGACGAAACTCGTTCTGCCCTGCATCAGCTTGTCAAACGCCTCCTGAACCTGCAGTTCGGTACGGGTATCGATGCTGGAGGTCGCCTCGTCGAGGATCAGCATCGGCGGCAGGCAGAGCATGACACGGGTAATACAGAGAAGCTGTTTCTGCCCCTGGCTGATGCTGTCTTCGCTGAGAACCGTGTCAAGTCCCTTCGGCAGACGCTTGATAAACTCCCAGCTGTGTGCCTCTTTGGCCGCATTGATGATCTCCTCTTCCGTCGCATCCGGCTTTCCGAAGCTGATGTTGTCGCGCACGGTTCCCTGTTTGATCCAGGTATCCTGCAGCACCATACCAAAGCAGCTGCGGAGCGCATGGCGGGACAGTTCGTCGATCGGCTTTCCGTCGATGCAGATCTTTCCGGCATCGACATCATAGAAGCGCATCAGCAGGTTGATAAACGTCGTCTTTCCGCATCCGGTCGGGCCGACAATGGCAACACGCATGCCCGGCTGTACGTCAAGATTAAAGTTCTCGATCAGTTTTTTCTCTTTGTCATAACTAAATGCTACATCATCGATCGTCACATTTCCCGTCACGGTATCGATCGTTCCGGCCGGGTCTGCACTCTCCTCTTTCTCTTCCAGAAGAGCAAAGATACGGCCTGCGCAGGCAAGCGCGTTCTGCATCTCGGTGATAACGGAACTGATATCATTGAACGGTTTCATATACTGGTTTGCGTACGACAGCAGAACGGAAAGTCCGCCGACGGTCAGCGCGCCGCCCGGGATCATGAAAGCTCCCACAAGGGCAACACCGGCATAGATCACGTTGTTGACAAAACGGGTGGACGGGTTCGTTAAGGAACTGTAGAACACGGCCTGCTGGCTGTATTTCTGCAGATCTTTGTTGATCTCTGCAAAACGCTCGGAAGCTTTTTCCTCATAGCCGAACGCTTTGACTACTTTCTGGTTTCCGATCATCTCATCGATGAGTGCGGTCTGTTTTCCTCTCGTCTCACTCTGTTTCTGGAACATTTTGAACGAGCGGCCGGAAATAAATTTTGCCACGAAGAAGCTGAGAGGTGTCAGGCAGATCACAAGAAGGGTGATCCATACGTTCTTCGAGAACATGAAAAACAGTGTCACAATAATGGTTACGATGCCGGAGAACAGCTGCGTAAAGCCAAGCAGAAGACCGTCCGATAAGATATCGGTATCTGCGATAACACGGCTTACGATGTCTCCGGAGCTGTGCTGATCCAGATAGGACAGCGGCAGCACCTGGATATGACGGATCGCCTGGGAACGAAGGTCGCGCACGATGCGGTACGTCATACGGTTGTTGATCAGGTTCATGATCCATGCGGAAAGTGCGGAAACGAGGGTAAAGAATACGATTCGTTTCAGATAGAACCACATCTCCGGGAAATTGACCTGGTGGGCTGCAACGACCTCATCGATCGCATCGCCGAACAGGATCGGAATATAAAGCTGTAAAATAACGGTAACCGCAGCCAGAACAATACTAAGGCCTAAGAAAATTTTATAATTTCCGATAAACGCCATCAGCTTTTTCATGACCTGCATGCCGCTTTTTCCAGACTTGTTTTCTGTCTTTTTCATGCGATCACCCCGCTTTCGTTGTTATAAGCTGCACGCTCTTCCGGGAACTGGGAGAAGTAAATCTCGCGGTAAACCTCGCAGGTTTTCATCAGCTCGTCGTGTGTGCCGTTTCCTTCGAGCGTACCATTTCCAAGAACGAGGATCTGGTCTGCCTGACGGATGCCGGCAATTCGCTGGGATACGAGGAAGGTTGTCGTGTTTCCTTCGAGATTGTGGACGGCTTTGCGGAGTTTTGCATCCGTTGCAAAGTCAAGCGCACTCGAGCTGTCGTCCAGAATCAGGATTTCCGGTTTTTTTACCAGCGCACGCGCAATAGAAAGACGCTGTTTCTGTCCGCCGGAGAGGTTCTTTCCGTTCTGCTCCAGCATAAAATCGAGCTGATCCTGTTTGCCTTCTACGACTTCTTTCGCCTGGGCTGTGGTGAGCGCCTCCCAGATTTCTGCATCGGTGGCGTCCTCTTTGCCCCACTTCATATTGTCGCGGATGCTGCCTTTAAAGAGCACTGCTCTCTGCTGAACAACACCGACTTTATTGCAGAGCTCTTCTTTCGTGTAATTCTTTACATTCTCGCCGTCTACCATGACGTCACCGCTGGTCGCATCGTAGAAACGGGAAATCAGGCTGACCAGCGTCGATTTTCCGCTTCCGGTACCGCCGATGATTCCGATGGTCTGGCCGCGTTTTGCGGTAAAGCTGATATCCGATAAGCTCTCTGCGCCGGCTCCTGCATAGGTGAAGCTGACATTTTTAAATGTAACAGCTGCATCGCCAGTTACTTTCTTTGCAGCGCCGCCTTTTGCCGGGTAGTTCATGGTTGTCGGAACCGCCAGTACGCCGGAGACACGCTCTGCACAGGCAACGGATTTGTTTAAGGTGATGATGAGCGATGCCAGTTTGATCAGCTCCACGATGATCTGCAGCATGTAGTTGTAAAGTGCGACAACCTGTCCCTGCTGCATACTGCCGATGTTGACCTGAAGGCCTGCCTGCCAGATCAGGACAACGGCTGCGATGTTGATGAGGACATAGGTCAGCGGATTTAACAGTGCGGAAATTTTTCCGACAAACTCGTTCAGACGAGTCAGCTCATCGTTGCTCTTTTCGAAATCGGCAACAGACTGCTCCTCACGGCAGAACGCACGGATGACACGGACACCGTTCAGATTTTCTCTTGTCATTCCGGTGACGCGGTCGAGTGCCGCCTGTACCTTTTTGAACAGCGGGATGCTGACCAGCATAATGCCGAATACGGCAACGAACAGGATCGGAATAGTAACCAGGAATACGATGGCACATTTTACGTTGACGGTAAATGCCATCACAACGGAACCGAATACGATAAACGGACTCCGCAGCAGCAGACGCAGACCCATGTTGATTCCGTTCTGCACCTGGTTGATATCGTTGATCAGACGGGTGATCAGCGTATCGGTTCCAATGGTATCCAGCTCCGTAAAGGACAGAGCCTGGATGTGGTCAAAGACCGCCTGGCGAAGCTCGGTTGCACAGCCGACGCTCGCTTTTGCCGCGAAATACTGCGCGGTGAAGCTGCAGCAAAGTCCGACTGCCGCCATCAGAACGAGGATTCCAAAACGGCTGACGATGTACGGACGGTTATTGCCTGCGATACCCACATCGATGATCTGGGCAACAACCATCGGCACCAGAAGGTCGAATACGACTTCCAGAAGCTTGAACAAAGGAGCGATGATGCTCTCTTTTTTGTAGTGCTTCAAGTAGACTCCAAGACTTTTCATCTTCTTTTTCACTCTCCATTTCTTTGTTTCTTGACATTGACAGTATAATCTCATATGATTAATACGAATAGTATTGTTTTTATAGCTTAGTGATACAATTTTAATATCATAGATAATTTCACGAAAGGAAGTCTCTTATGGAACTGCGCCAGCTTGAATATTTCCGCGTCATCGCCGAAACCGAAAGCATTCACGAGGCCGCCCGCCGCCTTAATATGTCCCAGCCGCCGCTCAGTTATCAGTTAAAGCAGCTGGAAGCCGAACTGAATGTCACTTTATTTGAACGCACCCGCCAGGGCGTCCGCCTGACCGAAGCCGGAAAACTGCTGTACGACCGCTCCGCCAACCTGCTCGAGTACGTGAAATCGACGGAGCTTGAGGTCGCAAAGGTCGGCAAAAAGCGGGTTCTGCGCCTCGGCATCACACCGACCACCGTTGCGACGATCATGCCGTGCGTCTCGCTTTTTTCCCGCCGCAATCCCGATGTCAACTTCGAGGTGCACGACGGCATCACCTACACGCTGTACCGCTATCTGATGGACGGCATCATCGACATTTCCATCGCCCGCACGCCGCTGCGGCTCGACGATGTCGACTATAAAATTTTAAGCTCTGAACCTATGATTGCCGTTTCTTCAAAAGATATGCTTCCCGAGAAGAACGGATCGCTAAAGCTCTCGGATCTTTTGAATATTCCGCTCATCATCTACCGCCGGTATGAGGCGCTCATCATGGATGCGTTCCACTCGCGCGGCATGGAGCCCGATCTTTTCTGCGTCTGCGACGATCCCCGCGGCGCGATGCTCTGGGCAAAGGAAGGCCTTGCCACTGCCATTTTCCCGCAGTCCATGAGCTCTCTCTGCCAGGGACTCCGCATCCAGCCGCTCGCAGAAAACGACCTGGAAACGCAGATCGCCGTGATCTGGAAAAAGGGGCGGAAACTCTCTCCGCTTCTGCAGGACTTTGTCGATGCCTGCATGGAGAGCATATTATAATAGAAGAAGTCCGCTGCGCCGGTCTCTTTTTCAGGGATCAGCGCAGCGGACTTCCTTTTTTTATTTCTCATTCTTTTTACTGCACAAACAACAGCGCGATATTCAGCAGTGTCACAATCACCGCAATCGCAAACAGGGCAATTTTCAGCCGCAGACTGTTCGCGTATTTTCCCATGACTTTTTTCGAGGATGTCAGATAAATCTGCGTAAATACCGTAATCGGGAGCTGCATTCCAAGGAACATCTGTGAATAGAGAAGGCCCTGGAACGGGGAATCAATCAGAAGAATGACCGCTGCGGCCGGGATCATGGTAAGAAGGATTCCCCAGCGTGTCTCCTTACTCTTGATCTCATACGGCTTGTTAAAAATCCCCGAAAAAATCGTTCCGCCCGCCATTCCCGCGGTGATGCTCGATGAAATTCCGGCGAGCAGAAGCGCTGCTGCAAAAATCACCGATGCGGCATTTCCAAGGAGCGGTGTCAGCATCTTTCCCGCCGTTGCGAGATCGTCCACCTGCTTTGCATTCTGCGGCTGGAAAAACGTTGCGGCCGCCATCAGGATCATTGCACTGTTGATGGCCCATCCGATGATCATGGAAAACAGGGTGTCTTTGAACTCATACTTTAACTGGCGCGCAATCACCTCATCATCCTCAAGATTCCACTGGCGGCTCTGAATAATTTCCGAGTGGAGAAACAGGTTGTGCGGCATGACGACCGCACCGAGGACGCTTAAGATGACCGGCATTGAGTGCTCCGGAAACGACGGTTTTACCCAGCCGACAGCCGCCTGCGCCCAGTCGATATCGGCGATCCAGACCTCAAAGAGGAACGAAAAGCCGATCAGCGAGACAAACACAATGATCAGTTTTTCAATCCGTTTGTAAGCACTTGTAAACTCACAGATCAGAACCAGCACGAGAATCATCATGCTGCCGAGCTTGATCGGAATGCCGAACAGCATCTGGAGCGCAATCGCACCGCCTAGGATCTCCGCCATTGCGGTCGCCACCGCTGCCATCATCGCCGTCGCAAGAATCGTGTTTTTCAGCCACGCAGGCAGATAGAGGCTCGCCGCCTCCGAGAGGCACTTTCCCGTGACAATGCCGAGATGCGCCGCATTGTGCTGCAGAAAAATCAGCATGATCGTGGACAGGGTGACCATCCACAGAAGCTCGTAGCCGTAACCCGATCCGGCGGCAATGTTGGATGCCCAGTTTCCCGGGTCGATAAAACCGACCGTGACAAGAAGTCCCGGGCCGAGATAGCGGAGAAAATTCATGCCCGCCGTCTCTTTTCGTTTTCGATTTTGTTTCATATTCTTTCCTTTCTGACAATTTGATACGGAACCGGCCCATCCAGGACCGGCAGAAATCGTTTTGTTGTGGTTTTGGTTGCTTTAGTTAGTTATAACTAACTGCATTGTACATGGGATTTTTCAAAAAGTCAAATCCTGTTTTCTCTTTCTTGTGCTTCATCGTCCGCTGTGCTACAATAAAACTGCTTATTTTGAACTAAAAGGAGAATTTTTATCATGATACGACTTGCCGTCCTGGAGGATTTTACTTCGATCATGTCAATCTATGCGTACGCCCGCTCTTTTATGCAGGAAACCGGAAATCCGAATCAGTGGGGAAACCATTTTCCGCCGGAGGAGCTGATTCACAACAGAATCCGTGACAAACAGCTTTTTGTCCTGGAAGAAAACGGCACACTGCACGGCGCGTTTGCCTTCATCATCGGTGAGGATCCGACGTATCTGCAGATCGACGACGGCTCCTGGCTCTCCGATGCGCCGTATGGCACGATCCACCAGGTTGCCTCAGACGGAACAATCCACGGATTTTTCTCCCAGATCGTCGATTACTGCTGGGCACAGATCCCGCACCTGCGCGTCGATACACATGCGGACAATCAAATCATGCAGCATCTGATCCGGAAAAATGGATTTGAGCAGCGCGGCATTATTTATGTGCTGAATCACTCCCCGCGGATTGCGTTTGAGCGGGTAAAATAAGTTTTTCTTCGCCGTACAGGCATCAAAAAACAGAGCACCTGATCTGTCGTAACATACAGACCTGTGCTCTGTCTTTTTATACAAACTTCAGCAGTGTGCGGATCATTCCGTCCACATCAACCGGTTTTGTAATGTAACCGTCCATCCCTGCCTCGCGGGCCGCTTTTTTGTCCTCCGCAAAGGCATTCGCTGTCATCGCAATCACCGGAATCCGCGTCCATGGCTCACCCAGTGCGCGGATTTTTCTCGCCTATCATACCGTCCAGCATGACATCGAGCGTCTTCTCCACCCAGCGCAGATCACACGGCTCCTCTTTCAGGACCTCTTTTCCATCTTTCCTGTGTCATTTTTTTTGCACAAACTTACATTTTTTTAAGCTCCAGTATACACTTGCCCGTACCGAAATGCAAAGAAAATCCGCTTTTTCCCTCTGTTTCTGCACATTCCTTTGTGCAGAATACAGATGCAGAAAAAACGGATTTTCTTTTTCATTTTTCTTTATGCGTGGATTCCTCTGTTCTCGTCCCCGGACTCGTTTACGCCGAATTCGTAATCATTGCCCGGCAGAATCATGTTCAGCAGGATTCCTGCGATGGCTGCAATGGCAAGTGCAGTCAGGGTGACGGTCGTTCCGCCGCTCGTAAAGGAGAGACCGTTGCTGAAGCCCAGTCCGCAGACAAAGATGACGCCCGCGATGATCAGGTTTCTCGATTTGGTCAGGTCTACTTTATTCTCTACCACGTTGCGCACACCGATGGCAGAAATCATACCGTACAGCATGAAGCTGACGCCTCCGATGATAGAGGACGGCATGGTGCTGATGAGTGCCGATACCTTCGGAATGAAGCTGACGATAATCGCAAAGACTGCGGCAATACGGATGACTCTCGGGTCATGTACGCGGCTCAATTCCAGAACGCCGGTGTTCTCGCCGTACGTCGTGTTGGCCGGTCCGCCGATGAAACCTGCCATTGCGGTTGCAAGACCATCACCGAGCAGGGTTCTATGAAGGCCCGGATCAGAAAGGAAGTTCTCTCCTACGGTTGCAGAGATCGCCGACATATCGCCGACATGCTCCATCATGGTCGCGATCGCGATCGGTGCCATGATCATAATGCTGGTCAGATCGAATTTGCAGAGCTGCAGCGGCGGAAGTCCGACGATGCCTGCCTGTGCAACCGGCGCAAAGTTGATGATCACGGATCCGTCCGGATTTTTGATGCCGAGTGCATTCAGGACAACTGCCACAGCGTAGGCAATCACAACGCCCATCAGAATCGGAATGATTTTGAACATTCCTTTTCCCCAGATGTTGAAAATGATGATGACTGCCAGCGCAACCAGTGCCAGGAACCAGTTCGTCGAAGCATTATTAATGGCGGAACCAGCAAGGCTGAGGCCAATGCAGATGATAACCGGACCTGTGACAACCGGCGGCAGGTAGCGCATCACGCGTTTGACGCCGACCATGCGGATGATCAAGGCAAAAATCAGGTACAGAAGACCTGCTACCACAATACCTCCGCAGGCATAGGCTGCCTTGTCGTTGACACTCATGCTGGCATATTTTCCGGTATTCAGGTTTGCAACAGCGGCGAAACCGCTTAAGAATGCAAACGAAGAACCAAGAAATGCCGGTACTTTAAATTTCGCACAAGCCGGCGCAGAACAGTGTGACGGATACGGTAAGACCGCGGGACGGCCCCTCGCCGCATGCGTCTACAAAGTAGCTGTTTACCAGAATCGGCACCAGAATGGTTGCACCGAACATGGCAAACATGTGCTGCAATCCGAGAATCAGCATTTTAGGAATACCGAGCTTTCTCGCATCGCGGATGACTCCATTAGACTCGTTCATACGTCTCTCCCTCTCTTTTGTTTTTCCTTCCCATTATAGGCGTTATGTCGTTCAAACACAATCGAAAGATTGCGGGCCTCTCAATTTTCAAACGGGCGGACACGTAAAGTAACTCCTAAGGTATTGCAGATCTCCTGGCACTTCTGAATTTTCTCCTCTGGCATGACTTTCTCGACAACCGTCATCACAACATTCGGCACATACTGTTTGGAAAGAACCGCAAACTCCTTGATCGCCTCGTACGACTGGATGCCGAATTTCGACCGCGTGAGCTCCAGAAATTCCTTTTCATCCGGCGCGTTTAAGGAAATCGAGACGGTATCGAATCTTCCCTTTAATTCTGGGGTGACATCTCTTCCATAGATCAGGTTGGCAAGACCGATCGTATTCAGACGCACTTTCAGGTTAGGATACGTTTCTTTTAAGGAATCGATCACCCGACAGACATCCTCAAGCCGCTCAAGCGGTTCTCCGAAGCCGCAGAAGACCAGTTCATTGATCACGTTCAGATCGTACTGTGCGAACAGCTCCAGCATCGTCTCAACGGATGGCTCGCCCTCTTTTAACCACAGTGTATTTCCCTCCTGCTGCTGTTTCGTCTGGCGCAGACAGAACACACAGCTGCACGGGCATTTGTTTGTCATGTTGACATAGACATTTTTTCCGGTAAGATCGCCGCTCTTTGCAAGGTCGAGATACCCTTCCTCGCCGACGGCTCCGGTTACAGTATATAAATACATTACGCTTCCTCCGTTAAGTCCTTCATAAACATTTCAAAGCAGAGTCCCCAGTAGCTCGGCACTTCGTTTTCTTCGCAGTAGCGGATGCATTTCGATACGTAATCCGCCGCCTTTTTCACCGACTCGTACAGGCTGCGGCCGTTCAGATACATGCCTGCGATAATTGCCGCAATGACATCTCCCGTACCGCTCCGGTCGCCGCCGATGCGGTCTACCATGACGATCTGGAAATCCTCGCCTTTGTTATAGATAAAGTTGGCAATCTGTGTCTGGTTAAAGTGGATACCCGTCACAACAATATGTTTCGGTCCCCGTTCCGCCAGTTTTCCGCACATTTCTTTCAGCTCCTCAATCGAAGCCCCGTTCTCCGGATACGGCGCATCGAGCAGTGTACAGAGTTCTGTCAGATTCGGCGTGATGATATCCGCGTAGTGAACCAGCTCTTTCATCTTGTCGCACATCTCTTTCGTGTACGTCCGATACAGCTTTCCATAGTCTCCCATGACCGGATCGACGATGACAAAGTTGCGGTCCGTCTTGAAATGGCGGATAAAATCAAGCACAATATCCACCTGCTGTTCCGATCCTAAAAAGCCGGTCGAGATCGCATCGAAATCGAGCTTCAGATCCTTATAGGTCTGAATGTACTCCTTCATCCGGTCGGTATAATCATCAAAGTAATACGTCGGAAACTGCGTATGTGCCGAGAGAATTGCGGTCGGAACTGCCACCGCCTGAATCTTCATCGCCGACACGATCGGCGCCATCACAGCCGTCGAGCACCGGCCAAAGCCTGTCAGATCGTTAATCAGCGCTATTTTTTTCTGTTTTTCCATGTTGTTCTCCTCTTTTTTTCAGGATGCCTCCGCATCTGTTTCATGTCTATTTTTGCACACTCGCGTCTTATTTACAAGTTTTTTCCGGACAAAAAGAAAAGAGGCTGTCGGGAAATAGACCGCCCCGTATGTAAATTATCATATGTTAAAAGTCAA
>OHZL01000534.1_pt1 | contig 13032 bp, 10 predicted proteins | sample 1580531 | NCBI WGS metagenome assembly OHZL01 (sample SAMEA3882522, study PRJEB24775) | human gut metagenome | biome: human-associated habitat; feature: intestine environment; material: feces | place: Netherlands | collected 2009/2010 | reverse complement strand
CCTGCCGCTCTTATAAAAAGGAGGTACTTTTACGTGAAACACAAACTGAAAAACGCTCCGCCGGACACAAAACGGCATGTCAATTATGGCAGATGCCTGTATGCTGCATTTCTGGCTGTCACAGTCCTCTGCGGATACACACAGCCGGTTTTTGCCGCTACCATCTGGACCAAAGCCAATGAGATCATGAAGGATGTCTATAACCAGATTATCCTCATTTCCACCATTGCTGCAGTCGTAACGGCATCGGTTGCCCTTCTGATGATGAATTTTTCCAAAAGCGGAAAAACCGTGGACGAATCACGTGCATGGCTCAAGCGTATCGTCATTACCTGGGCGATCTTAAACGGGCTTGGCTTTATCATGGCTTACATCACCCCGTTCTTTGCAGGCGGAAAATGGAACGGATAGACGAAAGGAGATGCCACTATGGGAATACTTGACGGAATCGTGGAATGGATTGCCGAACAGGTCATGAACATTCTGGATCTGATCACCACTTCAGTCCTCGGTGCTCTGGGCTGTTCCATGGATACGTTTCTTCGCTACTTTCCTGCTGCCGAGACCATGTATCAGGTCTTTCTGGCACTGGGCATCGGGCTGATCCTCTTAAACTGGGTATGGCAGCTCTTTAAAAATTACTTTATGGGAGCCGGTATCGAAGCGGAAGATCCCATTAAGCTGTCCATCCGTTCCTTCCTCTTTATCTTTCTCACCTTCTATGCGAAAGATATTGTGGATCTGCTCCTGAAGATTTCAGGAACACCGTACAACTGGATTCTGACGGAAGACCTGCCGCCTTTAAAATTTGCGGATTTTAACTCCGTAGTCACAGTCATCCTGGGAGTCTGTGCAAATGGGGCGGTAGCCATCATTGCACTGATTCTGGTACTGATTCTGGCGTGGAACTACATCAAACTGCTCTTTGAAGCGGCAGAACGCTATATTCTTCTGGGGGTACTGGTCTACACAGCCCCGGCAGCTTTTTCCATGGGTGCCAGCCAGTCAACCGGAAATATCTTCAAAAGCTGGTGCCGGATGCTTGGCGGCCAGTTCTTTTTGCTTCTGATGAATGCGTGGTGCCTGCGGCTGTTTACTTCTATGGTCGGCACCTTCCTTGCCAATCCGTTATCCCTATAAGAAAGGAGGACCAAAATGAAACTTAGAAAGAAACTCATACCATTCCTGGTACTAACTGCCTGTCTGGTACTGTTTTGCTCCATGCCGGTCTTTGCAGCGGAGCTTACGGAAGCAGACGTGGAAGCGGCAGTTGCCAGTCAGGGAAAGGAAGCGGTAACCGGAAATGTCTTCGTCTGGTTCCTGTGTGCCATTGCCTTTTTAAAGGTATCCCAGAAAATTGATTCTTTTCTGGCATCGCTTGGCATCAATGTCGGCAATACCGGAGGAAACATGATGGCTGAACTTCTGATTGCAGGACGGAGCCTGACCGGTTCCATGCGTTCCCATGGTGGTGGCGGCTACCACAAAGCCTCTTCTCCCGGAAGTGCGGCTGTCGCAGGAAGCTTCCTATCCGGCGGGCTTGCCGGGGCAGTGGGAAGACAGGTACAAAGAGAAGCGGTCAATTCCGCAACCGGTTATACCGAACACAGCAGTATCGGAAACATGCTCTACCAGTCATCCCTGAACAAAGGCGGAGACTTTGCCAATCAGGTCATCAGCAACATTGCACAGGGAAATTACGGTCAGGTAGGTTCCATCAAGGGAGCAGACGCACAGAAAGCCTTTACTTCCTATATGGGCATCAATCCGGGCGGCGGTTCTTCCTATGATAATGTAGAAATCGGTGGCGGAAGGATCACCGGTACCGAAACCGGAAGCTCCGGAAACCGGGATTTTGCCCTGTACCATGCCGACCAGTATGCAGCTCCTACTCAGGGCTCCTACTCTACGGTACAGTCCGTGGATGGTTCCACCTGGTACAAGCAGTATGCACAGGATACGGTCGAAAAAACACCATATACTTCCGGCAGCGGCAAAGTAGCCTACAATGAATCCATTGTCCAGAAACTGCCGCCAGCCCCACAGCGAAAGGAGCGTATGTAACATGCCAAAAACAGCCTTGATGGGCAGTCCTCTTGCTGTCATCGGTACAGTATTCCGGCACAGGCGCACCCTTGCGAAAACTGGAGCAGCCGTCGGCGGTGTACTGATGCTTCCCATTCTGTTCCTTGTCATGCTTCCGGGACTCGTCTTCGGAGACCTCTCTGAAAATACCGGAGCACTGACCAGCAACACGGTAATCAGTGAAAATATCCGGGCTTCCAATCAGGCAATCGTGGAGGTGCTTCAGGAAAGCCATGATGCACTGCTTGCTAAGATCAATGCGGAAATTGCCAGACTCCCGGAAGGAGATACTGCCTCTATCAGCGATCCTTACGCTTCCAGTATCATCGTAAATGCGAACCAGCTCATCGCACAGTTTTGTGCCAGCCAGGATGACTATAAAAATATAAATATCAGCAAACTCAAAAGCCTGATCCGGGAAAACGAGGACGGGCTTTTTTCTTATGACGTTACTTCAGAAACGGCCACGGTGGAAGTTCCGGCGGAAGAGGAAAATGCACCACCCAGAAAGGTTACTTTTACCCGCCATACCTACACGGTCAGCTATGCCGGAGATGCCTACTTTGCAGATCACGTCTTTCATCTGACCGATAAGCAGAAAAAAACGGCAGACAGTTATGTGGAAAACCTGACCATGTTCTTTGGCGGCTCCGCTTCCGGTCTTGCCATGGCGGTAGGTGTCAGCGATGAGGTGCTGGCTTACCGGGCTACCATCCAGCAGGTCGCACAGAAATACGGCATGGAAGCTTATGTGGAACTCCTCATGGCAGTCATGATGCAGGAAAGCGGCGGTCGTGGAAGCGATCCCATGCAGGCGGCAGAAGGCGGCTTTAATAAGAAATACCCCCATGTCCCCAACGGCATCACCGATCCTGCTTATTCCATCGAATGTGGGATTCAGGAATTAAAGTATGCACTGGATAAAGCAGGATGTACCGGACCTACCGACCTGGACCGCATCAAGCTGGCGCTTCAGGGTTACAATTACGGCTCCGGCTATATCGACTGGGCAATGGAACGTGACGGCGGTTATACCAAAGAAAACGCCATTGCTTATTCGGATATGATGTGTGCCCGTCCGAACTGGCATTATGACCGGTATGGGGACAAGGAATATGTGGAGCATGTTCTCCGGTATTATCAGATTACCAATACCGGCGGAAGCTATCCGGCAAACGGAATGCAGATTCCGCACTATCTCCAGACCGATTACGGGAACATTCCTTATGGCGGCGGCTCCATCGCATCTTCCGGCTGCGGGCCTACCAGCTTTGCCATGATCGCCAGCTACCTGACCGGGAATACCATTACCCCTCCGGATGCGGTGGCATGGTGCGGGAATTCCTATTACAAGCCGGGAGTTGGAACCTACTGGAGCTACTTTCAGGCTGCAGCCAGTCATTTCGGCTGTGGCAGCGTCACACAGACCAGCAATGCCAATACGGTACTTCAGGCACTCTCCGAAGGCTGTCCGGTCATCTCCTCTCAGCGGGCAGGACTTTTCACCAGCGGCGGACACTTCATCGTACTCCGAGGTGTTACGGCAAACGGCAAGGTACTGGTCAATGATCCCAATGACAGTGACGCAAAGAACTATATTAACCGTGAATTTGATATGATGTCGGAAATCCATGCTACGGCAAATGCCTACTGGATCTTCGACAAAAAATAAAGGAGCCATTATGAACAGAACAAAAGTGATTCTTTCCATTTTTCTGATGCTGTTTCTGCTGCTTGCCGGACTGGTTCTCCCCAGTTTCTGGAAAAGCCAGAAAAAAGAAGCTTCCGGAAACAAAGGCAGGGAACCGGCAAAGGAAACAACAGAAACAAATTCTGATACCCCCATGCCGGAATATCTGGATTTTGATGCTTTAAAAGCATTTTTCTCCGACAGCCAGATTGCTTCTCTCAAAGGGCAGTTTCCTGTCTACCTAAAAGAGTATGTCAAAAAAGAACAGACAAGCATCACCTTCCTGCCGGAAAAAACCAGCTACCCTACCGAAACAACCGTCTGCCTGATGTTTTCACTTTCCGATCAGGATACGCTTCCGGTTACCTACCACACCCCGACGGGTGTGTTTTTATTTGGAGAAGACGGGGTACAGGTCTCTGCAGATACGACTGTTTACGAAAAGCAAACCGATGATTCCCTGCCGTCCCTGACTTCGCAGGACATTGAACACCTGCAGGAAGGCGGGTATCCGGATACTTCTGACAGCCCGGAAGCTCCGGACACAGAATCCGGCAGTGCCTCTGTGCCTTCCGAAGATGCGAAAGATACGAAAAAGGAGGTGCAGCCATGACACAGCCAGAAGAAACACCGGTTTCCTTTATCCCTTCCAACTTCATTGAGAAAGGCAAGATCCTAAACGGAACTTTTGACATCCGCAATGCCATAGAAAGCATTGTTCTTTCCCTGGCAATCGGTATCCCTGTTTTCCACCTGCCGCTGTCCCTGACTGCCCGCATCATCATTCTCTGCATGACCGCACTTCCAGCGGCAATGGTAGCCCTGATTGGAATCGGCGGGGAATGCCCTGCGTTTTGTAGTGAACCGCAGGGTAATCTGGAGGTCCGACAGTCTTCCGGAAGGAAAGCCACGCAGGAAACCACGTTTCAAAGAGCCAAAGACAAAGAAACACCGGAAAGCAGAAAAAATGGCAGAGCCTTCCAAAGTAATGGCATCGGCTCCCCCACAGTCTGAACCGGACGCACCAGCTCCGCCAAAAAGTAAAAAAAAAGAACACCGGCAGTTTGATACCTCCACCAAGCGGGGCATCAAAAAACAGGCAAAGGAAGATATCCGTTATCTGAAGTGGGAGCAGAAAGAAGCCAGCCGACAGAAAAAAGAGGCGGCGAAACAGATAAAAATACAGAAAAAAACGGAAGCCCGGAGACGAAAGGAGGAAGAAAAACGGGCAGTTTCCGAAAAGCGGGCTGCAAAAAAAGAGCAGAAAAAAAAGGTGTTTTCCAAGGAGGACACCTCATCTGCCACGTCAAAACCCGTTTCCCGGAAAAAGCGAAAGAAAGACCAGACCTTGGAGGATTATCTTCCGGTGGAAAAAATCGCAAACGGAATCGTCTATACCACAGACGGACGGTACGTGAAGATCCTGGAGATTGAACCAATCAACTTTCTGCTTCGAAGTGCCAGGGAACAGCAGGGCATTATCTACAGCTTTATCAGTTACTTAAAGATCAGCCCTGTCAAACTCCAGATCAAGATGATCTCCAAAAAAGCAGACATCAATAAGCATCTGGAGCAGTCCCAGCTGGAGCTGGAGCGGGAAACCGATCCCCACTGTCAGGAACTGCAGCGTGACTACATCCAGTTTGTCCAGAACTTAAGTTCCAGAGAAGCAGTATCCAGACGGTTCTTTCTGATCTTTGAATATGAACCATTCAACGCAAACCGAAAGGAAGAGGAACGGGAAATCCTTGCTGCTCTTGAGACAGCCTCCCAGACCGCCAAAACCTTTCTATACCAGTGCGGGAATGAAGTGGTCTCCCATGACAATGAGGATGAATTTACTACGGATGTTCTCTACACCCTTTTAAACCGTACCCTTTGTACGGAGGTTCCGCTTTCGAACCGGATCAGCACTGTACTGTCCGCCTATACAAAGGAAAATCGCATGGAGGAACTGGATCACATCCGGATCAACGAGTTTCTCGCACCGGAAAGTGTGGATTTCAAGCACTCCCATTATGTGCAGATCAATGGGCTTTACCATTCCTACCTGCTTGTGCCGTCTGACGGCTACAAAAACCGGGTAACTCCCGGATGGCTGTCACTCCTTGTCAATGCCGGGGAAGGGATTGATATTGATTTCTTTCTCCAGAAACAGCCAAAGGACAAGATTCAGCAGCGTCTCGGTCAGCAGATCCGTATCAACCGTTCCAAATTAAAGGATGCGTCCGATACCAACACTGATTATGACGATCTGGATTCTGCCATCCGCTCCGGATATTTTCTGAAGCAGGGACTTGCCAACAACGAAGATTTCTATTACATGAATCTTCTCATCACCATTACTGCTTCCACGTTGGAAGAACTGCAGTGGCGGATTCAGGAAATGAAAAAGCTCCTGATCTCGCAGGATATGAACTTACACTCCTGCTACTTTTTACAGGAGCAGGGATTTTTATCCTCTCTGCCGCTGGCAAATCTGGACAAGAAGCTTTTTAAGCTGTCCAAGCGGAACGTACTGACTTCCGGGGCGGCAAGCTGCTATCCCTTCGTCAGCTACAGTATCTGCGATGATAACGGAATCCTCTTTGGGGTAAACAAGCATAACAATTCCCTGGTCATTGCGGATATCTTTGATTCCAGGCAGTACAAGAACAGCAACATCTGTATCTTAGGCTGTTCGGGAGCAGGAAAGACCTTCACCATGCAGACCATGGCACTAAGGATGCGAAGAAAAGGCATCCAGGTGTTCATCATCGCTCCGCTAAAGGGACACGAATTTTACCGGGCTGCAAGGAATGTCGGCGGAGAATTTATCCAGATCTCTCCTGCCAGTAAGAACTGTATCAACATCATGGAAATCCGGAAGGTAGACAATTCTGTAAATGAACTGCTGGACGGACCGACACTGGATGCCTCCGCACTGGCAGGCAAGATCCAAAGGCTTCACATCTTCTTCAGTCTGCTGATCCCGGATATGTCCCATGAGGAGAAGCAGCTTCTGGATGAAGCCCTAATCAAAACCTATGCCAGAAAAGGGATTACACATAAAAATGAATCCCTGACAGATCCGCAGCATCCGGAGCAGTACAAAAAGATGCCCATTCTGGAGGATGTCTACAATGTCCTGCTGGAAAGCGAGGATACCAAACGTCTGGCTCATATCCTGAACCGCCTGGTTCACGGTTCTGCTTCTTCCTTTAACCAGCAGACCAATGTGGACCTGACCAATAAATATACGGTACTGGATATCTCCGAACTGACCGGTTCCAGCGATCTTTTAACGGTCGGCATGTTCGTTGCCCTGGATTATGTCTGGGATAAAGCGAAGGAAAACCGTACCGAAGAGAAAGCCATCTTTGTCGATGAGGTCTGGCAGCTCATCGGTGCATCCAGCAACCGGCTTGCAGCGGAATTCGTACTGGAGATTGCCAAGATCATCCGTGCTTACTCCGGAGCCGGCATCTTTGCCACACAGGATTTAAACGACTTCTTTGCTCTGGATGACGGGAAGTACGGCAAGGGTATCATCAATAACTGCAAGACCAAGATTATCCTGAACATGGAGGATGAAGAGGCACAGCGGGTGAAGACTATCCTGCATCTATCGGAAACAGAAGTAATGAACATCACCCATTTCCAGCGGGGCAACGGTCTGATCTCAACCAACAACAATAACATCACTGTGGAATTTAAGGCTTCCAATCTGGAAAAGGAGCTGATTACCACAGATCGGCAGGAGCTTCTGGAAATCCTTGCGAAACAGAAGAAACAGGCTGTGTAACTTTTGGCAGCACTGACGCTGCCCTTTTCATTTGAACTTCAAGAAGGAGGAGACTTATGTTACAGACATACAAATCCTATACCAGACGGACGCTGGCTATGCTGCTGGCAGTCCTTGTCGCAGTCGGCGCATTGTTTTCCGGCAGTTTTCCGGTTCATGCAGCCGACGGCACCATCAGCTATAAGGCAGGTGCCAATATCCCTTACGGCAGCTATTTTACCTCCCGCATGAGCTTTGACGGGAGCAATACTGCCTACTGCGTGGAACCACTGAAGAAAACACCTTCCTCTGGTTCCTATTCCTATGACCTTTTAAGCCAGAACTCCCCGCTCAGAAAAGCGCTCTACTACTTAAACGGCGGTTACGGCTACGATAAAGTCGTCAAGGATAAATATTTCAGTGGCTGGAGTGATGATAACAGCTATGTCATCGGACATCTGGTTGTCGCTTACATCTATGCCGGTAATTCCGCTGACACCGGAGCTTTCCATGGCGCCCCGCAGTCCTATATTGATAAAGCACTGGAAGTAGCCAGTGCCATTCAGGGACTTCCGAACCCGCCGGAAGGCTTCCGGGCATTCATCGTTCCGGGACAGGGCAGCCAGACCATTGCCGGAAGCTGGTATCAGGTTCCAAACGGCTGGATCGAACTGAAAAAATCTTCTGCCAACGGAAGCGTATCGGACGGGAATCCGAATTACAGCTTAAAGGGTGCTGTGTATGGGATCTATCAGGGTGAGAAGCTCATCCAGAAACTGACCACTGATGAAAACGGGTATGCCAGATCCGGCGAACTGGAGGAAGGCGATTATACCATAAAAGAGCTCTCTGCTTCCAAAGGCTACATTGTAGACACCAAAGCTCACAAAGTCACCGTAAAAGCAGAACAGACTTCTGCTGCAAACGTAACAGATATTCCGCAGAATAATCCCATGAATCTGGTGCTTGAAAAGCTGGATGCCGAAACAAAGAAAGCCTCCCCACAGGGAGCAGCTTCCCTTGCAAACGCAGAATTTACAGTCAAGTTCTATACCGAGCAGTCTGACAGTGATCCTGCGGAAGCTGGAAAGAAACCGGCACGTACCTGGGTATTAAAAACAGATGTTTCCGGAAAGATGCATTTTACCAAAGATTCCTTTGTAAGCGGCGATGCCTTTTACTATACCAGTGATGGCAAGACCGTCTGTCTTCCGCTCGGTACCATAACGGTACAGGAAAGCAAAGCCCCTGCCGGATACCAGCTCAATCCAACTGTCTTCGTACAGAAAATTACAGGTGACGGTAAGCAGGAAATGGTTTCGGTATACCAGTCTTCTACCATAGAAGAATCTGTCATCCGTGGCGGAGTGAAGATCCAGAAACGTGACAGCGAGACCGGAGAAGCAAAACCGCAGGGTTCTGCCACTTTGGAAGGTACTGTCTTTGCGATCACTACGTTAAATGAAAATCCGGTATTAGTAGACGGAACATCCTACACGAAAGATCAGGTTGTCCTTACACTTACTGCCGATAAATCCGGTTCTGCTGCAACTGCAAAAGATGCTCTCCCATTCGGACATTACCGTGTGGATGAAACAACTGCACCTTCCGGTTATCTGAACAGCGGAAAGATCTCTGTAGAATTTGACATCACAGAACAGGGAAAAATCGTGGAACTGACTGCAAAAGACAATTCCATCTCCAATCAGGTCATCCGCGGGGATCTGGAATTTGTCAAGATTGCTGACGGCAGCCAGAACCGTCTGGCAAATGTGCCATTTAAGATCACTTCCAAAACAACAGGCGAAAGCCATGTGATTGTGACAGATGCCAACGGTTATGCCAGCACTTCCTCCAAATGGAACAAACATACCGCAAATACCAACCGGGGTGAGTCTTCGGAAGACGGCATCTGGTTCGGCACCTCCAAACCGGATGATTCCAAAGGCGCTCTCATTTACGATACTTACACTCTGGCGGAACAGCGTTGTGATTCCAACAAAGGCATGGATCTTTTAACCTTTGAAGTCAAGGTTTATAAGGATTCTGTTCTGATACAGGTTGGAACTCTGACCGATGATGCCATTGAGATCGGCACGACTGCTCTGGATGCCGAGACCGGTACACACATGAGCCAGCCGGCAAAAGAAGTGACCATTGAAGACGTTGTGGAATACGAAGGACTGAAAAAGGGTCAGAAATACAAACTGACTGGAACCTTAATGGATAAAAAAACCGGGGAACCAATCCTTGTGGATGAAAAACCGGTGATTTCTGAAACTGAATTTACTGCAAAGAAATCCTCCGGCTCCGTCAAAGTAACCTTTACCTTTGATGCAACTTCCTTAAAGGGAAAAACAACCGTTGTCTTCGAGGAATTATATCAGGATGAGATGCAGCTTGCAGTCCATACCGACATCAACGATGAAGACCAGACCATCTATTTCCCGGAAATCAAGACTACTGCGAAAGATGCGGACACGAACTCCAATATTTCCTGTGCAAAGGAAGAAATCACGCTGGTGGATACGGTTTCCTTTAAGGGGCTGGTTCCTAACCAGAAATATGAAGTGACTGGAACTCTGATAGATAAAGAAACAAAGAAACCAGTCGAAGCAGACGGAAAACCGGTGACAGCAAAAGCATCCTTCAAGCCAAAAGAATCCGCTGGTACGGTAGATGTTACCTTTACCTTTGATGCCAGCTCCTTAAAAGGGAAAACAGTAGTTGTCTTTGAATCCCTGGCTTACAAAGACAAGGAAGTTGCCGTACACACAGACATTGCGGATGAAGGACAGACTATTTACTTCCCGGAAATCAAAACCACTGCAACAGATGCTGCTTCCGGCACACACTATGCAAAACCGGAAAAAGAACTGACGCTTACAGACCTTGTGGAATACAAAAACCTGATCCCAGGCAAAGAGTACAAGCTGACAGGAACACTCATGGATGCGGAAACCGAAAAACCTTTCGATGTGGATGGCAAAGCTGTGACTGCAGAAACAAGTTTCACTCCGGAAGAAGCTAACGGCAGCGTAGAGCTTTCCTTTACCTTTGATGCCTCTGCACTTTCCGGAAAAACGCTCGTGGCATTTGAAACAATGACTTTTGAAGATCACGAAGTAGCGGTACATGCGGACATCAAAGATGCCAACCAGACCATCTACTTCCCGGAAATCAAAACCACAGCCAAAGACGGCAGTGACGGGGATCAGGATGTCTCTGCTTCCAAGGAAGCGACTATCGTAGATACGGTCACTTATCATGGTCTGATGCCTGGATCTGAGTACAAAGTCATCGGAACCCTGATGAATAAGGAAACCGGAGAGGCTTTGTTAAAAGACGGAAAACCAGTTACCGCTCAGGCAGAATTTAAAGCAGAAAAAGCTGGCGGCTCTGTGGAAGTTACCTTTACCTTCGACGCTTCTGCTCTTGCAGGACAGGATGTGGTTGTCTTTGAAAAGCTCTACTATACAGACGGAAAAACCGAGCATGAGATTGCTTCCCATGAGGATCTGAAGGATGAAGGTCAGACCGTACACATGACAGAGCTTCCGAAAGAACCGGAGACGCCTCCGGTAGCTCCGCCTGTAAAGACCGGCGATGAGACGCCGCTTCTCCTGTATGCCGGAATCGCCATAGCTGCACTTGCAGGTGCAAGTGTCCTGGGCATCGTTTACTTCAAACGCAAAAAGAAACATCAGTAACTCATAACGAAGACTCCTGCAGGCAGCTCCCACATGGAACTGCCTGCTTCTTTAGTAGGTGATGAATATGAAACACCCCCACTGCAAGACAGATGCCAAGCACATCCGTCATTTTCTGAACCTCTGTGAAGGGAACTGGCACTCCTGTATCTACGTCTGGTGCCGCACTTGTAACGCACAGGAAAGCTGTGAGAACTCTGGCTTTTTATTCCATCCGGATGAAACGGGAAGCCCCTGCATCCTCCCTCTTTCAGATGCAGCGCTTTTGTTTCCCCGGATACCGGAGCCAACCGAATGTACCGGAAGCATGAGCATTGCTGCTTTTACAGAGCTTTATCTGCCCTATCTGGCCGCTCAGAAGCTGCCTTTAAAGCCATGTCCCATTCCGGCACTGCTCCGGCTTCAGGAGAACCAGCAATATGACTGGTAACAAAAAGTTGCACTTTCAGGCTCTTATACGTACAGGATATGTAAAGAAAGGAGGCACTGCCTATGTTAAACGTAATTTCAATCATCCAATGTATCGATCAGGTCTTTACGAACCTGATATTTATTCCCATGATTTTTGTCCTGTATGTGAAATTCCGTCCGAAAAAGCCATGGACCAGGAGGCGCAGGAACACTTACCTGCTCTGTCTGGTACTGATCAGCTTATTCCTGCTACGGATTTTCTGTGAGAAGTTCATCTTTACACCGGTTAATTATCCACGTTTCACAGACAGCGGCTTATTCCCGCTCATCCGAGCAATTTTCTATCCCGGCATCTGAAAAATGGGGATTCGTGCCATTTAGTCCGAATCTGGGATCAGTATCCGCTTGCGTCCTATGGGAATTCATCACCTGCTTACTTACAATATAAGTATACAGTACGTACTGGTTATCCACGTACACGTTACGTATCGTGTATGTACAAGCGAGGTGAAAACAGATGAAGAAACCAAAAATCATCCGCTGCCCTTACTGCGGCGGAACAGCAATATTAAGAGATGCATCCTTTGTATATGGAACGCATTCTCATGGCGGACAGGTTTATGTCTGCTCCCACTATCCATCCTGCAATTCCTATGTCGGGGTACATCCGGGAACCAAGATACCAAAAGGAACGCTCGCCAACCGGGAGCTTCGTCAAAAGCGGATTCAGGCACATCGAATTTTCGATCAGATCTGGCAACAGGGCATCCTTTCCAAACCGGAAGCATATCGCTGGGTGGCAGATAAGTTCTGTCTGACAGATAAGCAGGCTCACATCGGACAGTTCAGCAACTATATGTGCGACCAGCTCATTCGGGAATCCGCAGATGTTTTAAAGAACAACCATATTCCCTTCCGCCTCCGGGCAGCCAGCTGAAAGGCGGTGATTGATGATGACCTTACCACTAAATAAAAAGCAAAAACAACTGGTGGAAAAATCCATGGATCTGGTTCCGATCATGATTCGTTCCATGACCAGCACCGCTGCCTATGTAACTGAGGAAGAACAACAGGAATTATGTCAGATTGGATATCTGGCTTTGTGCCGGTCGGCTGTCGGATTTGAGGAAGGAAGATCATTCCAGCCTTATGCCAAAACTATCATCCGTCATGCCATCTTTGACTACTGGCGGAAAATTGCCCGTGACCGCTCCATGCTCTGTTCTCTGGACGAAGCATCATCTGAAGATGAACATCTCCATTATCGTGATTTGTTTTCCTACGAGGATACACAAACAACTCACCCGGAAAAGGACACAAACCAGACCTTGCTTCTTGAGCATTTAACCCAGCTTGGCACCGGACAGTCCTCA
>OHZL01000528.1_pt1 | contig 13091 bp, 4 predicted proteins | sample 1580531 | NCBI WGS metagenome assembly OHZL01 (sample SAMEA3882522, study PRJEB24775) | human gut metagenome | biome: human-associated habitat; feature: intestine environment; material: feces | place: Netherlands | collected 2009/2010 | reverse complement strand
AAGTTGTTTTCCATGTGTCCACGTCGAATCACTCCATTTTCGAGAAGAACCAAAAAAAATAGGGGTTCCCCCATAAAATGTGGGAAATAAGGCTTGGGTTCCCCCGTAAAATGTGTATATTTGCAGCGTTATTCCCCCGTAAAATGTGGGAGAACGGAGAATTATTCCCTCATGGAATGTGATTTAAAGATACGGATCATGGAAAGATTGGCCATCAACGAGCTTCTGAAATGGAAGAACAAAGAATATCGCAAACCCCTTATCGTAGAGGGGGCCAGACAGGTTGGCAAGACTTGGCTGGTCAAGGAGTTTGCGCGCCAAAACTACAGGCAGTTGGCGTATGTGAACTTCGAAGAGATGAAGATCCTTCAGAATCTCTTTGAGCAAGACTTCAATATCCCCCGAATACTTACCGCCATCGGGGCTGCAACCAACGTGACCTGCACAGAGGGCGACACGCTGATATTTCTCGACGAGATACAGGCCGCCCCGCAGGCCATCACTTCTCTCAAATACTTTGCAGAGAATGCGCCAGGCTATCATGTCATAGCAGCAGGGTCCCTCTTGGGTATCGAACTGCACCAAGGGGAGTCGTTTCCTGTGGGCAAGGTCGAATTTCTCCCCCTGTATCCTATGAACTTCATCGAGTTTGTGATGGCTATGGGGGAGAAGAATCTGGCACAATTGCTGCAAACGAAAGACTGGAACATGACAACCATGTTTGCTCCCAAGTTTCAAGAACTCCTCAAGTATTATTACTACGTGGGAGGCATGCCCGAAGCCGTATTGAGCTTCAGCCAGCGTCGCGACTGGAAAGAAGTGAGAGCCATACAGAAGGATATTCTGAACAGTTATCAGCGAGACATGTCGAAGCATGCTCCCTCGGAGATCATCCCCCGCATTGCTGACCTATGGAAATCCTTGCCCGCCCAGTTGAGCAAAGAGAACAGGAAGTTTGTCTATGGAGTGGTGCGCGAGGGGGCGAGGGCCAGAGAGTATGAGTTGGCCCTGCAATGGCTGCAGGATGCCGGACAGATATACAAGATATATAATGTGAAAGCTCCCAGACTGCCCCTTGCCAGTTATGAAGACAGGGCTGCCTTCAAGATTTTCGTCTTGGACGTGGGCCTTTTGGGTGCTATGTCCAACCTCAAGGCTTCCACGATAGTGGCTGGCAACAGTATATTTACCGAGTTCAAAGGGGCATTGACAGAGCAGTATGTCTTGCAGCAACTCATTCTCAGGTATGAACCGTATTATTATGCCAAGGTGGAGAGTATGGAGAGTGTGATTGAAAGTCCGCTGGACAACGATCTTCTGAAAAGTCCATACAGCAACAAGCAAAAGTATATGACGGAATACAGCAGTGATGGTGAGGGTTCGAGAGCGTTAAATGCCTTTGACGCTATGACTCACGGACAGGAGACCTCCTATAGTGGTGGCTGCGTGACGGATTGGTATGTGCAGATGATGAACAACAGTCAGTGGCTGTTCCCAAAGAGCGGGGGCGCTAACCTGATGGAGGAATACTGCAGTGAGGGGCGAAACCAACATATACTACCGAACTGGTTGGCGAAGAACCAGGGTGCTGCCATCATGGCACTTGGTAAGGTGGAGAAGAAAACGGACGGAAAGGACAACTCCCCGACATCGAAAGTGGAAATGACGAACTACCTGGTAGTGAGTGTGAACGGCAACTGTGACGACAAGGAGGCAACCACCTATCCTAATACCAACTCGCTAAAGGCAGGCATACCGAGGGCCGTGTATAACGGCAGCATGACTGGTGGTGTCTTTTCGCCTACAGACGAGGGCACGACGAACTACATCGTGTTGAGCGGAAAACTGGTGCTGAACCCAGTGATGGCATTGACGGACACCTACAAAGCAATATACAACTATGACGGTGGAATATGGGGAAACATTTTTTCAGGTATCAATAAATGGTCGGGCATGACGGTACCGAGCCGAAACAACGGTGACGGGCGATACTACACGCAGCAGTGGTGGAAGGCGGCAACGCCTAACGAGACCGTGGTATGGGATATGGAAACGGCGCACGGCTTTGTTCCGTTCACGGATACCGGCCCTCGGTTGTATGAGTTCAAGTATAGTGCCATTGGAGACGGCAGCGACCATATATCAAAGGTGGGTGTTCTGGCTTGTATGCTGATAATAGGGGATAAGTGTGTGGTGGAAAAAGGCACAGAAGGACAGGTGACAGACTTCGAGTGGCGGAAGTACAAGACGCTGGAGGAGTGTTCCACTGAGGACGAATACTACCAGCAGTGTTTTACGATAGGTTTTGACCCGAAAATCGGTGACAAGATAGTTGGTACCAAGTTCGATTTGCAAAACAACGTGAACTATGAACTCGGCATCGATGCAGAGGGTATAGCGATACCAATCAAGAAGGCAGATAAAGTGAGCGGTAGGGTTAAGTTTATGATCCTGGGACCAGTGAACGCATTGTGGGACGTGGTGACGAGACGTCACAAGACGTGGTTCAGACACACGAAATGGAACAGTACAACGATACCACTGCTGGCACACGTGAGCAGCATCATGGTGGAGCAGTTTGAAGTGAAGATATATAGCGACAACGGACTGGTGAACAACACTGGTGATAACGACCTCGTTTACATGAGCGACACGAAGGAGAGTTTTGTGAACGTGAAGGATGACATCGAAATGAAGATAAACTCAGCACTTACAGCAGCGGAGTGCCAGGCTTTGGACGTGACGGACAGCGTGAAGATGAGCACCCCATTGAACACGTTGACAGGAGAGGGACTGTTGGCGGTATATGACTATTCGAGGAGTGTGAGCGCTAAGCCTGAGCAGTTGTATGTGGACTACTATTACAAAGAGTGGCATGCACCAAGGGTTGTTATGACGCAGAAGCTGACGGATACAGATGGTGGCATCGTGAGTTTGTTCGCTCACTATCGCCATCCCATGATGGATAAAACCTTCTTCGTGCAGGGCATCAGTCGCAACCTTGAGGAAGGATATGCAGAAATGACACTTAAGGAGATTGAGCAATGATAGACATCAAGGTAATAAAGAAACCAAAAAACGAGGGCAGTGCGTCGGCACTGAGAACGAGCGGCACCGCTTATGGTGGCATGGCTGTGAAGGAGGCTGCGCATGCGGCCAAGGCGGACATCGCAGAACTGGCGAAGGAAGCAACCCATGCCAAGGACAGCGATCATGCGGTGGAAGCAGACCACTCTAAGGAGGCAGACCATGCTGTGAACGCAGATGAGTCAAAACATGCACTGGAGGCGGACCACGCCAAGGAAGCAGACAATGCAGACGAGTGGGATTACCATGAGTTTGATGATTATCTGAATCAGCCAGTGAGAAAGACTGATGGTGTGACCTTTGACTCCGTGACCTCGGACAGCATAAGGAGCGCTGGGCAGTTTGTGGACGGACTGCTGGGCGCAGGGTTCCAACTGTGGAAAGGTGAGGATGGGCGCACCTATCTGACGGTGGATAAACTGACGGTGAGGCAGACGATGGCCGTGTTGGAGCTGCTCATCGAGAAGGTGAGGAGCGTGGGCGGTCAGATATGCGTGAGCGCGGCCAACGGACGCATCAAGACCGTGGAGGAATCGGGCGAGCACTATCTGATCACCTTCGAGCAGGAGAATATGTTTGTACAGCACGACCTGGTGCGCTGCCAGACGTTCACAGGCAAGGATATGCGGAGCTACTGGGTGGAAGTGACCGATGTTACGGAGACTGGCATCGTGGTGGTGAAGGAGGAGTTCGAGGGCGTGGAACCGAAGGAGGGTGATGAGTGTGTGCTGATGGGCAACACGGCGAACTCCGACCGCCAGAATATGGTGCTCATATCGGCCACCGAGGACGGTCAGCCGAGAGTTGATGTGATGGACGGTGTGAGTGGCAAGACCTTTGACAACGCTTTGCGTGCAAGGCTCGGTAATCTGGACGGCATTAAGGACGACAAGTTTCCGGCAGACCGCCAACCACGGGGTAACGGACTGTATGCAGACAATGCCTATATGAAGGGAACCTTCGTGCTGGAGACAGGCGAGGACGTGAAGACTCGGTTTGAGATAACGGAGGGCAAAGTGCAGAGCGCGATTGACAGCGTGAGGAACGATTTCCTAAGCGAGAAGGGCTATCTGAACAACCCGACGTTTGCATCGGGACTGGAGAAGTGGAACTCGGAGAATGAGACGGTGTTCTTTCTCGTCGGCAACAGGTGGATATGGGCCAACGGCGCAGCACTATCGAAGAAGGGTGACGGTGCGAGCGTGGTGACAGACATGGGACGCAAGGTGGTGCGGATACGCAACAAGTATATCCGACAGAAGCATGAGAATCTGCGCTTTGTGCCGACCTTTCCGACAAACAGCGAGGGGAAGAAGGAAGCCTTGCCAGTGTATCTGAGTTTCTTTTATCGCTGCGCAAAGAGCGGCACGCTGAAGATAGGTTTTGAGAATGTTGACAAGACGGGGTTTGCGGACTTCAACAGTATGGAGGTAAGCGAGGAAATCGCTGCTACCGGCGGCTATGTGCAATACACCTGCAGCGGACTGTGGAACGGCACGGGCGACTTCAAGCTGGCGTTTGACGGCGACATCTATCTGTATATGCTTGTGCTGAGCACTGACAAGATTGAGGCGCTGACGTACAAGTACAAAACGCTGTTTGAGCAGTCGGAGCGACTGGTGAAAATATCGGCAGCCGTGTATGACAAGGACGAGCGGGCACTGGAAGAGACGGGCTTAATCGTTACCTCCAAGGTGTCTGGGCTGTATGCAATCGATGTGGACGGCAACCTGAAATCCTTTGTCGGTGCCGGTCAGGACGGCGTCAAGATAAAAGCATCAAATATACAGCTGGAGGGACTTGTAACCGCTAACGAGAATTTCAAGATATTGGAAGATGGCAGCATCGAGGCAAAGAACGGCAAGTTCACGGGAGAAATAAACGCATCGAATGGAAATATTGGAAATTTGGTAATATCATCAGACAATCTACACTATGGTAACATTGATGATTGGACAACCGAAGAACAAAAGACATTGATCAGTGCAAGTCAAATAAGATTGCAAAACTACTTGTATGATGAGAACACTGCTAAATGGACTTTCCATCAGTTGTTTTTAGGAATTAACGCTGACCCAAACGATGATGATGCAGCAACATTTATGTACTTGAACAAAAATATGCAACAAGGAAAAGACATCGCATCTTTGTTCCGTCCTGCTTTTAGGATAGAATCTAAAGTCGCATCCTCACCACGTGTTTCTATATTATCGTCTGGTAGCATCGTAGTTAATGAGGGTGGCGTTCTTCAAGCAGGCAAAATCAAAGATGTATCAGCGGAACTTCCTTTAGTCCAGATATACAGCATAGATTTGATGGACGGACCTTTGCAACTTCTCAAAAACACAAGTGGCTCCAATAGGACAGTATTTTTGGATATAAATAACGATCTTCTGTATTGGATGTTCGGAAGTAGTACATACGATTACGCCTTTGTACTCACGCTTGTAGGCCATAAATCTAACAATGCAGATATAGATATTGCATCCGGAGGAATCGCACTTATTGGGGCTTCAAAAATTACAATAAAAGCCAATTCCGTTGTAAAGTTACTAATTGTACGCAATGGTAATAGTGCGCCTTATGAGGATAATTTTTACTGTTTATATAATAATAATCTATAACAACGATATGAGCAAGATAGACTTTCAGCATTTCAAAATTTACGCATCCATCAGCCACAAGGCATCGCATACGGTGGACGCAAGAGAGAACTTTGCCGACATGATTTACAACAACGTGAATGGCATCAAGGCTCACGCACTCGCCCTGAAGATATACAATGGCGAGGGTAGTGTCGAATATACCGACGAGGAGGTAAGCCTTATGGGCACGGTGGCAGAACGTCTGTGTGTGCCCGGCTTTATCGACGGGCTTAGAGAACAGTTGAACAATAATCAAAACAATGGATGATATGACAGAAGAAGAGAAAAAGGAACTGGTCCAGGATGTGGTGAACCAGATAAAGACTGACAGCCAGAGTGTGGACGAGCTGGAAGCTGTGAGCACGCTGGACGGTGTGGTGAGCCTTCCTGCCATGAGAGGCGAGACGGTGGTGAGCGCCCCGTTGAAACTGCTGTCGAAACCTGCGGAGGATGCGGCTGCTGTCGCCAAGGCTTCTGCTGCTGTGGCTGACGCATCGGCAAAGAAAGCAGATACGGCAACAGCAACAGCGAAGGCTGCGGCCCAAACCGCCAACGATGCGGCAAGCAAGGCCACGGATGCCGCCCAGAAGACCAACGCCGCTGTGGCAAAGGCAGAGAGCGTGGAAGCGGAGTACAAGGACACGGCACTGGCTGCAAGGAACGGCGCGACAGCGCGGTTTGACGGGCTGGTGGAAGGCGTGGAGATACGACTTGTATCATGCCTCCAGATAGACGGTGTGTACTATGACACGGTGAACAAATCCTTCTGCGGGAAGAATGGCAACATATACTGCAATAACTGGCCTGGCGCAGACATGTACATGAACGATGTGCGCACGGAAGTACTGAAGGACAAGGCGTATGTGTGCGGTGGCGTGGTGTATGTGTGGAGCGATGAGGAAGAGAACCTGGTGGAGATAAGCGGAAGCGGCGGTGGCAACACCTATAACGTGACGGAGCAGGTTCCGCTGGAGAGCGGATACTATACGCTTGAGACCGCCATAGCAGCCGTGGAAGGAAAGGCACGTGCGAAGGGACGCTGCATCACCTACGAGACGGCACAGGGCAAATGGGAGACCAAGCAGTTCAAGGGCACGAACATCGAGAGCTGGGAGCAGGCGGCGAGCTGGGAGGACTTTGGCGGCGACGGCACGGTGAAGAGCGTGACGCTGAACGGCAAGAAGCTGGAGCCTGGCGAGGACGGCAACGTCGTCATCACCATCAGCGAGACTGAGGTGGACGAGAGCCTGAATGTAAGTTCGACGAACCCGGTGCAGAACGCGGCGGTGGCGGCGAAGCTGATGGAGATAGAGGCGAGCACCGTCTTGGGCATGAACGCCGAACTGAGTGACGACGGCAGCAGCGTGCGCCTGGCACTGACCAACAAGAGCGGTGCGGAGATAGCGTCTGCGGACATTCCGGCAGGAAGCGGCGGTGGAGGCGGTGACGCTTCGACCACGAAAATCGTGCTGGATGCAGCCGTCAGCAAGACCATCATCAAAGAAGGTGACAGCGCGATGCTGACATGGACGTATGACCACCAGTACAGCAGCGGTGACGAGAAAGGCACATCCACGGGCCAGAAGGCAACAGTCAGCATTGAGATGAAGAGGGGCGCTACCGTGATGTATGCAGACACGCAGCATGATGTGAGCAAGGGAACCTATACCCTGGATCTGACGAAATACCTGCTGCTCGGCACGACAGACATCTATGTGAGGGCTACCACAACCGACCCGACCACCGGAAAGACACAGACGAGGCAGAGCTATGTGAGCGTGAAGGCTGTGACCCTTGCGCTGAGCAGCAGCTTCAACATAGCCGAGTGTGTCGCCAAGGGCGGCTACGGCGTGAGCGAGGCGGTGAGCATCCCCTTTGCGGTGAGCGGAAGCGGCGACAAAACCGTGACGCTGTATCTGGACGGACACCAGTGGGACTCGCAGACGGTGAAGAGAAGCGGCACGACGAACGGCAGTTTCTCCTTGTCGATGTCGGGAGTGAGCATCGGCCGGCACACGGTGCAGATCGTCGCCGAGATGGAGGCGAGCTCGGAGCTGACGCTGAAGAGTGAGAGCATCTACTTTGACATTCTGAAGGCCGGACAGAACGCCCCGTATATCGGCACGAAGCTGACCTTCGGTGACGGACGCATTTTTGCGGACGACCATCTGACCCCGACTATTGAAACCGGCCAGTATGAGCAGGTGAGATTTGACTTTGTGGCGTATGACCCGACAACGACCCCGGCGACCGTAGGTGTGTGGAGAGACGGCATACGGACGCAGACGGTGAGCGTCCCGAGGACTACGCAGGTATATACAAACCGTTTCCTGGAGCAGGGCGATGTGGCCATGGTGCTGAAGTGCGGCACAACGGAATACAAGCTGAACGTGAAGGTGACGGAGAGTGGCATTGACCTGAGCGAGGCGACTGCCGGACTTGTGCTGAAACTGACGGCAGCCGGCAGAAGCAATGCCGAGAGCGAGCCTGCTGAATGGCGTTATAACGACGTTCAAACGGTGTTTGAAGGCTTTGACTGGCAGAGCAACGGCTGGACGGGCGACGCGCTGAAACTGACGAACGGGGCAAACATCGAGATAGGTTATAAGCCATTTGCCAATGACGCCACCACGACAGGTGCGACCTACGAGATGGAGCTGACATGTACGAACGTGACCGACCGCAGGGGAACGGTGGTGGACTGCATGGCCGGCGGCGTGGGCTTCAGACTGACGACGCAGGAGGCTCTGATGCGGACGGGCGCAGGTTCGGAAGTAGGCACTAAGTTCGCGAGCGGTATGACACTGAAGATAGCCTTCGTGGTGCAGGAGAAGAAGGGTAACCGACTGATGATGCTGTATGTGAACGGCATCCTATGCGGTGCGAAGCAGTATGCCTCGACGGATTCGCTGCTCCAGGCAGAACCGACGAACATCAGGATCACGAGCGAGAGCTCGGACGTGGAGGTGTGTAACATGCGTGTTTACAGCCGTGCTTTGGGTGATGACGAGGAGCTTGCCAACTATATGGTGGACCGCCCGACGAGCGACGAGATGGTGGTGCTGTTCGAGAAGAACCAGGTGATGGACGACGAGGGCACAGACGTTGACATCGACAAGCTGAGGGCAATGGGCAAGAGCGTGATGAGGATCGTGGGCGACGTGAACCTGGTGAACCAGACGAACAACAAGAAGTTTGAGGTTCCGGTGGACATCTACTTCTACTCTGCCTACGGTAAGGAGTATGACTTCATCATCTACCAGTGCGGACTGAGAATACAAGGCACCTCATCGACGACCTACCCGAGAAAGAACTACCGCATCTACTTCAGCCGCTCGACGAAGTACGGCACTAAGCTGTATGTGAACGGTGTGGAGGTCGCGGACTTCAAATATTCGTTCAAACCAGGTGCAAGACCGATAGACATATTCTGTCTGAAGGCGGACTTCTCGGATTCTTCATCTACGCATAATACTGGCGCGGTGAGAATCGTGAACGACATCTGGAAGAGATGCGGCTGGCTGACTCCGCCACAAATGGCCTACAAGGGCAACTATGATGTGAGAATCGGCGTGGACGGTTTCCCGATAGATTTGTTCTACGACAACAACGGCACGGGTGAGAACGTGTATCTTGGCAAGTACAACTTCAACAACGAGAAGAGCGGCAGCGGCATCATCTACGGCTTTGAGGGTATTGAGGGCTTCAATGACGAGGCTGCACTGAAGGGCGGGCGCAACAAGTGTATCTGCCTGGAGTTCCTGAACAACTCGGAGACATTGTGCCTGTTCGGTACGAGCGACATGGACACGTTTGACGACGCTCTGGAGTTCCGCTTCAAGGCCGACGACACATGGGCGACGGCGCATGAGGACGACAAGGCGGCAGTGAAGCGCCTTTGGGAGTGGATATACTCGTGCAAGGGCAACCCGACGAAACTCCTGAACGAATATGCGGAATACTTCGGCAACGACTCGCCATTTGCATGGTATCTGATAACGGACTACTTCATGGCTGTGGACAACCGTGCGAAGAACATGATGCTCGTGACGTGGGACGGCAAGATATGGTATTTCATCCCATACGACATGGACACGGTGTTCGGTGAGCGCAACGACTCGGTTCTGAAATACGACTACACGATAACGTGGGAGACGATGGACGAGAGCATCGGCTCGTATGCGTTTGCAGGACACGACTCCGTGCTGTGGGAACTTGTGAGAGGCTGCCCGGACAAACTGAGGGAGGTGGCAGACAAGCTGCGAAGCACGATGTCGCTGGAGTATGTGCTGAAGGTGTTCAATGAGGAGATGATGGGCAACTGGTGTGAGCGCATCTACAACAAGGACGGCATCTACAAGTACATCAAGCCGCTGACGGAGGGTGTGACGACAGCAGACGGCACTACGAGTTACTATGACTATCTCTATGCACTCCAGGGCAGCCGATATGCGCACCGCACCTATACCATCCAGAACCGGTTTGCATTGCTGGACAGCCAGTATGTGTGCGGTACATACAGAAAGGACAGTTTCGCGGCCTACTTCGGCTATAAGTTCGGAAGTGACAACCGGAAGATAAGAATCACGGCGAGCGAGCGGTATTTCTTCGGGTACGGCTATACGAGCGGTACTCCGCACCAGAGCGCAGTGCTTGCGGAGGATACGGGAAGTCAGGTGGAACTGACGCTTGACACGGACCTCATCGTGAATGACCCGCAATACATCTACGGTGCGAGCCGCATCATGGGGCTTGACCTGACGGACGTTAGCCATGCCATACTCCAGACTCTGAACTTGAACAACTGTTCCGCCCTGAGGACGCTTGACGTGAGCTGCGGCCAGACACAGACAACGCTGAACGCATTGCTGGTGAACGGCTGCCGAAATTTGCGTACTCTGAATATGACCGGCTTGAAGTCAGGCAGCTTCACTGGCATAGACTTGAGCAACAACACGAAGCTGGAGACACTGAAGGCAGGCAAGACAGCCCTGACCGGCGTGAACTTCGCACAGGGTGCTCCGCTGACGAGCGTAACGCTTCCGGCAACCTTGCAGACACTGGAACTACGCTACCTGAGCAAACTGACGACCAGCGGTCTGACGCTGGAGGGCACAAGCAACATCAACAGACTTGTGGTTGACAATTGCCCTGGTGTGGACTGGCAGACGCTGCACGCAAGGTGCGGAAACGTGAAGTATCTGCGTGTGACGGGCATCGACATGGAAGGCGACGGCAGCCTGCTGGCCTCACTGATGCAGACGGGCGGTGTGGACGAGAATGGCGGAAATGTGGAGAGCTGCCGACTGGTAGGCACATACCGACTGACTCGTTACGTTGATGATGAGACCTATGCTGCATACATCGAGCACTACCCGGAGTTGAACATCGAGCAGCCTGAATATACAATGCTGGAGAGCGACGAGAGCGTGGCAGACGATGCAAATCTCTCGAACTTGGATAACGGCACGGGCTATAAGTACGGCAACGACTACAAGCCAAGCGGCCATGTGGCTGCGATACTGAAGAACCGCCACAGAGTGCTGGCGAAGGTGACAAAGAAGGCGACCACGAGGAACGTGAACATCGCGAATGTCGATACCGTGGTGAACAATCTGGACGGCGAGATGACTTACATGGAGCTTGACGATACGGACAGCACCAAGTATGCCGACGGAACCCCTGCCAAACTTGACGGCAGCGAGGGTGACCTGATGATGCACGAACCTTTCTTCTGGAGCAAGGGTGTGAATGACTTCTTGAACAGCAAGAACTACAGCTGCTACAGCTCGAAGGACAAGGATCACATGCCGGCTGTGCCGAATGTGGACGTATTGACGCTTGATGACATCAAGGCGGTGCAGGGCGGTTACACTAAAGGCAGGAAAGTGATGAGTGGCAGGGACACCATAACAAATGCCATGAGTACGGACAGCTCTTATTCGGTGTGCGTGGTGGATGTGTCGAAGCACAAGCGTGTTCGCTGGCCGAGTGTGCCAGGCACAAACCTTGTGGGCAGCGCATTTGCCGACGTGAACGGCAATGTGGTGAAGAGCGTCGTGGTGCCAACGTTGGGAAACAGATTTGAGGCTGGTATGTATCTTATCAGCGATGTGCCTGAGGGAGCCAAGACTTTGTACTTCTCTATATTGAACACAGCCGAGTTTGACAAGGTGGTGCTGTCCAACAGCAGCAAGATAGAGGATATGGAGCCTGAATGGTTTGCCAACGAGGAGCATCTGTGCGCTGTTGTGGGCAGTTCTGTTGTGGGCAGCAAGCTGCGTGCCTGCATAACGGGCGGCAGCACTACAGCAAGCATGACATGGACGGACTTCCACTATTACAGCGTGCAGCGAGGTATGCAGCAGATTGACGCTCTGATGCACTTCCGCATAGCGAACCTTGCATACGCGAAGTATGGCAGGAGAAACATGCAGGAGCAGTGCGGCGCAGGTTCGCATACGAATATGCGCACGACTGGCGGCACGATGCCAAGAGGCATGCAGGACACCATAGGCTATGAGGGCGCAAAGGCAATCAACCCGAATGTGACAAACAGTCTGGTGGACGAGAACAGAGTGCACCAATATGCCTGGTATGTGGACAAGGACGAGTATGGTGCTGCAAAGGTGACGCAGGTGAACAATATCTGCTGCCTTGGCTATGAGGACATCTACGGACACAAGTATGACATGATGGACGGTGTTGACTTGCCGAACACGAGCGGCAATGAGGGCAAGTGGCGCATTTGGATGCCTGACGGCAGCACGATTATGATAAAGGGTACGACGAATAGCGGTAACTGGATAACGGCAGTGGCTCATGGAAGGCTGATGGCGGTAGTGCCAGTAGGCTCGATGAATGGCTCGTCGAGCACATACTATTCAGACATGTACTGGATAAGCACAACCACTGGCCGTGTGGTCTATCGCGGGTACTACTATGCGAACGCGTATGGCGGTGTCTCGAATGCGTTTGCGAATAACGATGCCTCGTATGCGTATGCGTTTGTCGGCTCGCGCCTGGCCTTCCGCGGCAAACTCGTGAGGGCGCAAAGCGTGGCTGCGTATAAGGCGTTGAGCGAGGTTGCGTAAAGCGAAGCGCGCAAAGCGGGAGCGAAGCGACAAAACGAAAGACGTGGCATCACCGGCGTAAGCCGGTCGAAAAAATTTAGGAATTTCGAGGGAACCTGGTGGTGCTGCTGTTTTCGTTGAAATATTGTCGCTTTGCAACTGATTTTGAGTAGAATCGTTTGAGTTGGCGGGAATATGAGTAACTTTGCATCTTGGTAGAGTTTCCTAATGGGCCGTGTGGTCTATCGCGGGTACTACTATGCGAACGCGTATGGCGGTGTCTCGA
>OHZL01000526.1_pt1 | contig 13107 bp, 10 predicted proteins | sample 1580531 | NCBI WGS metagenome assembly OHZL01 (sample SAMEA3882522, study PRJEB24775) | human gut metagenome | biome: human-associated habitat; feature: intestine environment; material: feces | place: Netherlands | collected 2009/2010 | reverse complement strand
TGCTCCATGTGCCTGGGCATGAACCCGGACAAGATGGTAGCCCGCGAACGTTCCATCTCCACCTCGAACCGCAACTTCGAAGGCCGTCAGGGCAAGGGTTCGCGCACGCATCTGGCGTCGCCGGCCGTCGCCGCCGCGACCGCCATCCGCGGCACCATCTGCTCGCCGGCCGACCTGTGAGCCTGCTGCGAGCGGAAGCTGCGAACGCAATCGTAAGTAATCGAAATATCGAAATCGAATATCGATAGGCAATCGAAGGATTTGTTGACATGGAAAAACTGACTACCCTTACCGGCGTGGCCGTGCCGCTTCGCCGTTCCAACGTTGATACCGACCAGATCATCCCGGCCGTGTTCCTGAAGCGCGTGAAGAAAAGCGGCTTCGACGACGCCCTGTTCTACGCGTGGCGCCGCGACCCGGAATTCGTGCTGAACAAGCCGGAATACAAGCAGGGCAAGATCCTTGTGGCCGGCCCGGATTTCGGCATTGGTTCCTCCCGCGAGCACGCCGTGTGGGCGCTGCACGATTACGGTTTCCGCGTGGTGATTTCCTCCCGTTTCGCCGACATTTTCTACGGCAACACCGCCAAGAACGGCGTGCTGGCCGCAATTATGCCGCAGGAATCCATTGAGCTGCTGTGGAAGCTGCTGGACGAGGAGCCGGGCCGCGAAATGACCGTCAGCCTGGAAGACCGTACCGTCACCTGCGGCGATGTGACGTTGCCGTTCGAAGTGAACGACTACACCCGCTGGCGTCTGATGAACGGCTACGACGATATCGATCTGACGCTGCAGCACGAGGACGACATCGCCGCCTACGAAAAGATGCGCGCCGAAAAGTTCCCGTTCAAGCCGAAGACCCTGCCGGTCAAGCGCGAGCCGGAACAGCCGATCGAATCCGCCCGTGAGGGTGAATACCCTGATTGGCAAGGCCCGTTGGCCGATCGCGGCATCATCTGACGCGATGGCTGGTCGGCAGTGCAGTGCACTGCCGACAGGGCCTTGCCCGAGTCCGAAACGAGGGCAGCAATGAGCCTGCGCGCAGCGCAGTCCGTAATTGCAGGACAAGCCCGTTGGCTGATCGCGACGGTAGCCCATTTCATCATTGGCTGACCGCAACCACATCTAACTTTTCCCAAGCCCGGCACCCAAGCCGGGCTTTTTGTTTACCTTCCATCACCTTTCCGCCAACAGCAAATTCCATAAAGCGGTGGCAAAGCGCGCGCAAAGCGGTGGTAAAATCATAATACGACGGCAAAGCGGCGGCAAAGCGAGCGTAGAACGCGTGGTAGGTAAGGCGGTGATGGCCAATGGACGGTAGCGAGCACGATGATGCCTGGTGGTCCCGGGAGGTTCCTCGGATGCGTGAAGGCAACCGTTTGGAAGCGAAACGTGCCAAGGGCGGCCTGCCCCACAGTTTATGGGAGACGTACAGCTCCTTCGCCAATACCGAAGGTGGGCTGATTCTGCTGGGCGTGTCCGAGCATGAAGATCATTCTTTGTATATCACCGGAGTAGATGATGCGCGGAACATGGCGCAGGATTTTTGGAACATGGTGCATGATCCATCGAAGGTCAGTGCCGTTGTGCTGAGCGACAACGACGTGGTGATTCGCCATACCTCGCAGGGAGATGTTATTTCCATCGACATTCCTCGTGCGGCGAGGGACTGTATTCCCGTGTACGTGGGCCAGAATCCGATGACGGGCTCATACCGGCGTAATGGCGATGGCGATTATCTGTGCGATGAGGAAACGGTTCGTGCCATGCTTCGGGACAGTGACCTGCTTCCCTTGGACAGAACGATTGTTGAAGGCATGGGTGCTGACGCGCTCAACGCGGATAGCGTCGCATCATATCGTCGGCAGTTCAAGAACAGACGGCCCGGCCATCCATGGGTCGGATTGTCTGATGAGGATTTCCTGCTTCGCATCGAAGCGTTGCGGCTTGATGGTTCTCAGGTGCGTCCCACACGAGCCGGATTGCTGATGTTCGGTGAGGCGTGGCGAATCACGTCCGAATTCCCCTACTATTTCCTGGACTATCGCGAGGTCATGGACGACCAGGAGCGGTGGAATGACCGATTCACGTCGGATGATGGCACTTGGTCGGGCAACTTGTACGATTTTTGGGGCAAGGTGGTCAATCGTCTGCGGTCGGCTGTTGCCCATCCGTTCCAGCTTGATGCCGATTTGCATAGGATTGATGACAATCCGATGGATAAGGCCGTTCGTGAGGCTGTCACCAACACGCTCGTTCATGCCGATTACTTCATTCGCCGGGGCACGGTGATCATCCAGTATTACGACAGAATCGTATTGTCGAATCCCGGCAGCCTGCGTCTTTCCTCCGAAGAGGTGATGCAAGGCGGCATTTCGGATACGCGGAATCCCACGTTGATGAAAATGTTCAATCTGATTGGCATCGGAGAAAAGGCGGGCAGTGGTTTTGACGTGATGCGTGAAGGCTGCCTGTTCGCAGGAACCGCCGCGCCGGAATTGGAAGTGTTCGACGATCCGGGGCGTGTGCAGCTTACGTTGTATCCGCGCAAGATCGCCGGAGATTCCATGATCGCCGGAGCTTCTGCTGTTCCCGGAGTCTCTGCAGATGGCGGGGGCCCTGTTGGTGCGGAGTCGCCGACAATGCGGAATTCGGAGCATGGCACTGGTACGGTCCATAGGATTGGCGCTCGCGGGGCTGACCGTTTGAACGACATGGTCGGCACATTCGGCAAGAACGTGGCCCTACCTGCCGATTTCGGCAATGCGATCAGGCCGCAAAGCCAGTTGGAGAAAATCACCTATGCGTTGACGGTCGGCGGACCGCAACCCACCTCGTATCTGGCTGTGGTGCTGGGGCTTGGCCTCACCCGTACCCGGGAGATATTGGCCTCACTGGTGAAAGACGGTGTTATTGAACCAATAGGCGTCGGACGCGGACGCAAGTACCGTCTTGCCGAGCATACCGGCTCATGACGGCGTTCCGGTTCTCTGGACTTGACCTGGATCGAGAGCCCAAACTCGTCTGGGGAAGTCCTAGCCAAGGAGGTTTCCAAGGTGAGACGGGGCGTGCAGGCGGGACGTGTGTCGCGTTACAGTGGACATGACATTTCGTGTGTTCGCATCGCATATCCAAAACATGACACGAGAACAATTTCGGGGAGCAGTATGAGCCAGAGTTTCGCGCCGTTTTACGACGTCAATCGCACGTATGAAGACAACTATCTGCAGGGGCCGTTCGGTGCGTTCGCCGAAGTGATGAAGGGCGATTCCGCTGCCGGCGCCTCCGCGCAGTCTGCACAGACCACCCAGTCGCAGTCGTCCGACCAGGCCGAGGAATTCCTCGGCTTCCGCGTGAACCTGCCGTTTGGCATTCCCGCCGGTCCGCTGCTGAACGAGCGGTTCACCACCGCCGCCTTCCGCATGGGTTTCGATTTGGCGGTGTACAAGACGGTCCGCTCCCGCGCGTGGGGTTGCAACGCCTTCCCGAACGTGCTCGCCGTGCATCCGAAGAACGCAGACGGGTCGCTGGTTCCCGGCAGCGCCGAACTGGATGAAGGCGTGCTTGCCGACACCCGATATGAGCTTCCGATTTCGATCTCCAACAGTTTCGGCGTGCCGTCGCGTGACCCCGACGAATGGCAGCCGGACATGAAGAAGGCGATCGCCGCCGCCGGCGACGGGCAGCTGCTCGTGCCCAGCTTCCAAGGTTCCCGCGTGGACGGCATGGACCGCAAGGCGTACATCGCCGACCATGTCACCACCGCGCATCTGGTTACGGAAACCGGAGCCGGACTGATGGAAATGAACACCAGCTGCCCCAACGAAGGTCACAATCGCCTGCTGTGCCACGACCCGCATCTGGTGGGGGAAATCACGGAAGCCGTGAAAAACGAAATCGGCGATCGCCCGCTCATCGTGAAACTCGCCTACATTCCCAACGACACCGACCTGGAAACCATGGTCAGGGAAACCGTCGGACATGGCACCGTGCAAGGCTTCTCCACCATCAACACGATTTCCGCGCGCCTGGTGGACGCGAACGGCAACCAGGCGCTGCCGGGAGTCGGACGTGACCGTTCCGGCGTGTGCGGCAACGCCATTCGTGGCGCCGGTCTCGACATGGTCGGCAGGCTCGCCGCCATCCGTGAAAAACTCGGCTTCGACTTCGCCATCGTGGGCGTGGGCGGCGTGATCCGTCCTGACGACTACAAGGCGTACCGTGAGGCTGGCGCGAACGCCGTGATGAGCGCCACCGGAGCCATGTGGGATGCGAATCTCGCGCGCGAAATTAAGGAGACACTGCGCTGAATTCCGTTTTTCGCGAACATGCTACATGCCTTATGGCAAACTAAGCAGCAGTGTTTTTTGAGCTTGATCCAAAAGGGAATCGAAAGAGGTTGAGCGTGTCTGACAATAAGAACGACATTCTGCACGTCGAAGGCGGCAAGCCGCTGAACGGCACCATCAAGGTGCGCGGCGCGAAGAACTTCGTAAGCAAGGCCATGGTCGCCGCATTGCTGGCCCCGGGCACATCCGTGCTGAAGAACGTTCCGGAAATCCGCGACGTGCACGTGGTGTCCGACCTGCTGCGCCTGCACGGCGTGGACGTGACCGTGGACGGCGCGAACGGCGTGGTGACGATCGACGCCACCAACGTGCAACTCGCCGACGTGGCCGACGTGGACACGCTGTCCGGCTCGTCCCGCATTCCGATTCTGTTCTCCGGCCCGCTGCTGCACCGTCTGGGCGAAGCGTTCATTCCGGCGCTCGGCGGCTGCAACATCGGCGGTCGTCCGATTGACTTCCATCTGGAAACCCTGCGCAAGCTCGGCGCGAACGTGGACAAGGAACACAAGGACGGCATTCACATCACCGCTCCGAACGGTCTGCATGGCGCGAAGATCCACCTGCCGTACCCGTCCGTGGGCGCCACCGAGCAGACGCTGCTCGCCGCTGTGCTCGCCGAAGGCAAGACCGAGCTTTCCGGCGCCGCCATCGAACCTGAGATCATGGATCTGGTGAGCGTGCTGCAGAAGATGGGCGCCATCATCTCCGTGGACGTGGACCGCACGTTCCGCATCGAAGGCGTCAAGGAGCTCAAGGGCTACACGCACACGTCTCTGACCGACCGCATCGAGGCCGCCTCCTGGGCGTCCGCCGCGCTCGCCACCCATGGCGACATCTTCGTCAAGGGCGCCACCCAGCCGGAAATGATGACCTTCCTGAACGTGTTCCGCAAGATCGGCGGCGAATTCGACATCACCGACAAGGGCATCCGATTCTGGCATCCGGGCGGAGATCTGAAGCCGGTGGCCATCGAAACCGACGTGCACCCGGGCTTCATGACCGACTGGCAGCAGCCGCTCGTGGTGGCGCTGACCCAGGCCAACGGCCTTTCCATCGTGCATGAGACGGTGTATGAGAACCGTTTCGGCTTCACCAAGCCGCTGGTGCAGATGGGCGCCACCATTCAGCTGTACCGCGAATGCCTCGGTTCCCTGCCATGCCGCTTCCAACAGCGCAACTACAAGCATTCCGCGGTCATCTTCGGACCGACCCCGCTGACCGGCCGTGACATCGACGTGCCGGATCTGCGCGGCGGCTTCAGCCACCTGATTGCGGCGCTCGCAGCCAAGGGCCCGTCCAACGTGCAGGGCATCTCCCTGATCGACCGTGGCTACGCCGACTTCCGCGGCAAGTTGGAAGCCCTCGGAGCCGACTTCGACTGATTCGCTGCGATTGGTTCGATGAATCGGCTGCGGCTGATTTATTGCGATTGGCCAATCGTGATTGATGATTCGCAATTGAACAGTTGCGATTGACAGTCGCGTCGAACGCCCATGTTGCTTTCACCGGTACTCGCCTTACGCGGGTGCCGGTTTTGTTTTATCCGCGATTGCCGCTGCCGCAATCGCAAACCTGCTTTCCATACCTTCCACATCTTCCGCATATTCCTTTTACTGCCTCATCGCCCGTCTTTTCTGCATCATTTGACGGCCAAATGATGCAGAAAACGATGGTATGAGGTAGTAAAAGCAAAATGTCGTGGAAAGCGGCGCCGTCGAACGTATCGGCGGCCGGTGGCACAATGGAAGCCATGGCATCCAAAGGAAAACCGTCGCCGCGTTCCGCGGTGAAGCCGCTGAGCGACGAGCAAGTCGCAAAACTCGCGCGGAAGCATCATCTTGTAGACCCGACCCACGATTTCCCGACCGGTCCGCGCAAAGCCAACACCGCGGAAATCGAAGCGCAGAACCCCAAAGCCACGCATCGCCTGCTGGCCGGCTGCGACGTGGTGCTGCGCAATCACAGCAAAGTGAAGGCTTGGGGCTTGGAACACGTGCCGGAAACCGGCCCGTTCATCACCGCGGCCACGCATGTGACCATGTATGACGTGTTTGTGCCGATGGTCTCGCTGTTCCATCAGGGCCGCCGCCCTCGCTACATGGCCAAGGCGGAAATGGCCAAATGGCCGCTGATCGGCAAATGGTTCCAACTGGTCGGCATGCAGCCGGTGCAGCGCCGCGCGGGCAAGGCCAAAGCCATCGAGGAAACGTCCGTGGAAATCCTCACTTCCGGCCGTCCGCTGACCGTATGGCCGGAAGGCACCGTGACGCGCGATCCGCAGAAATGGCCGATGAGCATGAAAAACGGCGTGGGCGTGATCGCCCTCGAATCCTCACGCCGACTCGGCTACCAGGTGCCGCTGTACTGTGCCGTGACCTGGGGCGCGGCCAGCATCAACCACTGGTGGCCGTGGCCGCGCAAGAACGTGGTGATGTGCTACGACGAAGCGCTCGACTACGCGGACCTGCTTGACGGCTGCGATTCCTGGGGAGACGAAGTGCCGACGGACCGCGCCGACGAACTGACCCGCCGCATCCGCGTGCGCATGACCGAAATCATGGCCGAAATCCGCGGCGAACAGGCACCTGACGGCTACTGGGACTACCGCACCATGAGTCGCGTGAAAGACTGATTTTCCCCACACACCCGTTCCGGCGGCGAACAAAATACGCGTGCGACCGGAACACGCGGCCGGTGTGCGTAGCCGGCGGTAGCATAAGACAACGTCGATTGAAAGCGGCGGCCGATGTGGCATACGCTCGGCCGCAAAAAGCAATCCAAATAATCCAAGGAGCAAAATTCATGGCGAATGTGACGGTACTGGGCGCTGGCGCTTGGGGAACGGCCTTCGGTCAAGTGCTTGCCGACGCGGGCAACAACGTGACCATGTGGGCCATCGAACCGGAAATCGTGGAAGGTATTCGTGACCATCACCACAACGGTGTGCGCCTGCCCAGCGTGGAAACGCTGCCCAGCAACATGACCGCCACCGGAGACCGCGCCGAAGCCGTGGCCAACGCCGACATCGTCATCGTGGCCATCGCCGCGCAGTTCGCACGCGTGGCACTGACCGAATTCAAGGGACTCATCCCCGAGACCGCGCTCGTGGCCTCCCTGATGAAAGGCATCGAACGCACCACCGGCAAGCGCATGGACGAAGTCGTCATGGAAACGCTCGACCTGCCGGCGGAACGCTTCGCGGCCATCTCCGGCCCGAATCTGAGCAAGCAGATCGCCGACCGTGAGCCGGCGGCCACCGTGGTCGGCTGCGCGGATATCGACAACGCGCGCAAAATCGCGACCGCCTGCACCACCGACTACTTCCGCGCCTTCGTGACACGCGACGTGATCGGCCTGGAAATGTGCGGATCCCTCAAGAACGTGGTGGCGCTCGCCGTGGGCATGGCCCGTGGCGCAGGCTACGGCGAGAACACCGCGGCCATGATCGAAACCCGTGGCCTTGCCGAACTGACCGCGCTGGGCGAGGCGGCCGGAGCCGATCCGAAGACCTTCGCCGGACTTGCCGGCGTGGGCGACCTCATCGCCACCTGCGGTTCCCCGCTGAGCCGCAACTACACGTTCGGTTCCAACCTTGGCAAGGGCCTGAGCGTGGAAGAGGCCACCAAGGTGAGCAACGGCGTGGCCGAAGGCGTGCCGACCACCGACGCGGTGGTGGCGTTGGGCAAGCAGTACGGTGTGCCGACCCCGCTCGCCACGGCCATGAGCCACGTGCTGGACGACGGCATCTCCTGCGCGCAGATGCTGTCCGAACTGTTCGGCGAAGGCATCACCGAGGAGTAGCAGCCGGCTTGTATGCTGGATGCTTGGCAAAAATCCTGAAAAGTCATAAAAGTTAAGGAATAAAGGCTATAGATATGGCAAAAAAGCGCATTGTGGTGATGTACGGCGGCAAGGCCGACGAGCATTCGATCTCCTGCATCTCCGCTGCGAGTGCGCTGCGCGCGCTGGACACGGACAAGTTCGAAGCCATTCCGGTGGGCATCACCAAGGACGGCAAGTGGATCGTCAACGGTGAGAATCCGCTCGGATGGAGCCTGGACGAAGGCCTGCCGACCGTGGAGAAAACCCCAGGCGCCAAGGACGTGGTGCTTGAAGTGGCTCTCGGACAGGACGGCTTCTTCGCCCGCGAGGATGACGGTACGCTGACCCCGTTCGGCCATGTGGACGCGGTGTTCCCCGTGCTGCACGGGCCGTACGGCGAGGACGGCACCATCCAGGGTCTGTTCGAAATGATGGGCGTGCCGTACGTGGGGTGCGGCGTGCTCGCCTCCGCGGCCTGCATGGACAAGCATTACACGAAGGTGCTGCTTGCGGCCGCCGGCATTCCCGTCGCGCCCGGCATCACGCTCGACGCGCGTTCCTTCGACAAGGCTTCCGAATTCAAGGCCAACGCCGATGCGATCATGGCGCAGGTTAGCGAAGCCGGCTTGCAGTATCCGCTGTTCGTCAAGCCGTCCCGCGCCGGCTCCAGCTTCGGCGTGACCAAGGTGGAGCATGAGGGCGATGCGGCCGAACTCGCGGCCGCCGTGTACGAGGCGTCCCACCACGATTGGCGCATCCTCGTGGAACAGGGCATCGACGCGCGCGAAATCGAATGCGCGGTATTGTGCCCGAAGGCCGGCGAAGCGCCGCAGGCCAGCTGGCCGGGCGAAATCGTACTCGACAAGCGCGCCGAAGGCGACGACCAGTTCTACGACTTCGACAGCAAGTACATGGACGCCGCCGCAAGCCACGTGGAAGTGCCCGCCAACCTGCCGGAAGAGACGCTGAACCTCGTGCGCGAAACCGCCAAGAAGGCGTTCGTCGCCGTGGACGGTGCCGGTCTGAGCCGCGTGGACACCTTCGTGACCAAGGACGGCAAGGTGATGGTCAACGAAATCAACACCATGCCGGGCTTCACGTCCATCTCCATGTACCCCAAGGCATGGGAGGCCACCGGCGTGCGCTACACCGACCTGATCACCATGCTCATCGAAGGCGTGCTGCGCTGAATCCTGAATCTCAGCCGAACTGAGCCGAAGCCGTGCCGTATTCCAAGCTGAAAAGCGCAAAGAAAGCAACACGAAGCAACACGAAAAAGGCCAGTTCATCGTAAGTTTGCCGAAGCGAAACGGGAATATTCCTAAAAATCGCTTCGGCTTTACTTATTCTTTGACACTACGTTAGGTAACGCCATTACGTTTCCATGTTGTCGATTCCAAGAACAACAAAACAACAAGGGAAACGAAAACGATGAACGTTTTGCGCAAGATCGCCGTCGGCTCGCTCGCCGCCGTGCTCGCATGCTCCATGGCCGCCTGCGGATCAGGCAACGCCAATTCCACCGATAGCGCCTCCAACACCGGTAAAACCGTGAAAGTGGACGAAAAGTCCGCAAAGGCCACTTCGATCTCCGATTTCGGCGGCATGGACGGCCTCGTGGCCGCTGCCGAAAAGGAAGGCGCGCTCAACGTGATCGCGCTTCCGCACGACTGGTCCAACTACGGTGACGTGATCAGCGGCTTCAAGAAGAAGTATCCGAAGATCAAGATCAACGAGCAGAACCCGAACGCCTCCTCCAAGGAGGAAGTGGACGCCGGCAAGACCAACAAGGGCACCGACGCCGCCCCCGACGTCTTCGATGTCGGCCAGGCCATCGCCGCCACCTCCACCGACTACTTCGCCCCGTACAAGGTGCAGGCCTGGGACAAGATCCCGGACACCGCCAAGGACGCCGACGGCGCCTACTACGCCGACTACACCGGCATCATGTCCATCGGCTGGAACGCCGACAAGTACGGCGACATCAGCTCCCTGGACGACCTGCTCGACCCGAAGTTCGCCGGCACCGTGGCCCTCAACGGCAAGCCCGCCGAGGCTGGCGCCGCCTTCAACGGCTACCTGATGGCCAACCAGCTCGCCGGTGGCGACATCAACAACCTGCAGCCCGGCCTTGACTACTTCAAGAAGCTCAAGGAAGCCGGCAACCTGACCACCGTCGACGTGACCAACGGCACCATCGACTCCGGCCAGACCGGCGTGGTGATGGACTGGACCTACAACCAGGCCTCCTACCAGAAGAGCCTCAAGGCCAAGGGCGTGAACTGGAAGTTCAAGACCTTCAAGAACGCCCAGGTGGTCAGCTACTACAACCAGGCCATCAACGTGGACGCCCCGCACCCGGCCGCAGCCCGCCTGTGGGAGGAATACCTGTACAGCGCCGACGCCCAGAACGACTGGTTCAAGGGCGGCGCGAACCCGGTACTGCTCGACTCCATGAAGAAGGACGGCGCCGTCGACCAGACCACCCTCAAGAACGCCATCACCATCGACGGCGATCCGGTGAGCTACACCAACGAGGATTCCACCCGCATCACCACATGGCTCCAGGACAACTGGGACAAGACCATCGGCAACTGACATGACCGCAGTGCTTACCTCAGGAGCTCACGCCAAGCGCGCGGGCTCCTCCGCCATCTCGTTTGCCGCGCATAGGCGTGAACTCGGCACCATCGCCGTGTCCATCCCGTTCTTCGCCTACACCGCCTGCTTCCTGCTCGCACCCACCGTCATCGTGATTGTCGGTGCATTCCAGGATCGCAGCGGCAACTTCACGCTCGCGAACTTCAATAAGATGTTCGAGGCCAACACCATCGCCGCATTCGGCACCTCGATTCTGGTGTCTTTAGCATCCTCTCTGATCGGCGCAGTGGTGGGCGCGCTCGCTTCCTACGCACTGGTCATTGGTGCCAAGCCGAACGGCCTGCTGCGCCGCATGATTTCGGCCATCTCGTCGGTACTCGCCCAATTCGGCGGCGTGATGCTGGCGTTCGCGTTCATCGCCACCATCGGCATCAACGGTATCGGCACCATGCTTATCAAGGCACTGACCGGCTACACCGTGAACCCGAACTGGCTCAGTTCGTTGCCGGGCCTGGTGACCATCTACTGCTACTTCCAGATTCCGCTGATGATCATCATCTTCCTGCCCGCGGTCGATTCGATCCGTCCACAGTGGCGCGAGGCATGCGAATCCCTCGGTGGCAACACGTTCCAGTACTGGACGCGCGTGGCCTGCCCGATTCTGGCACCCCGCTTCATCTCCGCGTTCCTGCTGCTGTTCGCCTCCGCGTTCTCCGCATACGCGACCGCCGCGGCCCTGTTCTCCCAGCGTTCGATTCTGGTGCCGCTTATGATCCAAGGTGCCATGCGCAACGAACTGGACCCCAACCAGCAGGGCTTTGCCCAGGTGCTGGCATTCGCAATGATCATCGTCGTGGCCATCGTCATGCTGTTGAGCCACGCCGTGGAAAAGAGGGCCGGACGATGGCAGTGAACGCAAATACGCAAACCGTAAGCGCGCAATCGGAGGAAAAGCAGAACATGCAGGAATCGCAAACCATGCCGCCGCAGCTGCGTGCGGCCAGACTCGGCAAGCAACGCATCGTCAAAACCATCATTCTCACGGTGACGTTGCTGTTCCTGTTCGTGCCGCTGGTGTCCATGTTCCTGTTCACCATCCGACACCCGTTGTCCGGAAAATGGAGCTTCGACCCGTGGATCGCCATCTTCACCGGCGACGGCAGCGCGCTCGGCGCCGACCTGAGCACCCTGTGGAGCGGCCTCGGCGCTTCGCTCGCGCTGTGCGTGGTGACCGTGCTGATCGTGCACATCCGCTCGCGCAGACTGGAACGCGCCATCGAATGGGTGGCCACGCTGCCGCTGACCATTCCGGCCATCGTGCTGGTGGTTGGCCTGGGACCGATCTACCGCTGGCTGTCCGCCGACGTGCTGAGCACCAACCCGATCTGGCTGTGCTTCGCCTACGTGGTGCTGGTCATGCCGTTTGCCTTCCGCGCGCTTGCGGTGGGACTCAATTCCATCGACGTGAAGACGTTATGCGAGGCCTCACGGTCCCTCGGCGCTTCATGGCCGCGCGTATTCTTCCGCGTACTCATTCCGAACCTGTGGCAGTCGATCCTGTCCGCATCGTTCATCTCCATAGCCGTGGTGCTGGGCGAATACACCGTCGCCTCACTGCTCGGCCGTATGAACCTACAGGTCGCGCTGTACCAGCTCGGCCAATCCAATTCGCAAATCTCCACCGCAATGTCGCTGCTGGCACTGCTATTCGGCGTGATTCTGCTGGTGGCTCTCGATCTGATTTCCGGCGCGATGCGTCGGAACAAGGAAGGTGACAACTCATGACTCTCGCCGAACAGAAGGCGGTGGTTGCCCATACCTCGGAAGCGTTCTCCGATACCGAACCCAACGTGGTGACCGAAGCGGCGAAGGCCGTGCTCAAGGATTCCGAAGCGCGCGGCGGCGGTGTGCAGATGCTTGGTGTAGACAAGATCTACCCCGGTTCGACCGTCAAGGCGTTGGACGATTTCAACCTGGAAATCAATCCGGGCGAAATGGTGGTGCTGCTGGGCGGCTCCGGCTGCGGCAAATCCACCGCGCTGCGCTCCCTGGCCGGGCTGGAAGACATTCAGGCCGGACGCATCCTCGTCGGCGGCCAGGACGTGACCGGCGTGCCCGTCAACAAGCGTGACATGGCCATGGTGTTCCAGGCCTACTCGCTGTTCCCGCACATGACCGCGTTGCAGAACGTGGAATTCGGCCTTGAAATCCGAGGCGTGGACCGTGCGGAACGCCGCCGCCAGGCCATGGAGAAACTGGAACTGGTCGGACTTGCCGACCAGGCGAAAAAGTACACGCAGCAGATGTCCGGCGGCCAGCAGCAGCGCGTGGCCCTG
>OHZL01000516.1_pt1 | contig 13349 bp, 10 predicted proteins | sample 1580531 | NCBI WGS metagenome assembly OHZL01 (sample SAMEA3882522, study PRJEB24775) | human gut metagenome | biome: human-associated habitat; feature: intestine environment; material: feces | place: Netherlands | collected 2009/2010 | reverse complement strand
ATGGCGGGGATGGTGATGAGGAACGTGGATGCACCGCCGCCGTCCAGATGGCCGATAATGGCGATCAGGCAGGTCATCAGGGTAACGCCGATCACATTGTTGCCGACCTTTTTCATCAGCGCGCCGATGATTTTGTCGAACATTCCGGCGTCGGTCATAACGCCGAAGAACAGGACCGAGAAGATGAACAGGATCGCGGTACCATGGACGCCTTTCACGCCCTCCTTGATAAAGCCTGCCATCTCATCGAGGGTGAACGCACCGGTTGCCACCAGAATGGCAGCCGTGATGGTCGAGACACTGACGAAAGCCAGTGCAGGGACCGTGACATTGCGCAGCAGCAGGACGATGACCGCAATCACCGTTGCAAAGCCGAGCAGAGCGAGGATCGTATCACTCATGTTGGTTAACATCCTTTCCTTTTTCCGTATACGGGATGGCATTCCAGTTGCTACTGGACTTCCATTCCCTCTTTCGATGGTTCCAGTATAGCCCTGTAAACTTACACGCCGAAGTGCCGTCCATTACGGTTTGTTAAGGAAAGACTTAATATCCTGTAAGAGTCTGTATGCTTACTTGTATACAATTATTTCTGCTTCTCGCTCCGCCTGCAGGCACGAATTTCTTCCAGCAGGGTGGCGGCGGAGACCGGCTTCAGGGTGTAACCGTCGATCACGCCATGGCGGCGGGCATCCACGATCTCACGGGTGGGGCTGCTGGTCATCACGATGCGGGTCAGAGCCGGGTACTTGCCCTGAATGGACATGCAGAACTCCACGCCGCTGCCGCCGGTCAGGCTCTCGTCGATGGCCAGGGCGTCAAAAGGCTGGGTCTCCAGCAGGGTGCGTACCTCGCCCCGGCGGGAACAGGTGAGCACTTCCAAGCCAAAACGGCCGAAATCTTTCTCCAGCAAATTGAGCACTTTCTTGTTGTCGTCGGCCGCCAGGATGCGCAGCTTGTGGTCCACGCCCCACTGCACCTGTTCCCGGGCGCGCTGCTGCTCCAGCACGGGCAGGTAGATATAGAACGTTGTCCCCTGGCCAAGGGTGCTCTCGGCCAGGATATGGCCCCGATGGGTGCTGATGATCTGCTCCGCCAATGCCAAGCCCAGGCCGGTGCCCTCGCCCTGCTTTTTGGTGGTGAAGAACGGCTCAAAGATGCGGGCCAGCGTGTCTTTATCCATGCCGCAGCCGGTGTCCGTGACACTGACGCGGACATAGCTCTGCCAGTCGTCCGAGATTTTTTCCTCGGGGATCCGGGCCGCCAGCTCCTCCCGGGGGACAGCTTTTGCCCGCAGGGTCAGGCTGCCCTCCCCCACGCCGATGGCGTGGATGCCGTTGATGCAGATATTCAGCAGCACCTGCTGCAGCTGGGTGCTGTTGCCCAGCACGTTTTCGCCGTGCAGTTCCAGCTCCTGCCGCAGCCGCACCTGTTTGGGGCAGTTGGTCTCCACCAGCTTGCAGGTGTGCTCGACGAGGCTTTCCACGGGCACCGCGTCATAGACCGTTTCCACGTTCTTCCGGCTCATGGAAGAAATTTGCTTCACCACGTCCCGGGCCTTTTCGGCAGCTTCGCTGATCTCCCGGGCGTTGTCATAAATTTCACTCTCGGGGTCGGCGTCGGCCATAATGAGGTCGGCATAGCCCGTGATGGGGGTGAGGAAGTTGTTGAACTCGTGGGCGATGCCGCCCGTCAGGGTGCCCATGAGCTGGAGCCGCTGGTCGTGCGCCAGAGACTCCCGGCTCTTCTGCAGCTCTTCCAACGCCTCGTTGACCTCCTGCAGGTCGTTGATCTTGGTCACGCTGCGCTGGTTCTTCCACTGCAGACGGAATATCATCCCGGTAAACAGCACCAGAACCACCGCAACGGCGCTGAACATGAGCGCCATCTTCAAAAAGCTGTCCAGCACCGGCTGGTAGAGATCGTCGTAATCCACCACGGCGCTGACGATCCAGAAGCTGCTCCCCACATCCAGATGCCGGAACGCGCTGATCTTATGCACCCGGGGCAGTTTGGGGTCGGTCCACCAGTAGGAGTAATAATCCCGGATGCCGGAGTCCTGTGTCCGCTGGGCCTTGAGCAGCTCGCTCAGGCTGGTCAGGTCCAGATCTTTGTAGGCATAGAGCTTCTGGCGGCCATCCACCACCTGGATGCCCCACTGGGCCGATTCCGGGTGCATGACCACCATGTCATTGGCGTTTTTGATCATCACATAGCCATTGGTGCCCACCCGGATATCCGAGACCAGCTGCTTGTAGAGGGTGGTGGAATCCACCACCAGGCAGACGCTCTGCTCCCCCGCCGCTTTTTTCAGCACCAGGTAATGGGTATCGCCCCGGTGGTACTGCCAGTAAGAAACGCCCTCTGACCGGGTAATGAGAACATCGCTCAGGGCGGTAATGCCGTAGCAGCGGTAAACGATGCTGCCATCGTTGTCCTCCAGCCAGAGATCACGCAGGGTATCGCTGGGGGCCAGCGTGGGCTTATCGTCCGGGTTTGCTTCCACCTTGGCAACCGCGGAGTCCAGGCGGTCGAGGTACTCCTCCAGCGAAAACTCAATGCTGTCGGACAGGCTCTGCACCACCAGCTCCATCTGGCGGGTCTGGCTTTCCATCAGGGCCGTGCTGTAATCTTTCCAGACCAGATTTGCCACAATGGCCAGCATGACCAGAAGAACGGCTCCCACAGCCATTGGTGCCCAGAGGGTGTGGAGCGTTTCCAGGGTGGAGCGCTTTTCCTGCGCGTTCGGCTTGTTCGGTTTCATGGCGGTTTCTCCTTTCAGCCGGGCAGGTTCTTGCTCTTCCCGGCCAAAAATGTTATACTGTTAATTAAGTATCAATTTCAAGTGTCAATTTTCGACGGTTTTGGTCAGAGGAAGTGCGGGGAAGCAACCATGTCTTACCATGTTCTTATTGTAGACGATGATCCGGCAATTTGCAAACTTTTATCCAAAGTAATGGTCAGCAACGAGATGGAGCCCCTTGTGGTGAACAGCGGCGCGGCGGCGCTGGACCTCATCGCGCGGCAGAGCAACACGCTGGATATGATCTTAATGGACATCACCCTGGGCGATATGGAGGGCTTTGATGTCATCCAGACCATCCGCCGCAACGGCGTCACCACCCCGGTCATCATCATCAGCGGCCGCAACGAGGATTACGATTTCATGTACGGCCTCTCGCTGGGTGCGGACGATTATGTCACCAAGCCGTTCCGCCCGCAGATCTTAGGGGCCAAGGTCAAAGCCCTCATCCGCCGGAGCAAGAGCTTCTCTCAGGAGAACAACCAGCAGATCAGCTGCGGGCCTTTCCTCTGCGACACCACCACCATGCGGTTTTACAAAAACAATGTGGAGCTCAACCTCTCGGAGAAAGAGCGCTCCCTCCTGCTGCTCTTTGTCCGCCACCCGCAGCAGGTGTTTACCAAAGACATGATCTACGAGCAGATCTGGGGCAACCTGATCGCCGTGGACGACAATGCCATCATGGTGTACATCAACCGCCTGCGCAGCAAGATCGAGGACAACGCCCGCACGCCCCAGCACATCATCACCATCCGCGGCGTCGGCTATCGTTTTGTGCCGTAAGAGCGTCATTTATTTTTTCATAGAAACAAAGAAGAGCAGCCAACTGCGCGCGGTGCAGTTGGCTGCTCTCTGGTTTTATGCCGGTATAAAACACAAAACCATTAAAAGGAGAATCGCATGAAATTGTGTGTCTGGGTTGCTCAGCGGGTTGAAGAAGAGCGAAAGGAATTTCCGTGAATCAATTCCGAAAGTTGCGGTTGGCAGGCCGCAGAAGAACCGCTGAGCGGAAACACTCAATCTTCGCGGAAAGAGAAAGGCTTGACTTCGCGCACGACGTCCATGATGGTGCCGTCGCGTGCTTCAATGATACCGACCACACGGTCACCGAACTGGACCTTGTCCGGCTCGCCGACGATGGAGTAAGCGATGTCACGCAGCTCCTCGATGGTCTTCAGGGGCACGCAGTCAGCGTCCTGCAGAGCCTTGAGCAGGTCGGGGCGGCGGGGGTTAACGGCGACACCGTAATCGGTGACAACGATGTCCACGCTCTCGCCCGGGGTGGTGACAGTGGTCACATCGGTGCAGATGGCGGGGATACGGCCCTGCAGCAGCGGAGCGATGACGATGGTGCACTTTGCACCCTGTGCGGTATCGGGATGGCCGCCCTGTGCACCGGTGATGATGCCGTCGGAACCAACCACAACGTTGCAGTTGAAGTGGGTATCGACTTCCAGAGAAGCCAGGATGACGTAATCCAGCTTGTTGACGAACGCGCCCTTATTCATGGGGCTTGCATACTCGCCCGCAGAGATGGGGAAATGGTTGGGGTTGGTGCGGACATTGTTGACAGCATCCAGGTCAAAGTCCTGGGTATCCACCAGCTTGCGTGCCAGGCCGCGGTCCAGCAGCTCGCACATGGGCTTGGTCAGGCCGCCGACACCCAGACCCATGTGGATGTTCTTCTCCTCCATGATCTTGCTCAGGGAGATGGTGGAGGCAATGGATGCACCGCCGACACCGGTCTGATAGGAGAAGCCGTCCTTGAAGTAGGGGGTGTTGGCCACGACCTGAGTGCAGTACTCTGCCATCAGGATCTTGCGCTGGTCGGTGGTGGGCTTGGCAGCGCCGGTAGCGATCTTCTCGGGGATGCCGATCTGATCCACGACGCAGACGTAATCCACCTTGGTCTGGTTGATCTCAGCGGGGTAGTTGGGGTAAGCCACCAGACAATCGGTGACAGCCACAACGTAATCGGCCATCTCAGCGTCCACATAAGCATAGCTCAGGACGCCGCAGTTGGTCTTGCCGCCCATACCGGAGCAGTTGCCGTACTCGTCGCAGCTGGGCGCGCCGATGAATGCGATATCCACGTGGGTCTCGCCGGTCTCAATGGCGCGGACACGGCCGCCGTGGCTGCGCATGGTAGCCAGACCCTTGAGCTTGCCGTGGGAGATGGCATCGCCGATCTTGCCGCGGACACCGGAGGACTCAATGTTCAGGATGGTGCCGTCCTCGATCATGGGGACCAGAGCGTCATGCGCCTTGCCCAGAGAGCTTGCGCTCAGGGTGATATTCTTGAAGCCCATCTTGTGGATCTCTTCCATGACCATGCAGACCACGAGGTCGCCCTCGCGGAAGTGGTGGTGGAACGAGACGGTCATGCCGTCGTGGGCGTTGCACTTGACCAGCGCCTCGTGGATGTCTTTGACCATCTTGTCGTGGTCATTGCGCATCACGGGGGTCACCTTGGGGCTGGCTTTCTGGAAAGCCTTGCCGTCTTTATAATTGTTGCCCTGGAAGACCTCTTTGCCGGTGCGCTCCAGGATCTCTTCGGGAATTTCTCTGCCGACTGCGTTGATCATAATTACAAATCCCCCTTATACACGCCGGAAGCCTTGGCCAGATCAATGGTGCGCTTTGCACCGTCGTAGAAAGCGATGTCGATCATCTTGCCGTCCACGGTGAAGACGCCGATGCCCAGAGCTTTCTTGGAATCGATCTCCTTGACGACCTTTTCCGCAAAGATGATGTCTTTTTGGGTGGGAGTAAAGATCTCGTGGACGATGGGGATCTGACGGGGGTTGATGATGGATTTGCCGTCGAAACCCATCAGGTGGATGTTCTCCACGTCCTTGCGGAAGCCGTCCATATCCTTCAGGTCGGTGTAGACGGTATCGAAGCACTGCACACCTGCGGCGCGGGCGGCAATGATCATCTGCTGGCGGGCACCCATCAGCTCGATGCCGGTGCCGGTGATGTGGGTCTGCAGGTCCTTGGTGTAGTCGCCGCCGGACAGTGCGATGCCGAACAGGCGCTCATCGCTCTCGCAGATCTCCAGAGCGTTCATGACGCCGCGGGCAGACTCCAGAGCAGCGATGATGAGGACTTCGCCCTCGGGACGGCCATAGGTCTTCTCGTCCTCGGCGATGGCCTGGGCCACGCGGTGCACATCCTCAGCGTGCTCGGTCTTGGGGATGCGGATGGAATCGCAGCCGCCAGCTACGCAGGCACGGATGTCTTCCCGCCAGTAGGGAGTGTCCAGGCCGTTGATACGGACCACGCGCTCAGCACCGCGGTAATCCACGGTCTTCAGGGCGTGGTACAGGCTGAAACGGGCAACGTCTTTCTGGTTTTCGGCCACAGCGTCCTCCAGATCCAGCATCAGGGAGTCGGCCTTATAGATGTAGGGGTCTTTGATGAGGCCGGGCTTCTGCGCATTCAGGAACATCATCGTGCGGCGCAGGCGCTTCTTGTTCGGATTATTCATCGAATGGCACCTCCCCAGGGCAGATTCTCATACTGATCGACGGAGCGGAAGACCGCACCCTCAATGCGGGCTTTCAGGGTGCAGTCCAGCGCGCCCTTGTCCACAATGGTGATGCGGACGTTATCAATGTCCAGGTTCTTCAGCGTCTCCAGTGCGACCTTGCGCAGCTGGTTGCCGTACTGGTTGATGACAGAGCTCTCGAGGGAGAAATCCACTTTGCCCTCGCCCGGCTCCACCGTCACCATGCAATCGCTGGATTCCAGAGTGCCAGCAGTTGCTGCTTTCTTGATCTCCATGCTTTTTCCTCCTTGGTGGGTGTTCACTTCTAATATACCGTTCTTGCGGCCCAGTGGCCGCCCTTGATGGTTCTATGATAGCCTTACAACCTTACAGAAATCATAGCCGCAGCCTTAATATTCGTTAAGAAACAGCAAAAATTTCGCTTGAACACAAGAAATATTCCATTTTCTCATGTCTGGTTTCCGTCCGCGTTTCCGCTCCGCTGTCCGCTCCCACAAAAACATCGCTTACAAAGCGGGGAAATCCGCTTTTCCTGCTTCTATTATGCGCCCAAAACCTCGTTTTGTGAAATCGCGTCTTTCAATCTCCATCCATTTCGGAAAAGAATGGATAAAGATGGCAAGCCGTAAAAGATCAGGGCCCCCGGCTATATGCCGGGGGCCCTGATCTTTTACGCATGATTGAAGCCCTTGCCGAACACTTCGGTGGTGCTCAGCATGGACATAAAGGCGTTCAGGTGTTCCTTGTGGATAAACTCCCGCAGCTGCATTGCTTCGTGCCGGGTCAGGGTGGTATAGATAATGTAGCGCGGCTGGTTGGTGTATGCACCATTGCAGGGGGTGTATGTTGCGCCGCGGTCCAGTTCCTTATTCACAAAGTCGCAGATCGGCTCCTTGTCGTCGCAGACGATCAAGATAGCTTTGCACATCTTCATGCGCTCCAACACCACGTCGATCATCAGGGATTTAACGGTAAGGCCGACGAAAGAGTAAAGCGCGGTGTGCAGGTCAAACACAAAGCAGGCCGCCACCACCATGAACAGGTCGGTGAGGAAAAGGGCTACGGCGATGCTGTGGATGTGGGTGTATTTTTCCACGATGAGGGCAATGACGTCCGTGCCGCCCGAGGAAGCACCTACATTGAAGAGCAGGGCCGAGGCAATGGCCGGCAGAGCGATGGCGAACAGCAGGTCCAGCATGGGCTGGTTGGAGAGGGAGCCGTGCATGGGGAAGAACTTTTCCAGGAACATCAGCTCCGCCGACATGACCACCGAGGCATAGCCTGTGGTCATGGCAAATTTTTTGCCCAGGAAGATGAGGCCCACCACCAGCAGGATCATGTTGGCCCAGGACGAGAACGCCGCGGCCGAGAGGGGGGTCAGCTTTGCCACCAGAGCTGCCGCACCGGTCACACCGCCAAAGACGAAGTTATTGGGGAATTTGAAGAAATACACACCAACGCTCATGATGGTGATGCTCAGGGTGATGATCGCGTACTGGCTGACATACGCCATGATCTTTTCCCGCTTATTGTGTTCCATACCGTTTTTCCTTTCAGCGCCCCGGCGGGGCGTTCTCCTCGTTTCACCGTTTTTTGCAGGGTGTTTTGCCGCACGCCCCATTTCACCTTGGCTATTGTAGCACGCCGCCCCCCGCCGCGCAACAAAAGAAGTGATTTTTCTGCAAAACGAAACTTTTTACGCCAAAAGCACCCGCTCCGTTTTCCACAGGGCGGGTGCTTTGCGGTTGAAAGTTTGTTTTTGAAAATCAGCAGTTCTTACAGCTTCTTGCCCGTGAGCATCTCATAGGCTTCCTCATACTTGGCAATGGTCTTGTCAATGATGTCCTGCGGCAGGTTGAAATCGCTGTCGGGGTTGGCCTTGAGCCAGTTGCGGACAAACTGCTTGTCGAACGAGGGCTGTCCGTGGCCTGCCTCGTAGCCCTCCAGCGGCCAGAAGCGAGAGGAATCCGGGGTGAGCATCTCGTCGCCTAGGATCACATTGCCCTCTTCATCCAGGCCGAACTCAAACTTGGTGTCGGCAATGATGATGCCGCGGCTCAGGGCATACTCAGCGCACTTCTTGTACAGGGCAATGGTGTTGTCCCGCAGCTTGGTGGCGTACTCCTCGCCCTTGCCGGGGAAGAGCTTTTCCAGCACGGTGATGCTCTGCTCAAAGGTGATGTTCTCATCGTGGTCGCCCAGCTCTGCCTTGGTGGAGGGGGTGTAGATGGGCTCCGGCAGCTTCTGGGACTCTTTCAGGCCCTCGGGCAGCTTGATGCCGCAGGCAGTGCCGTTCTCCTGGTAGCTGGCCCAGCCGCTGCCGGTGATGTAGCCGCGCACGATGCACTCGATGGGCAGCATGGTCAGCTTGCGGCACTTCATGCTCCGGCCCTCAAAGGCAGGCGTGCGGAAGAACTCGGGCATATCGGCGGTATCCACGCTCAGCATGTGGTTGGGCAGAACATCCCTGGTGTAGTCGAACCAGAACCTGCTCATCTGGGTCAGCACCTTGCCCTTGTTGGTCACTTTATTTTTCAGGATCACATCAAATGCAGAGATACGATCGGTGGCAACCATAATGAGGCTGTCGCCATTGTCATAGATCTCGCGGACTTTGCCTTCCTTGATGGGCTTGAATTCAGTCATAGCAAACACTCCATTTTTCCTGATAGCTCTTTCATCAACGTCCTCGCCCGCTCCGGCATTGCAAAGCAATGAAGGACAGGGTGAGCCGTTTTCCGTTTACCTATTCAGTCTATCACACTTACTGTCCGTTTGGAAGAAACAGATTCCAAGGAAAATCGCTCGCAATTTTCGATTTCTTCGTGAAAAGTGTCAAAAATCAGCAACATTTTTCGTCGAATTGACGGCTAAAGTCGTACTTTCCCGGTTGACAGCGGCTCAGAACATGGTATCATTGAAGTATCAGAATTCAACTGCATCAGGAGGTAAGACCTATGGGTAAATTCCCGAAAGACTTTTTGTGGGGCGGTGCCACTGCCGCCAACCAGTGCGAGGGCGCTTACAACGAGGGCGGGCGCGGCCTGTCCAGTGTGGACGTGGTACCCTTTGGCCCCGACCGCTTCCCCGTGGCGCTGGGCCAGCTGAAGATGCTGGACTGCGATGCCGAGCACTTCTACCCCTCCCACGAAGCCATTGACATGTACCACCACTTCAAGGAGGACATCAAGCTCTTTGCCGAGATGGGCTTCCGCTGCTACCGCCTGTCCATTGCCTGGACCCGCATCCTGCCCAACGGCGATGACGCGCAGCCCAACGAAGAGGGCCTGCGCTTCTATGAGGAACTCTTTGATGAGTGCCACAAGTACGGCATTGAGCCGCTGGTGACCCTGTGCCACTTTGATACCCCCATTGCCCTGATCAAAAAGTACGGCGGCTGGAAAGACCGCCGGATGGTGGATGCCTACGCCCACTACTGTGAGGTGCTGTTCCAGCGCTTCCGGGGCAAGGTCAAGTACTGGCTGACCTTCAACGAGATCAACATGCTGCTCCACATGCCCTTTATGGGAGCCGGTCTGCTCTTTGCGCCCGGCGAGAATGTGCAGCAGGTCAAATATCAGGCCGCTCACCACGAGCTGGTGGCCAGCGCAAAGGCCGTCAAGCTGGCCCATGCCATCATGCCCGACGCCATGGTGGGCTGTATGCTGGCCGCCGGTCAGTTCTACCCTCGCACCTGCGCCCCTGCCGATGTGCAGGCCGCTGCCGAGGCTGACCGCGACAACTACTTCTTCATTGATGTCCAGTCCCGCGGCGAATACCCTGTCTGGGCCAAAAAACGGATGGAGCGTGCAGGCATTGCCCTGCAGGTGGAGCCGGGCGACGAGCAGCTGCTGAAAGAGGGCACTGTGGACTTCATCTCCTTCAGCTACTATTCCAGCCGCTGCGCCACTGTGGACCCCGAACTGATGAACAAGGCCAGTGGCAATGCCATCATGGATGCCGTCAAGAACCCCTACCTCAAGGCCAGCGATTGGGGCTGGGCCATCGACCCGGTGGGTCTGCGCATCACCATGAACAGCCTGTATGACCGCTACCAGAAACCGCTCTTCATCGTGGAGAACGGTCTGGGTGCGGTGGACAAGGTGGAAGCAGATGGTTCCATCCACGACACCTACCGCATCGACTACCTGCGGGCCCACATTGAGCAGATGGAAAAGGCCATCAACGAGGATGGCCTGCCCCTGCTGGGCTACACCACCTGGGGCCCCATCGACCTGGTCAGTGCTTCCACCGGCGAGATGAAGAAGCGGTACGGCTTCATCTATGTGGACAAGGACAACGAGGGCAAGGGCACGCTGGCCCGCAGCCGGAAGGACAGCTTCTACTGGTATAAAAAGGTCATCGCCTCCGACGGCGAAGATCTGGCCTGAGCCAACTGTGAGGAAAGGAATCATAGCACAAGATGACGACACCCCAAATCATTGCGCACCGCGGTGCATCCTATCTGGCCCCTGAGAACACGCTGGTCGCCTTCCGCAAGGCGATGGAGATTGGCGCGGACGGCGTGGAAATGGATGTACAGAAGACCTACGACAACGAGCTGGTCATCCACCACGACTATATGGTGGACATGCACACCGACATCTCCGGCCAGATCTACGACCTGACCATGGGCGAGCTGAAGGCTCTGGATTTCGGCAGCTGGAAAGATGCCATCTACGCCAACGAGAGGATCGCCACGCTGCAGGAAGCGCTGGAGCTCTGCGCTGGCATGGAGGGCACCCAGGTACAGCTGGAACTGAAAAGCCCACTGGAGGACGACCCCGACTTTGTGCCCCGGGTGCTGGATGCAGTCCGCGCCGCCGGGCTCACCGATCGGCTCACCCTCATCTCCTTCCACCACTCTCAGCTGCGGCAGGCAAAGCAGCTGATGCCCGAGCTGAAGGTAGGCGCGCTGACCTACGGCGCCTTCCTCAGCATGGTGCTGCCTCCGCCGGTGGTGTGGAAGGATCTGGGTCTTGTGAACAGCATGGACGAGCCCTTCAGCGAGGAAAACTGCATCGACCTGCGGAACAATCTCATCTACCGCACGGTGGCCGACAAGGTCGATATGCTCCGCGCCAACTTCCCCGGCGAGACCGTGGAGCAGGTCATCGGCCATCTGGAGGAGCAGGCGGATGTGGCTGCCTACATCAAAACGCTGGATTTCCCTGTGGACATCGTCAGCTGCGAGTACCACACCGCCTATTCCAACCCCGAGCTTGTGAACCAGCTCCACGCCATGGGCATCCAGGCCGCGTTCTGGACCGTGGACACCCAGGACGCTGTCCGTTCCCTGCTGCCCCTTGGCCCTGACTGCATCGTCACCAACCGGCCTGACCGCGTGCGGGAATGGGTGAATGAGGAAATAAAAAAATAAGAAAATAACAAAACGTTCCTGTGCAGGATATCAAAACTGCACGGGAACGTTTTGTTATGTCAGAATGCAAAAATCATTATGAAAACATACCGGCCGTTTCTGCTTCTGCCGGTCTTACTGTCGGTATCTGGAATATAATGATCCCATAGGTCATTTCATCGATCTGTACGCTCGCAAATCCGACCTGAACTTTTGCACTTTCAAACTCACGCTCAAGCGGTTCTATCTGAACCACATGATCGTTAATTTCTTCCAGAATCAACCGTCTTTTTATCGATTCATAATACTCACTTTCATACGCAACGTTTTTGAAATATGAAACTTAATAGGCATTCGTATCGCCGTTTTTCACCAGTTCTTGGCTCAACTCGTTTGACACGGTATCCAAATGCGCACCGTCTCAACTTCCCGAACCACTTCCACAACCTTTTCAGGCGTACAACTCGTCAGACAAAGCGCAACCAGGATGCTGGCAAAAATCGTTGCCGTACATTTCAGCATCTGTTTCATGATAGTCTTCTCCTGTCACCGGCATTTTCAATCTAACGAAACGACTTCTCCAAGGGGATGCTATATGCTCATAATACCGGTTATTTTGTCGATTTGTCAACAACCAGATCATTTCAGACATCATTTTCTCTTTTTCGACAGGAAAAAGCTCACGATAATATCGTGATTGCACAAAAAAGTGCCTCAAAAAATTTTAACAAGATGCTTCTCTGCAATCCGTTCTGAACCGCCTAATGAAACCATGTCTTTCCCCGCTCTCTCCAAAGTGAGAAAATAGTACCATAAAAAATGTATTTTTGAAGCAGTCTGAAAAATGCAGAGACACAGCAAGGAGGACTCCATGGAGAAGCAGCCCTCCAATCGTGCAGAAAACCAGATACGTCCCTTTACTGTCGGCAGAAAGAACTGGCTGTTCAGCGACACGCCTGCCGGTGCAAAGGCCAGCGCGGTGATCTACAGCATTGTGGAAACTGCAAAGGCAAACAGCCTTGTGCCCAGAGATTATATCCAGCTTTCCGCATTCTGCCATAACAAAGCTCCCCCGTGCAGCTTTGTTATGGTCTTTTAACGGTTAATTACAAATTTTCTTTGGTGCGCTCGAGGGAACTCGATTCCCTGGCCCTCTGATTAAAAGAGCCCACCGGGCAGAACACTCTGATTTTGAAACTTTCGAGCTTTCGTTATTTTTGTGCAAAGCATCGTGATTTTTCACTATGTAATTTCTGCATCCTTTGTCGTATTTTGCAAGTCAGAGTGCCCCTTGCATCCCTTGAAACAGTGCAAAAACAGTGCAGAAACCATGCACTTACTCTGGGACAAATGAAAAATAATGATTTTTGATCCATGACTTGATGGCGGTTTGAGTGACCGCAAAGTCAAATTTGATACACGGGAAGAAAAATGCCCACTCGTCTGAGAAGTTCTCAGGGGAGTGGGCATTTCTGTATAATGGCATTTTGTATATGTCACTTGCCACTTTTAGCATGGAGGTTGCCATTTGAGGAAAGAAGTTTCTGCTTTTTTATATGGCAAGTTTCCGCACTTCCCGCATTACTTTCCGCACTTCCCGCATTACTTTCCGCACTTTCCCTACAACTCCGTGGTGCTGTCTGCGGTCTCTGGCGGCTGCTTTTCTCCACAAAGCA
>OHZL01000508.1_pt1 | contig 13435 bp, 10 predicted proteins | sample 1580531 | NCBI WGS metagenome assembly OHZL01 (sample SAMEA3882522, study PRJEB24775) | human gut metagenome | biome: human-associated habitat; feature: intestine environment; material: feces | place: Netherlands | collected 2009/2010 | reverse complement strand
GCGGCAACGGCCACCGAGGGCTTATAGGTCGAGCCCGGGGTGTACAGGCCCTGCAGCGCCCGGTTGAACAGCGGCATCCCGGGGTCGGCGCTGTACTCGCTGTACTGGGTGGCGTAGAGGTTCTGGTCAAAGCTGGGGTAGTTGGCGGAGGCCAGCACGCTACCGTCCTTGACATCCAGCACCACCACCGCGCCTGCATTGGCCCGGGCACCATCGGTGCCGTAGGCCCGGCTGATCATATCAATGTTTTTGCCCAGCGCCTGCTCCACCGCTTTCTGGAAATCGCTGTTGACGGTGAGCTGGACGGTGTGGCCCGGCTCCGGCACCGTGGTCATGGCCGTGCTGACGATGACGCCATCCGAGTTGCGGGTGATGGTCTCCACACCATCCTTGCCCCGCAGCTCGTCCTCATAGGCCGATTCCAGGCCCGAGATGCCGATGACATCGTTCATATTGTAGCCTTTATCCCGCAGCGGATAGGTGGTCTGGCCGTTTTCATCGGTCACTTTCCATTTTTCCGCCGTGATCTTGCCCACCCGGCCCAGCACATGGGGCAGCACCGTGCCCTGCTCATAGCTGCGGGTGGAGGTCTCCACGATCTCCACGCCGGGCAGGGAGAGGCTGTTTTCCTTGATGGTGGCCACGGTCACATCGCTGACGTTTTCGGCCATGACAAAGTTGTTGACGTTGGAGAACGCCTGCTGCTGCATCTCATAGTGGATGCCGCCCAGCACCCGCTGCCAGTGGAGGGAGTAGGCGCTGAGGTCATAGTCCTCCACCAGTTTTTCCATCACGTCATCAGCGGTGGCGTACTGCTGCAGGCCCAGGCCCTCTTTCATGTTGGCAAGGCTCTTCTGGTCGCTGGTGCTATCCTCCGCAGCCGTAAACGTATAGTGGCCGTTGGCATCCGGCTCGCTGATGAGGAGGGAGTCGTTCCAGCTCTCGCCGTTTTGCTCCAGCAGCCCCACGATCCGCTGCAGCATGGCGTCCAGATCCTCGCCGCCCATCAGCAGCTTGCTGAGCACCACATTGTAGCTGGTCGTGCTGGCCGCGATCCGTTTTCCCTCGCTGTCCACGATGTCGCCGCGGGCCGCCGTGACCGTAAAATGATAGTCCGTGGTGTTGGTGGCGCGGGCTTTAAAGCTGTCGCCGTTGACCAGCTGCAGAAAGATCAGCCGGAACACATACAGCCCCACGATGACCGCCGCAAAGGCGATGAGCAGCCGCATCCGGCGCATAACGGTCTTGTGTTCGTCCAAATTCATCTGGTTTCCTCCCGGCGGGGCAGGCTGCGGAGCCGCAGCACTCAGACCACGCCGTTGTCGATCTTGAATTCAATGCTGATCTTCCGCGCCGCCCAATAGATGGGCAGGCTGACCGGGATGCTCAGCACCGCGCTGGGGAGCACGAACCACAAAAAGCGGTTCCACGCCCCGCTGTAGCCCGGCATGTAATAGAAGAACAGCCAGTCGCAGGCCAGCACCAGCGCCGCGCACCCCGCCGCAATGAGCAAAAAGTTCTGAGCAGTGTCCTTGAGGTAGAGCTGCACCACGGCGGAGACGGCAAAGCTGAGGATCATCAGCTCCAGTGCCAGCATCCCCACGGTTCGGCCCGCCGTGTAGTCCCACATCAGGCCGCAGACCGCACCGAAAATAGCCCCGGCAAATTCCCCCTCAAACACGGAGACCGCCAGTGCCAGCGGCAGCAGGTAGAGCGGCTTTGCCGCCCCCAGCTGGAACAGCCCGGGCATGGTCTGCAAAACCGTACACAGCAGCATCAGCAGCGTATAGCAGACCCATTTGAAGATCTGGCTGCTTTTGCGCTTGCGGCGTGATTCCATAGACAGGCTCCTCCTATCAGTAATTGGTAATGATAAACACATGCTTGACGGTACGGGGGTCCGCACCGGGCTTGAGCACCGCGATGGTGGATTTGCCGCTGGCTTCCGGCACCAGCTCCTGCACCACGCCCACCAGCACATCCGGCGGGAACACGCCGCCCAAACCGGTGGTGATGACCTGATCGTTGGCCTTGGTCAGGGTACTGCGGGAGAGGTTGGAGAGGATGCACAGGCCCTCGGCGGCGTAATCCGCGCTGCCCGTGATGATGCCGTTGTCCCGGGTGCGGGACACCACGCCCGCCGCGTTGAAGCTGGGGTGCAAAATCGTCATAACCTTACAGCTGGTCAGGTCTACTTCCGTCACTACGCCCAACAGATAGCCCTCGTCGCTGGTGATGGCGTCGTTGGCCTCCACCCCGTCCAGGCTGCCCTGATCCAGCGTGAAGCCGTAGAACGAATCCAGCGGGTCCCGCCCGATGACGAACGACGAAACATAGCTCATCTCCGGGTGCTGCTCCTGAATGTTGGTCAGGGCCTTGTAGGCCTCGTTTTCAGCCTTGAGCTTGTCGTAATCCACCATCTGGCCGCGCAGCTCGGCGTTTTCCGTGGTAAGCTTCTCGTTCTCTTCCAGAATGGCGTCGATGTTGGTGTACTTCTCCCACAGGGAGGAAACGCCATTGCTCACCGCAGCCGCCGCCCGCTGGAACGGGGCCACCGCCACGCTCAAAATCTCCTGCGGGGCGGCCGTCAGGCGGCCATTGGCACCGGCATAGGCCATGATGGCCGCCAGAAACACCGCGATGCCCACGAGGATCTTAAATTTCCAGGTATCGAAAAAATCTTTCAAGGGAGCTTCCTCCGATTGCAAAAAAGCGCGGACAGCCGTGCCATCCGCGCTCAAAACTCATCTTCTGCGGCGCAGCAGCGCAAAGGTCCTCCCTCAGCGTACCGCCGCAAATGGCACAGCCGAGGCTTACATATGACCGCCGTCGGTATCCAGAACGTCGTGCAGGACATCCACATGGTCCAGCACAGCACCGGCACCCTTGGCCACGCAGTCCAGCGGGTCCTCAGCCACATGGACATCGATGCCGGTCTCGCTCTCAATGAGCTTGTCGAGGCCGCGCAGCAGTGCGCCGCCGCCGGTCAGGGTGATGCCGTGATCGATGATGTCGGCGCTCAGCTCAGGCGGGGTGCGCTCCAGGGTCTCCTTGATGGCGCTGGTGATCTTGACCAGGCACTCCAGCAGGGCCTCGCGCACATCCTCAGAGTGGACGACGATGTTCTTGGGCAGGCCGTCCACCAGGTTGCGGCCCTTAATCTCCATGGTCATCTCAGGGTCCATGGGGTAGGCAGAGCCGATCTCGATCTTGATCTGCTCGGCAGTGCGCTCGCCGATGAGCAGGTTGTACTTGCGCTTGATGAAGGCGATGATGGCCTGATCGAACATATCACCGGCCATGCGTACGCTGCGGGAGGCCACGATGCCGCCCAGAGAGATGACGGCGATCTCGGCCGTGCCGCCGCCGATGTCCACGATCATGCTGCCGGTGGGCTCGCTGATGGGCAGGCCCGCACCGATGGCGGCAGCCATGGGCTCCTCGATCACGGAGACCTGACGGGCACCGGCTTTCAGGGTCGCCTCACGCACGGCGCGGCGCTCTACCTCGGTAACACCGGAGGGGATGCAGATGACCACGCGGGGGCGGGAGAACATGCTGTTGCCGCAGGCCTTTTTCAGGAAGTTCTCCAGCATATTTGCCGTGATATCGAAATCGGCGATGACACCATCCTTCAGGGGGCGAACCGCCACGATGCTGCCGGGGGTACGGCCGATGACAGCCTTTGCCTCAGCACCCACGCAGCGCACCTCATCGGTCTTGGTATCCACAGCCACGACCGAAGGTTCCCGCATGATGATGCCCTTGCCCTTCATGTAAACCAGGGTATTTGCAGTACCCAGATCAACGCCAACGTCCTTTGACAAAAAACTCATAATGAAGCTCTCCTTCGTATTTCCGGTCTATTCCAAAACGCACAGCAGTCCAAACTCCACAGGGTTTGACCGCCTATCGCAGAATAACACGTTTCTATTATAGCCGCAAGTCAACGTTTTCTCAAGCGTTTTGTCAAGTTTTTCCGTATTTTTCATTTTTCTGTGCGTTCCGCCGCGCAAACTGTCAGAACTGTTCAAGCAGGCGGACCGTCCGGCTGACGGGCAGGCCCATAATGGTGTAATAATCACCCTCAATGGCATCCAGCCAGACCGCCGCGCGGCCCTGGATGGCGTAGGCACCGGCCTTATCGTAGGGCTCCTCTGTGGCGGCGTACCGCTCGATCTCCTCCTCGCTCAGTGGGAAGAAAGTGACCTTGCAGGTATCCACAAAGCTCTCGGTGCGGGTGCCATCGGAAACGCAGACACCGGTGTGCACATAGTGGGTCGCGCCGGACAGCGCGCGGAGCATCCTTCTGGCATCATCCGGGCTGTGGGGCTTGCCGAACACCTCGCCGTTCACATCCACCACGGTATCGCAGCCCAGCACCACGGCACCGGGGTGTTCCTTGGCCACAGCAAGGCACTTGCCCCGGGCAAGCTGTTCCACCAGCCGGGCGGGGGTATCCGCCGTCACGGCATCCTCGTCAAAATCGCTGACGCAGACGGTAAAATCCGTCGTGTACAGGCTCAACAGCTCTTTCCGTCGGGGGCTCTGGGAAGCCAGGATCAGATCTTTCATACGCTTCACTTCCCCGTTGAGCCAAAGCCGCCCGCGCCGCGCTGGGTATCCCCCAGTTCGGCCGCCTGAGCAAAGGCGGCGGTATACACCGGTGCAATGCAGAGCTGTGCCACACGCTCACCGGGCTGGATGGTATAAGCCTCGGTGCCCAGATTGATCATGGGCACCTTCAGTTCCCCGCGGTAGTCACTGTCCACCACACCCACGCCGTTTGCCATGCACAGGCCGTGCTTGATGGAAAGGCCGCTGCGGGCATAGACCAGCGCCACAGCGTGGGGGCCGGGCAGCTCGATGGCAAGGCCGGTGGGCACCAGCGCCCGCTGCATGGGGGCCAGTGTCAGGGGCTCATCCAGCACGGCGCACAGGTCGGCCGCCGCTGCCCCCGGCGTTGCATAGGCGGGCACCTTGGCCCGGGGGTCCAATACTTTATAGTTTACGGTGATCGGTTCCATAGTATACCTCATAAGTTGTTGCTAAACCTCTCCGTCAAAGCCTGACGGCCTGCGAAGCGAGACTGAGAGGTTTAATTCGTTCCCTTGAAATACAGTCCTCTTGTAAACTCTCCCTCAAAGGGTGCGTGGACACAGATGCTGTCCAGAATGGCGGCTGCTTCCTCCCGGGATTCCAGTGTGAAGTAGGCCACGCCGTAGTCCACAGTCAGAGCACCGGGCTTATCACCCATATAAATAGGTACGGGGTTATAGATCGTCCGCACGCCCATGCCGCAGCGTACCGGGAACTTTTTGGCCTTGCGGTCGGTCAGTTCCCCTGCTTTATTGCAGTGGGCGCAGTCATGGATGTTCTGCAGCGGGCAGGCACGGGTGACCATCAGCGGCATGTGGCCATAGACCAGCACACCGGTGGGCACAGGCTTGCTGTTATGGGTGGGGGCAATGGTGCTGATATCGCTGTCCTTGACTTCGGGCAGGATGAGCACACTGTTCAGGCCATGGTCGGCGTAGAACTGCGCCGCCATCTGGTTGGTGACGTTCAGGCCGAAACCGCCGGTCATCGGCAGGCCACGGCAGAGCCGCAGGTGGGCGATGTTGCTTACCTCATAGCCCGCAAAACCCGCATCCTGAGTAGCGGCAATGCGGCGGGCGGTGTCCTCCTCCAGCGCGCCGAACATCACGCGCGGCAGCTCCAGAAGGGTCTTCTCCCGCCACTCCCGGGGCACCCGGTCGGCCTGGGCAATGGGCAGGATGAGATACTCCACCCCGCTCAGGGCCTGCTCCGGCACCTGCTCCCAAGCTTCAAAGCGGGCGCGCAGGGTGCGGTGAGGCGGCAGAGTGCGCAGGGGCAGAGCATCCGGCTCCGCCTCGTGTACCGGCCAGGGGCGCAGGACCTCCCGCTTTTTCAGCAGGGCCTCCAGCGCATCCCGGCGCAGCTCGTTCACGGCACTGCCCGGCACGAACCAGGGACCGCCGTCCATCTCCACATCGATCTTTTCCACCGCAAAGGGGGTGCCGCCCGTCTTGGAAAGGCTGCGCTGCAGGCTCTCGGTGGGGTCGGTGCGGGCAGGCTGCGGTTCCGCATCGCCGTAGGCAAAGGCCTTGTTGCCGTCCGCGTCGGTCACGGTCAGCTTCTCGCCGCCCTCTTCGATTTCCAGCTTCATCCGCACGGGCACCCGGGAGCGCTCCCGGCGGTAGAGCTCCCGCAGGGCGGGCAGGGTCTTTTTGGTCAGTTCGGCGTCGGCCTCACTGCGGACGCCAAACATCGTGCCGTCGATCTTCCCGTCCAGATAGCCGGAGGTGAAGCCGGAGCGGCTGAATGCATTTTTCAGCAGGTCACGGTCATAGGCACGGCCCTCCCGGCCTGCCAGACAGGCGCTGACCGCCGCCGCCACATACTCCGGCGTGCGCAGGCGGCCTTCGATCTTGGCAGAGGCCACACCGATGGCCTGCAGCTGGTCCAGTTTGTCGATGACGGAGTTGTCTTTCAGGGAAAGGTGGTGCAGCCGCCCGGGCTTGCCCTCGGGCAGGGCGTTGGCCTCAAAGGGCAGGCGGCAGGGGCCTGCACAGGAGCCGCGGTTGCCGCTCCGTCCGCCCAAAAACGCCGACAGATAGCACTGGCCGCTGACGCACATGCAGAGCGCGCCATGGACAAAGCACTCCGTCTCAATGCCGCAGTGCCTGGTGATCTGCTCCACCTCCGGCAGGCTCAGCTCACGGGCCAGCACCACCCGGGTAAAGCCCAGCTCCTTGAGCTCCAGCGCCCCCTGCAGGGTGTGGACGCTCATCTGGGTGGAGCCATGGCGGGGCAGCTGGGGTGCGATCTTCCCAATGAGGGTGGCCACGGCCAGATCCTGGCAGATGACCGCGTCCGCCCCGCTGGCGGCCACCGCCCGGATGGCATCGCACAGAGAGGCCAGTTCCCCGCCGTACACGGTGGTGTTGAGGGCCACATGGACCTTGACGCCCCGGGCGTGGCAGAAGCGGACGGCCTCTTTCAGGCTGTCGGCATCAAAATTTCCGGCGCCCGTGCGGGCGTTGAAGCCGGAAAAGCCCAGATAAACCGCATCTGCCCCGCTGAATACGGCGGCGTGCAGCATTTCTTCACTGCCCACAGGGGCAAGGATCTCAATATTTGCCATAACTCTCCTTTTGACGGCATGTTGCTGTACCTATTAAATAGAATCGATCTGAGAGCTGTCCCTCAGTTGCCTGCCTCGGCTTTGGCGGCCTGCTCCCGGGCAGCGGCCTCTTTCATTTTGGCCTGCAGCTTTGCCAGCTGCTCCCGCAGGGCAGCATTTTCCCGCTGAAGCACCTCGTTTTCGGCCCGGACCTTATCCTCGGCCAGCTTTGCCTTGGCTGCATCGGCAATGTAATCCTGGATCTGGCTGCGCATGTTTTCAGCACTGCCCGCGCTCTTGCGGTATTCGTCCAGATAATCCATGGCACAGAAGACCGCTGCCTTGCTCAGGGAAAGGTTGCCGTTGTCGTCCAGCAGCTTTGTAATGTCCTCATCCAGCTTCTTAGCCAGAGAGGTGATGTAGCTCTCGGTATCCGTCGTTGCGATCGCATAGGGCGCGCCCGCAATGGTCACTCTCACTTTGTTTACCATCGTCTATCCTCACTTTGCACAGAGTTTTGCGGCTCCTTGCGGCGGGTGTCTGCCGGGACTCCCGGGCAAAATGGCGTGTTCCCGGGGGTTCCGGTACCGGACCCCGCCCTTTGCGGAGCTTTTCTCTGTGGTTTTTTCATTTGGGGTGGAGTTTGTGGCCGAATTACCCATCCAAAAAGGCTGTTCCGCGCCCGGTTTCGGCCCTGCGCCACCCATCTGTACCCTCTATTATAATATAAATACGCCGCAAGAAAAAGTGTAATTTTTGAAATTTCGGCATATTTGTCAGAAAGTGGCCTGAAAAAATAGCAGTTACGGAAAAAAAGCGCCTGTTTCCTTGCATTTATAAATCGTTCATATTATAATAACGTTGTTATGTTGGCAGCCGGGCGAAAGAGGGAACGTTTCTGCTGCTATTATCTACTCAATTATTTTAGCAAAGCAAACGCTTATGCGGATAGGAGCACACTATGACATCAAAAGAATTTGGCAAAATTCTTCAGGACAAGCTCACCAGTGAGTACGGTGTGGAGCTGAATGTTGCCTCCAACCAGCAGATCTACCGCTCTCTGGCTCTGATCTGCCGTCAGATGATGAGCGAGAACCACAAAAAGTTCCAGTCCCGTGCCATTGGCACCGGCACCAAGCAAGTGTATTACCTCTGCATGGAGTTTCTGATGGGCCGCAGCCTGAAAGTGAGCCTGTTCAACCTGGGCCTCGAGGATGTGGCACGGAAAGCTCTGGCCGATGCCGACATCAGCATCGACAGCATTTTTGAGGAAGAGCCCGATGCAGGCCTGGGCAACGGCGGTCTGGGCCGTCTGGCTGCCTGCTACCTGGATGGCATGGCCACCACCGGCATCTGCGGCACCGGCTACTCCATCCTGTACGAGTACGGCATCTTCAAGCAGAAGATCGTGGACGGCTGGCAGCAGGAGCGTGCCGACAACTGGCTGCCCGGCGGTCAGGTCTGGCTGAAGAGCCACCCCGATCAGGCTGTGGAAGTCCGCTTTGACGGCGAGATCCACGAGAACTGGGACCACGGCTTCCACTATATCCAGCACACCAACTACAACAGCGTCATGGCTGTGCCTTCCGATATGTATGTGCAGGGCTACGACGGCAAGGGCGTTGCCAAGCTGCGCCTGTGGCAGGCCAAGGCTCCTGACTTTGATATGTCCAGCTTCTCTCTGGGCAACTACAACACTGCCATGAGCAAGAACGCCAGCGCCGAGCTGATCTCCAAGGTGCTGTACCCCAACGACAACCACATTGAAGGCAAGATCCTGCGCCTGCGCCAGCAGTACTTCCTCTCTGCCGCATCCATCGGCGATATCGTGCAGAATCACCTGTCCACCTACGGCACGCTGGAGAATCTGGCCGACAAGGTCGCCATCCAGCTGAACGACACCCATCCCACGCTGGCCATCCCCGAGATGATGCGCATCCTGCTGGATGAGTGCGGCTTTGACTGGGATAAGGCCTTTGAGATCTGCCAGAAGGTCTTTGCCTACACCAACCACACCGTTATGGCCGAGGCTCTGGAGAAGTGGAACGTGGACATCTTCAAGATGACCCTGCCCCGCATTTACCAGATCGTGGTCGAGATGAACCGCCGTGCCCGCGAGGAGCTGGAGAAGGCATTCCCCGGCGACGAGGGCAAGATCAATTATATGGCCCTCATCGGCGACAATCAGGTGCGCATGGCCAACATCTGCGCCTACACCGCCAACAGCATCAACGGCGTCTCCAAGCTGCACAGCGAGATCATCAAGGAGAGCGTCTTCCACGATTACTACCTGTTCAAGCCCCAGGCCTTCAAGAACGTGACCAACGGCATCGCTTACCGCCGCTGGCTGCTGGCCTCCAACCCCGAGCTGTGCAAGCTGCTGGATGAGACCATTGGCGATGGCTACAAGCACGATGCTTCCGACCTGAGCAAGCTGAACAAGTACGCCACCGACAAGACCCTGCTCAAGAAGCTGAACGAGATCAAGCTGGACAACAAGAAGAACTTTGCCAACTACCTCTCCAAGAGCACCGGCCAGGTCATCGACCCCAACTCCATCTTTGACTGCCAGGTCAAGCGGATGCACGAGTACAAGCGCCAGCACCTGAACGCGCTGAACATCGCTGCCCAGTACCTGTACCTGAAAGAGAACCCCAACGCCGACTTCATCCCCAAGACCTATATCTTCGGCGCAAAGGCTGCTCCCGGCTACTATATGGCCAAGCAGATGATCCGCATGATCTGCAAGCTGGGCGACCTCATCAACAACGACCCCGCTGTCCGCGAGAAGCTGCGCGTGGTCTATCTGGAAGAGTACTGTGTCTCCCTGAGCGAGCACCTGATGCCCGCTGCCGAGGTCTCTGAGCAGATCTCTCTGGCAGGCACCGAGGCTTCCGGTACCGGCAACATGAAGTTCATGCTGAACGGTGCCATCACCCTGGGCACTCTGGACGGTGCAAACGTCGAGATCGCCGATGCCGCCGGCAAGGAGAACGAGCTGATCTTCGGTATGCTGACCCCCGAGGTCAACAACCTCAAGCAGGTGGGCTACCATCCCAGCGCCTTCATCATGGGCGATGACGTGGCAAATGCCGCTCTGAACTTCCTGGAGCGCGGCTGGAACGGCGAGAACTTCCACGAAGTGACCGAGAACCTGCGCAGCAGCGACCCCTATATGGTCATGGCCGACTTCAAGGATTACCGCCGTGCTCAGGCCGACCTGCAGCGCCTGTATGCTGACCGCGAGAAGTGGGCACAGATGAGCCTGAAGAACACCGCCAACAGCGGCATCTTCAGCGCAGACCGTTCTGTGCTGGATTACGCCCGCGATATCTGGCACGCTTCTGCTGTGAAGTAATTGATCAAACCTCTCCGTCAATGCGAAGCATTGACGGAAGGGTTTAGCACAAATATATCTCTGCCCCGGAGCCATTACGGAACCGGGGCTTTTTTTGAGAAAGGAACGACCCCACTTGTCTTGTCTGTTCAACAGTTTTGACCCCTATTTCAAGCAGCCCTTTGGTGCGGTGCGCGCCGGGCAGACTGTCCGGCTGTCGCTCTGCATCCCCGAAGAGCTGGGCTATGTAGACCCGCACCTTGTCCTGAAAAAAGAGGGTAAGTTCGATGTTCCCGTCTACTACCGGATGAACTTCGATGGCCAGACCCCCAGGCAGAACCACTTTTCTGTGGAAGTGCCTCTGAATGACCCGGGCCTCTACTTCTACTACTTCGACCTCTACACCGACTTCCGCCGCATCGTGCGCGGGCCGGACAACTGCGGCGTGGTCAGCTGGCAGGAGGGCGAAAGCTGGCAGATCACGGTCTATGAGCAGGACTTTGAGACCCCCGAAAGCATCAAGGGTAAGGTGTTCTATCAGATCTTCCCGGACCGCTTCTGCGAAGGGGTGGAGAACAAGCCCATGCCCTTTGCCGACCGCATCTATCAGGCCGACAAGCACGCCGAGCCCTTCTGGCAGCCCAACGAGGTGGGCGGCCACCTGAATGAGGATTATTTCGGCGGCGACCTCAAGGGCATCCAGCAAAAGCTCCCCTACCTGCACGAGATGGGGGTGGATTTCATCTACCTCAACCCCATCTTTGAGGCCCACTCCAACCACCGCTACAACACCGCCGACTACCTGAATGTGGACCCCCTGCTGGGCACCAACGAAGATTTTGAGGCACTGTGCACCGCCGCCCAGAAGTACGGCATCGGCATCGTGCTGGACGGCGTGTTCAGCCACACCGGCTCCGACAGCCGCTATTTCAACCGCGAGGGCCGCTACGGCGAGGGCGGCGCTTACCGCGACCCCAACTCCCCCTACCGCAGCTGGTACGATTTTGACCCCAAGTACAAGGGCGGCTACCGCAGCTGGTGGGGCTTCGAGACCCTGCCCGAAGTCAACGAGGAGACCCCCTCCTATGTCGATTTTGTCACGGGCGAGGGCGGCGTCATCGACACCTGGCTCCGCCGGGGCGCAGCCGGTTTCCGGCTGGATGTGGCCGACGAGCTGCCGGACGAATTCATCGAACAGATCCGCACCGCCGTCAAGCGGGTCAGCCCCGAAAAGTTCCTGCTGGGCGAGGTGTGGGAGGATGCCACCACCAAGTTCGGCTTTGACAAGCGCCGCACCTACCTGCTGGGCAAGGGCCTGGACAGCGTGATGAACTACCCCTTCAAGAACGCCGTGCTGGATTTCGTCAAGGGCAAGCCCGCCGAGCAGGCCATGACGGAGATCCTGACCATCTGCGAACACTACCCTGCCCCGGCCATGGATACCGCCCTGAACTTCCTCTCCACCCACGACACCGAGCGTGCCCTGACCGTGATTGCTGACGAGCCCGCCAATGGCCGGGGCCGCGCGTGGCAGAGCGGCCGCTGTGTGACCGGCGACGCCTACGAGGAAGGCCTGCTCCGCCTGCGGATGGCCTACGCCATCATCTACACCCTGCCGGGCGTGCCCTGCCTGTACTACGGCGACGAGATCGCCATGCAGGGCTACCGGGATCCCTTCAACCGGGCTTTCTTCCGGTGGGATGCCCACGAACAGCGCCTGCGCCCCGTGCTGGCACAGCTGGCACAGCTCCGCCACACCTGCGAGGCTTTCCGCACCGGCCAGCTGCGGGTCCTGCGTGCCGAGGACGGCATCCTGCACTACCAACGGGTGGGCAAGGTGGAGACTGCGGAGATCATCGTCAACCGCACCGAACATATCATCGTGGAGACCCTTGCCAGCGGCAAGAGCACCGAGGTGAATCCCATGGGCTTCACCATCGTGGTGGAAGAGGTGGGGCATAACCCGAACCACAGCTACTATGATTATGTATAAGGAAACGGATTAAACCTCTCCGTCATCTTCGCTGTCGCGGCGAAGCCTGCGACTGAGAGGTTGGACAGAGCAGCACTCGCCCTTAAATAACAACATATTGTCATTTCCACGCCTTTGTTATATAATAAACGAAGAAGGAGGGATGTTCGATGTCCATTGACCCCATTTTCTGGCTCCTTGCCGCCGTCGGTTTCCTGGCGCTGGAGGGCATGACCTTCAGCATGGTATCCGTCTGGTTTGCGGCAGGCAGCGCGGCAGCCCTGCTCTGCTGCCTGTTCACCCACTCGTTCCGGGTGCAGGCAGTGGTGTTCATTGCGGTCAGCGCGGTCTGCCTGCTGGCATTCAAGCCGCTGGCCAAACGGCTGCACAAGCAGCCCACCCCCACCAACGGTGACCGCGCCCTTGGCCGGGAAGCCCGGGTGCTGACCCCCGTTTCCGCCCAGCAGACGGTCACCGAGATCCACAGCACCCTGCTCATCGTGGAACCCATCCTGACCGAATCCATCAACCACTGAAAAAAGGAGCGTCTCTATGCCTATCATGCTGTTCGTGATCCTCGCGCTCATCTTTGTCATCCTGCTCATCGTCGTCACCAACATCGTCATCGTACCCCAGTCCATGGTGTACGTTGTGGAGCGTCTGGGCAGCTACTCCGACACCTGGTCGGCCGGCCTGCATGTCAAGATCCCGTTCATTGAGCGGATCGCCAAAAAGGTCAGCCTGAAGGAGCAGGTCGCGGACTTCCCTCCCCAGCCTGTGATCACCCGCGATAACGTTACCATGCAGATCGACACCGTGGTGTTCTTCCAGGTCATGGATGCCAAGCTCTACACCTACGGTGTCAACCAGCCCATCGCAGCCATCGAGAGCCTTTCCGCCACCACCCTGCGCAACATCATCGGTGAGATGGAGCTGGATCACACCCTGACCAGCCGCGATGTCATCAACGGCAAGATCA
>OHZL01000497.1_pt1 | contig 13667 bp, 8 predicted proteins | sample 1580531 | NCBI WGS metagenome assembly OHZL01 (sample SAMEA3882522, study PRJEB24775) | human gut metagenome | biome: human-associated habitat; feature: intestine environment; material: feces | place: Netherlands | collected 2009/2010 | reverse complement strand
CCGGCTCGGCCAAGTCCACGCTTGTAAACCTCATCGCCCGCCTGTACGACGCCACCGAGGGCACCGTGCGCGTGGGCGGCATGGACGTGCGCGACTACGACTTGGACGCCTTGCGCCACCAAGTGGCCATGGTGCTACAGAAAAACGTGCTGTTTAGCGGCACCATCGCCGAGAATCTGCGCTGGGGCGACCCGAACGCCACCGACGAGGAGATCCGCCACGCCTGCCAGCTCGCGCAGGCCGACGGCTTCATCCAGGAGTTCCCGGACAAGTACGACACGTACATCGAACAGGGCGGCACCAACGTCTCCGGCGGCCAGCGCCAGCGCCTGTGCATCGCACGCGCACTGCTGAAGAAGCCGAAGATCCTGATTCTCGACGATTCCACCTCGGCCGTTGACACCAAAACCGACAAGCTGATCCGCGAGGCGTTCCACAACGAGATTCCCGACACCACCAAGATCATCATCGCCCAGCGCATCGCATCCGTGCAGGAATCCGACATGATTCTCGTCATGGAGGAAGGCCGCATCACCGCATCCGGTACCCATGAGGAACTGCTGCGGACCTGCGACGAATACCGTTCCATCTACGAATCGCAGACCAAGAACCAGGCCCAGCCTGAGGAACTGAAGTGAAAGGAGGAACGGAAATGACTAAGAACAACGCTGAAAAAACCATACAGACCAAGCCGGGTAACAAGCCGGGCGCAAAGCCGCCGATGCAAAAGGCCGCCCCCGGAACCACCAAGCGCATCTTCGGCTACATCTTCCAATACAAGTGGCATGTCGTGGCGATCGTGCTGTGCATCCTGATTGGCGCGGCCGCACAAGCCGGCTCCGCGCTGTTCCTGCAGTCGCTGATCGACAGCTACATCCTGCCGTTGGTCGGCGTGAAGAACCCCGACTGGAGCCCGCTGCTGCGCGCGCTGACGCTGATGGGCTGCCTCTACGCCGCCGGCACCTTCTGCAGCTGGCTATGGCAGTGGCTCATCGTCACCGTCGAGCAAGGCACTCTGAAGAAGATCCGCGACGACATGTTCGCACACCAGCAGACGCTGCCGATCCGCTACTTCGACACCAACGAGCACGGCGACATCATGAGCCGCTACACCAACGACACCGACACCCTGCGCCAGGCCATCAGCCAGTCCTTCCCGCAGATGTTCTCGTCCGCGATCTCCGCACTGGCCGCACTGGTCTCCATGCTGTGGCTGTCGGTGCCGGTCACGATCTTCGTGCTCGTGTTCGCTGCGATCCTGTTCGTAGTCGTGCGCGCCATCGTCTCCCGCTCCGGCCGCTACTTCGTCAAGCAGCAGATGTGGATCGGCGACGTGAACGCCTTCGTCGAGGAATCCGTCAACGGTCAGAAGGTCATCAAGGTCTTCAACCATGAGGACGCCACCCAGAAGACCTTCGACGAGAAGAACGAGGAACTGTTCCACGCTTCCGCCGAAGCGAACACCTGGGGCAACGTGACCATGCCCGTCGTAGGCAACATGGGCTACATCCTCTACATTCTGCTCGCCATCGTCGGCGGATTCATGGCGCTCTCCGGCATGGGCAACTTCGGTCTCGCCGGCGCGGGCAAGCTCACCCTCGGCGCCCTCATCTCCCTGCTCACCCTGTCGCGCTCCTTCGTCAACCCGCTCGGCCAGGTCTCCATGCAGTTCAACATGGTGATGATGGCGCTCGCCGGCGCGTCCCGCATCTTCCAGCTGATGGATGAGAAGCCCGAGGACGACGGCGGCTCCGTCACACTCGTCAACGTCGAGCTCGGCGAAGACGGCCGCACCATGACCGAAGTGGACCACGAAACCGGCCATTGGGCCTGGAAGCGTGAGGAAGGCGACGACGGCACCCGTTCCCTGAAGGCCGCGCAGTCGCTGAGCCCGAAGGCCGCGGAAGTGGCGAGGAAGGCGCGCGAGAACGCGATCACCTCGCCGGACGGGCGCCTGACCCTGCTGCAGGGCGACGTGCGTTTCACCGACGTGACCTTCGGCTACAACCCGGACAAGCCCGTGCTGCACGACATCACCTGGTTCGCCAAGCCCGGCCAGAAGGTCGCGCTCGTCGGCGCCACCGGTGCCGGCAAGACCACGGTGACCAACCTGATCAACCGCTTCTACGACATCCAGGAAGGCATGATCCTGTATGACGGCATCTCCGTCAAGGGCATCCGCAAGCCCGACCTGCGCAAGTCGCTCGGCATCGTGCTGCAGGACGTGAACCTGTTCACCGGCACCGTGATGGACAACATCCGCTATGGCAAGCTCGACGCCACCGACGAGGAGTGCATCGCCGCCGCTAAGCTCACCAACGCGGACAGCTTCATCCGCATGCTGCCCAACGGCTACCAGACCGTGCTCGAAGGCGACGGCTCCGGTCTGTCCCAAGGCCAGCGCCAGCTGATCTCCATCGCACGCGCCGCAGTGGCAGACCCGCCGGCCATGATCCTTGATGAGGCCACCTCATCCATCGACACCCGCACCGAGGAAGTGGTGCAGGCCGGCATGGACAACCTCATGAAGGGCCGCACCGTGTTCGTGATCGCGCACCGCCTGTCCACCGTGCGCAATTCCGACGTGATCATGGTGCTCGACCATGGCCGCATCATCGAACGCGGCTCGCACGACGAGCTCATCGCGCAGAAGGGCGAGTACTACCAGCTGTACACGGGCGCCGTGGAACTGGAGTAAGGCTCCTTCTGCTTCGTTCCTGTCCCGTTCTTGGTGAATTGGACAGGCTGAACGGTAGTGTTCAACGAATGCAAGGGCCGTGCGGAAGCCACATATGTGGCTTCCGCACGGCCCTTGCGCATATGGCTCCCATGAATCGGCGGGCATGACCTTTTACGCAGGGTGCGCCCGCTGTGGCTTTTCATGGATTCCCCGAATCAATGGCGAAAAATCCATTGCGGGGACTACTCATGCGGTTCCGTAGGCGGTTTGGGTGTTCCGTAGGTGGTTGGTCAGAGTATCGGGGTTGGAGAAAGGCTTTATTCTGGCCGTTTTCATGCTGGGTATTCAGACCCAACCACCTACGGAAGCGAAAAACCACCTACGGAACTAGTCCAAGCCGTAACGGTGACTGGCTATCGCTCGGGCGACCATGCCGAACAGTTCGTTCAGCTTCTGTTTGGATGCCAAATGCTCGCGGGTGGCGACAAAAGGCGTGAATCCAAGATCCCTCAGCCGGTTGCGCTTATCGAGGTCATACATCCAGCGGCCGTGGGTGTAGTGGTAATTTCCGTCGTATTCTATACAGACGCGGTCATCCGGGTAGGCGATATCCACCTTCATCGTGCCCGAGCCGCGTATGTGGTCAATGATCTCATAATTGACATGTGCCTCAGGCAGCCCGTAGGCATCGCTCTCCAAACGAAGCACCGTTTCCTGCGGGGAATCGGTACCTGGTTTGGACAGGCGCAAGGCCTTTCTGCATTTGGCGCTCCCAATGAATCGCGGCGCACTCCGGATGTAGTCGGAGAGCTCATCGTGAGTACAGACGCGTAAATCGGGATTGGCGCAAGTGAGCCAATCCATGGCGATCACCAGACTCCGTTCGTCGACATAGGGCGCAATCTGGCAGACCGCCTGCATCGCGGAGACGCTTGACACCAATTCGTCGGCGTGCACCACGTCTACGCCATGCCTTGCGTAATGGAATTTCATCCCCTGGATTTTCCGCAGGTCACGTTGCCGGCACACTGAAACGTGAACGAGCTCCGAACCATATCCGGGTAAATAATTCATGGTGGCAATCATGCCATGCAGCTCCAGCGCTGTGCCGTGGCTTACATAGAGTGGAACCGAGGAGCGTGACCTTATCCGCGACAACACCTGCCTGCATTCAAGATGCCGTCTCGCCGCCTCCTCCCGTGCCTGCTCTAATGTGAAAAATGTATTGTGTCCGAAGCTTTCCATGCGCTGACGGTATATGGAAAGCCAGCAGCCCCGCAACCGTCTCCGTGAAAAATGTGGATATGTGTATGGTTCCATCCGCAGCATCACCGGGGAGAGGCCTGATGTATACGCGTCCGGTAGAACCGATGCGGAGCGTGGCGTCATCGAGGGGTGGCTCACATGGCAAGTCGGCCACGCAGAAGGGCGGGCGCTTCCAGCCGCAGGCCCGTGGGGCTGACGGTGACCGCGTTTCTCCACGGTGTCAGCCGCGTTTGGAACCCTGCCGACTGATGCCACCTTTATGACCGGTCGCTTTGAAAGGCAGACCGGCGTTGCTGAGTCCTTTGCTCCGCATGTTCTGCAAGGCAAAGGATTTTTGTTGTGCACGCAGTTCGTTCATCCGTTCCGTGGACTGATGCGCGATTCGCGGTTTCCGTGATTGCTCTGGCTGTGTCATGGCTATAAGAATACGTTCGGTAATGTAGTATGATGGATTTAGTAATGCTTTTACTAAAATCTGATGAGGCATCCATGGGAGGGCGAGGGAGCGATGGCGACCATCAAGGAGATTGCGAAACGTACGGGATTCTCGCAGGCCACGGTGTCGCGTCTGTTGAATGGCGATCCGACGCTGTCCGTGCGTGAGGAGACGCGTCGCGCGATCATCCGCGCCAGCGAGGATTTGGGATACAGCGCCCAGGCCAAGCGTATCGTCATTCCGCACGAAGTAGCCTTGTTGGACAACGAGGAGTCCGACGAAACGCTGCGTGATTCGTATTTTGCCGATTTGCGTTCGGCGCTGGAACATAACGCCAAACAGCAGCGTATGGAGCTCACTGTTTTCCACAGTCTTGACGAGATGTTGAATCAGAAGGGGAAATTCGATGGTTTCATGGCTATCGGCGCCAATGTCATAGCCGAAAGCGACCTTGAGAAGTTGCATGAGGTCATGCCATACGGTGTGTTCATCGATGTGAATCCCGCACCGAACCTGTTTGATTCCGTGCAGCCCGACCTACAGCAGACCATGCATGACGCGGTCGAAGCATGTGCGAAGGCTGGCATGAAGCGTGTCGGATTCATCGGCGGCAAGGGGAGGCTGACGAATTTTTATGAGGTGGACGAAGAGGGGCGTGCCACATATTTTCGGCGTGAAATGGGCCGTTATGGTCTCGACCTGCGTGGACTGGTGTATTCTGACGGCTTGTTCACCGTGGAGAATGGTCGCAAGCTGGGGGAGCAGTTTATCCGTGACCACAACGGCGCACTGCCTGACGCAGTTATTGTTTCGGCGGACATCATCGCGGTCGGCGTGCTGCAGGCGTTCAACGCGGTTGGTGTGATTGTGCCCCGCGACATCAGCGTCATCAGCATCAACAACCAGGCGATCGCACAGCTTACGTCGCCACCGTTGAGCACGTTCTCAATCGACCAGAACGAGCTTGCGCGCGTTGCGATTCTCACCTTGGCCGATGCGATTGCCAGCAAGCGCACAGTACGGCAGCATGCGTACCTGTCGACGACGCTGGAAGTGCGAGATAGTTTCGTGCCGGCGCAGCCGAAACGTGAATCGCGGCCAAAATTGCAGACCCGATCGAAGCGATCTGCCCGGTCGAAACGGGCTGCCTAGCGTACGTATGTGCGGAAAAATATGAAAGGCGATTGATGATGCTGCGTCATCAATCGCCTTTTGTTTGTCTACTGTCGGCGAAATACCGCGAATCGCACACAATATGACATGTATATGTGCAGAATCGCACAAAATGCGACACGCCCAACAGTGTACAACGCAGATGTTAAATTTTACTAAACAGGGGTAAAGGGATATACTTAACTCATGTGAAATCGAATGATGATTTCCGATTACAGCTTCAATCACAACTTCTAAGGAGAAGTACGATGGCAGAATCCAATGTCGCAGCCGCACCGAAGGAGACGCAGCAGTCTGCGAAGCCAACCAGGAAAGGCAGTCTGCTGTCCCGCGTGGCCTATTCATTCGGCAACGTCGGCCAATCCGCCTTCTACAACGCGCTGAGCACCTACTTCATCGTCTACGTCACCAGCTCGCTGTTCTCCGGGGTCGACAAGGCGCTCGCCACCAAGCTCATCGGCGTCATCACCGGCCTTGTGGTTGTCATCCGTATCGCGGAGATCTTCATCGATCCGCTGCTGGGCAACATCGTCGACAACACCAATACCAAATGGGGGCGCTTCAAGCCGTGGCAGCTCATAGGCGGCACCGTTTCCGCCGTTCTGCTCGTGCTGGTCTACACCGGCCTGTTCGGCTTGGTGAACGTCAACACCACGCTGTTCATCGTGCTGTTCGTCATCACCTTCATCGTGCTCGACGTGTTCTACTCCCTGCGCGACATCTCCTATTGGGGCATGATCCCGGCGCTGTCCTCCGACTCCCACGAGCGCTCCACCTACACCGCCCTCGGCTCCTTCACCGGCTCCATCGGCTACAACGGCATCACCGTCGTGGTCATCCCGATCGTCAGCTACTTCACTTGGACGCTCACCGGTGCCAAGGGCGAAGGACAGGCCGGCTGGACCTCCTTCGGCATCATCGTCGGACTCCTCGGCATCCTGACCGCATGGACCGTCGCGTTCGGCACCAAGGAAAGCACCAACGCACTGCGCGCCAAGGCCCAGAAGAACGGCAACCCGCTCGAGGCATTCAAGGCCCTGTTCCAGAACGACCAGCTCCTGTGGGTCGCCCTGTCCTACCTGCTGTACGCCATCGCCAACGTGGCCACCACCGGCGTACTCCTCTTCCTGTTCAAGTTCGTGCTCGACAACCAGGCCGCCTACTCCATGACCGGCGTCATCGCCTTGGTGGCAGGCCTCATCATGGCTCCGCTGTACCCGATCCTGAACAAGCGCATCCCACGCCGAGTCCTGTACATCGTCGGCATGACCTCCATGATCGTGGCCTACATCCTGCTGGGTCTCTTCTCCACCAACATGACCGTGGTGTTCATCGCCCTCGTGCTCTTCTACATCCCGGGCACCCTCATCCAGATGACCGCCATCCTCTCCCTGACCGACTCCATCGAATACGGCCAGCTGAAGAACGGCAAGCGCAACGAGGCCGTCACCCTGTCCGTACGTCCGATGCTTGATAAGATTGGCGGCGCGCTGTCCAACGGCATCACCGGCTTCATCGCCGTCGCTGCTGGCATGACCGGCAACGCCACCGCAGCCGATATGACCCCCTCCAACATCCACACCTTCGAAATCTGCGCCTTCTATGTGCCGCTTATTCTGATCGTGCTCAGCCTGCTGGTGTTCATGTTCAAGGTCAAGATCGACGAGAAGATGCATGCTAAGATTGTCAAAGAGCTCGAAGCCAAGCTTGCCTCCGGCGAAATCGTCGATGACGAAGCTCAGACCGCCGAGACCGTCGAAGCCATCGATGAGGAGGCCAAAACCCTGACCGAATAAATACCAATACTTGCCGCTCCTTCCCTTTTTCACCAAGAAGGCCCCGACCATGTCGGGGCCTTCTTGGTTTATGTGATGGTAATGGTGCGGTAAGTTATTTCAAAAATCTTCTGGCAAACCGATGAATATACAAAAGAATCAATCGGAATGACATGCGGCGACGGGGATGACATGCCTACAATCAAGGCATAACGAAACAAGAGAAAAAAGAATAGCGGCGAACGGAAGACAAAGCGCCGCGGAAAAGGAATGAACATGCAGAACGACACTTTCAACCAGATCCTCAACTCCAACCTCGCCTCCATGGATCCGGGCTTCGGCCAGTTCGCCCTCGCCAAGGCATCCTCCGACCTGTTCAAGAAGGTCATCAACAAGTAAGGCGCAAAGACTTCTTCTGTTTCCTTTCAAAAGAAAAGGTGCCGCACCAGATTCCGTGGGAATAATGGTGCGGCACCTTTTTTCTTTTCAACCCCGGCGTTTTGACTTGGCCTACAACGGCATTCCAATGGATGCGCTTCGGGATTGACGAAAGAACCGGTTTTTGTCTATAAAAGGACCTTATCGGGATCTTATATCTTCTCCCGCAATGGAGACGGGCAAGGAAGCATGGCCTTCGCCACTTCCACAATACGAGTTTTACAAACAATCAAAAGAGAGATAATGGTCAAGGCAGTTTAAAGGGGAACTCCTTTGGCTCCATTTCAGGAGCGATTTTCACTTAAGAAAGCTGTGCGCCTTCGGGTTCCGGACGAGATCGGGAAAGTGCGCGATGTCCGCATCGCACGTTTCCCATCGGTTCGAAGTCGAACGCGTGCGTCGTCACATTAGGTGGAGTCAATCCACGGAAATTGTCTGTAGGGCAGATCTCGATTCGTTCCTGATTGGAGCCAAAACGCATCGAATGGTGCATCGCAAGATGGAGGACGCCAGGCGTATCCCGGATGAAGCGACCGGAATGAACGCCAGCGATTGCTCCGTCGGATCCAACCTTAACGGATCCGGCATATCCCGTCAGACCTTCGTGTCCCTCACAGCAGAAGGTCCTGACGGGATATGTTTCGATGCGCATTGCGCCGATGATTCGTCGGCGGACACGACAGAATCAAACTGGACGGTTTCGATGGGACAGATGGGCGGATGCTTTGCCTCTGGGCTTTGCTTATGCGGACCGGTTCACGTGTCCTCGTCTTCCCGTGGCTATCCTTCGACTTCGCCATAAAGGGTGTACGGCGATGAAGAAAGCGTTGTATGGAATTGTCACACAACGCTTAACTGATGACTTATGGTCTACGACATCACACGAACTTGATCCTCCAATGGCGATTCGTTCCACCGGTATATGTCCGATTCATCTGGTCTTGAACAAGCGGAACAGGTCTTTTTCACGAATCAGTATGACTGCGATCGCCGTTCCCATGGCCGTGGCGCACGGCAACGGCAGACCGTCATGCAGCTCCAGGAGGAAAATGGCAAGTGAGTCGGACGGGGTTGGATTCATCGTGCCGATGAGAATGAACAGTGCCGAATATGCCATGACGAGTCCTATGAACGTGGGAATCAGCTGTTCGCATAGCATCTGCGCGAGGATGAGCGTTTTCCTGGCACCTACATGCAGATCTCCTGCGATTTCAAGATTTTTTAGGCGGGGAATCCTCGCCTAAAAAATCTTGAAAGAATGACACGCCTCATCAAATCGAAATCCGAAATGCATAATACGTGGTGGATCGTCCCAGTCGGCAACATTGGCCAAATCAAGGCAAAGGCAACCGCCAAAAAAGGTCTCGCACTATCACTATCGATGGAATCCCATCTAAATTCCATGCAATCGCATACAAATACATTGACGAGAAGCGAACGTGCTGGGGAGTGATGATCGTTATGATGATGACAAACAACCAAAGCCACGCAAGAAAAAAGCCATAGAGCACGAACCGCCAATCCCACAGCCGAACATTAAGCAACAATCACAACCGTTATTCGACAACGAAGAACAGCTCGGCCATATTTATCGTTAGCGGTCTACTGGATATTATCCTTTTGTGGCATTCTCCACGTCTGTAGAGGCGAGGAGAATGCCACACGCAGAGAAGCTGGTAGGGCAAAAGACATGCCTGACTTAACTTAAGTGTTGTCATACGATATAACACAACATATTGTGAACATATCATCAAAAACGACGATGCCATCTGTCGTAAGAAAGGCGATATGCCATGTGAACGTTCACATGGCATATCGCCTCATTAATGAGCCATTATTGTTTGACGACGAGTACGCCATTGGGATTGATGGTAACCGTCGCGCCAGCACAGTCGGCCAGTGACATGACGACCGGGCGTCCCTCCACCAGCATGCTGACAGGTTCTTTGGTCCGGTTGAACAGGAACGTGAACCGAGCCCCCGTCGACTCATCGACGCGCTCGATGCGAAGCAAGTCCGGATCCGAGGAGTCTTTGACTTCCACACCAAGGGTCTCGAGGATCATCGGCAGGCTTCTGGCGATGCCATCACGTCCCAGCCGGGCTCCGACGTAGACGCTACGCCCTTCGCCATATGGATTGGACACGATGGCCGGGCGTCCGTCCATGCCGGTCCATGGGTCATCCTTGAACGAGGCGAGCACCTTCGCGTCCTTCCCGATTGAGCCGATCACGTCGACGATGTCGTGTGCGACGGCTCCGTTGTCGAGATCGAGGTGGTCCGGAACTCCGGGCCAATCGGATCCCATAGGGGCGAACTCCTCGATCCTCACACCGACGACGTCCCGGATGGAACCTGGGTAACCGCCGAGCCACACATGGTCCCGTTCGTCGCTGATGCCTGTATAGTACGTGGCGATGAGCTTGCCGCCGTTCGCGACGTAGTCCCTCACCCTACGGGTGTTCTCCTCGGAGAGGATGTACACGCTCGGCAGTATCGCGACATCGTACTCGTCCCAGTTCGAACGGATTGGAACGACGTCCGCGGTCACGCCGACGTCCGCCAGAGCGCGGAACCATGCGAGCGGCTCGTCGATATGATGGACGTTCTGCGTCGGGGTCGCGGTGTGCTCGCTCGCCCATTCGGACTCGTAATCGAACACGATGGCCACGCTGGATTTCGCCAGCTTGGTGCCGAGCAGTCCCTCATCCGCAAGCGTGCCCAGATCACGGCCCAGTTCGCACACGTCCCGGAACGTCTGGGAATCCTCCCCCGCATGCGGCAGCATCGCGGAATGGAACTTCTCCGCGCCGGACCTGGATTGGCGCCACTGGAAGTAGCACACGGCATCGGCTCCCATGGCCACGTGCGCCAAGGAATCGCGCACCAGCTGGCCGGGTTCCTTGCGATAGTTGATTGGTCTCCAGTTCACGGCCGAGGTGGAATGCTCCATCAGGAACCACGGATCCTTGCGGGAGATGCCGTCCACCAACGAAGCCGAGAACGCGAGCTCGTCCAGATGCGCCTCGCCCGGAATGAAGTAATGGTCATTCGACACGAAATCGACCTCGCCGCCCCAATCGTCGTAATCCAGTACGGAACCGCCGGCGGAGACCATGAAATTCGTGGTCAACGGCTTTTCTGGTGTGATTTCGGCCAATGCGTCACGTTCGGCCACATAGAATGACTTCAGCGCGTCGGAGCTGAAGCGTTTGAAGTCGAGCAGCTTGCCGGGGTTCATGAAATTGCCGTCGCCGATGAATCGAGGCGGAACGATTTCGCTGAAATCGTTCAGATGCTGGGCCCAGAACGCAGTACCCCATGCGTCGTTCACCGCTTCGATCGTGCCGTACCGTTCCTCGCACCAGTCTTGGAACGCGCGTTCGGCGTCCTCGGAATAGTCGAAGCGGTTGTGGCATCCGTACTCGTTACCAACGTGCCAAGCGACCACATAGGGATTGTCCTTGTAATGCTCCGCCATCGCCCGGCAGAGCTTCAATGCGTACTCACAGAACACAGGACTGGTGGGACGCCAGTGCTGGCGCGCGCCCGGCTGGCACACGTCACCGCGGTAGTCCTTCCACAGCACCTCGGGATGCGCCTGGGTCAGCCACATCGGCGGGGATGCGGTCGCGGAAGCGAGATCTACGGCGATGCCGGCCTTGCCGAGATTGTCGATGATTCGGTCGAGCCAGCCGAAATCGTACACGTCCTCGCGGGGTTCGATTTTCGCCCAGGAGAAGATGCCCACGGATACGAGGTTCACTCCCGCCTTGACCATGAGGCGCACGTCCTCGTCCCAGACCTCCTCGGGCCACTGGTCGGGATTGTAGTCGCCGCCGTACCAGATACGGGCCCGCCGGCCCTCCAACGGCCGAGGCCAACGATGTTCTCTACGTTGGTTCATTGTCATTGTTCCTTTCGTTCGTCATTGAACCTTGAAATCAATTATCTCACCGGATGCCCGTTGCACCAGACGCGTCGCACCGTCCAGGTTTCCTGATCGAGGAGCAGCACGTCGGCCGCGAATCCCGGAGCGAGCAGACCGATCGGGAAGCCTGTCACGTCATTTCGACGGTCGAAGCCAAATGCCCGCGCAGGGGTCAGCGTCGCCGCTTCCACCGCGTCGACCGGACTGATGCCGAGCTCCAGCACCGCGCGAGACACGGCCTTTTCCAATAGCAGTGTAGAACCGGCGATGGCTCCATTGGAGGCGAGTCTGGCATGACCGTCCCGCACATCTACATCCAGAGCCCCGAGGAGGTAATGCCCGTCCGGACAGTCGGTCGCGGCCATGGCGTCGGTGACGAAGGCGATTCTATGGGGCGCAAGCCCGAATCCGAGCTTGACCATGGGATCCTGCACGTGGAATCCGTCGTTGATAAGCTCGATGGTGACCCTCGGATCCTCCACTGCCGCCGGAATCGGGCCGGGGTCGCGGTGGTGCAGCCCGTTCATGGCATTGAACATATGGGTCATGATTCCGGCTCCGGCGTCGAATCCTTTTCTGGCAGTCTGGTAGTCGGCATCGCAGTGGCCGACCGCCGGAACCACTCCGGCCAGGAAGAAACGGCGGATTGCGTCGATTCCATGCGGAAGTTCCGGCGCGATGGTGATCTGTCTGAGACACCCATCGGCGGCGTCCAGCATTCTGGATACGAGATCCGGAGTGGGATCGACTAGGCAATTGGGATCATGGGCGCCTTTCCGGGGCATGGCGAGGAACGGTCCTTCGAGGTGCGCGCCCAGAATATCCGGGCGGTCCGGCATCATGTCGTGGACCGTCTTCAAGTTACCGCAGATGACGTCGATGGGATTGGTGATGAGGCTCAGGACCTGTCTCGTCGTTCCGTGCGCCATGTGTCCGGCTCGGGCGGTCGTGATCCCCTTCTCGCCGTCATCGAACGAGCTTCCCCATGCGCCGTGCGAGTGGATGTCGACGTATCCGGGCGTCATCACCATTCCGTTAGCGTTAACAATATGATCTTGCTCGACGTGGACCAGCCGGCAGGCCGTTTCGAAGTCCGTTTCGGCGCATCCCGTTTCGACTATCGACCGTCCGTCGGAAACGAGCCAACCGTTTTTCGTCATTCCACGCGCGTCGACGATTGTGGCGCCGTGCACCGCGAATGGCACGACCTCCTCGAGGAACGCGTCGTTGATTCGTTCCGTCTCTCTCACACGATCCGCCTGCATGCTGTTGTCTCCTAACGTCAGAATACGGGAAGAGGGGCCTGCGGACCCTTCCGGCCGGCAAACCCCTGTTTCCTGGACGTCCGTCAGCGGGAAGTCGAGGGTGGCGAACGCGCCCAATACCAGGCTTGCGTCCCGGGTCCGTCCGGCGGAATGGCCGACGATGCCCCTGTCCGCCAGGCCGTCCAGCGGACACACGTACGCCCATCCGCTCCCTACCCTCACATACGTCAGGTCGCCCGCCGGACGCGTGTGCGGGGCGTAGCCGTCGGACCCGCGGTCCAGCAGGTTCGCGAGCCCGGCCTCGTCGGCCCGCGTCCCGTGCGGTTCGGACCGTCCGCGCGCGCACGCGCCCGTCATGCCCTGTTCGCGCATGATGCCACCGATGCGTCTCCTGGACGCGGTGACGCCCCTCCTTTCCAGGGCGGCCTTGATCTTCCTGGCGCCGTAGCGTTCGCGGCCGTCGCGCCGGACCGCGCGCACGTCGCCGGCGATCGGATCCGCACGCTCCGTCCCGGGATGCCCGGTCATCCAGTAACAGGTGGAGCGGGGAACGCCCGGTATCCCGCATCGCGCCGATATCGGGTAGCGGGCGGCGTCGGCCCGTATCACGCCTGCCTTCGTGCGAATACCGGCGCCGCCTGTTCTGAAACGTCCACCTCCATCTCCAACCGCCTGTTGCGCCTCCCCGGCTCGATCGGCTCGT
>OHZL01000482.1_pt1 | contig 14040 bp, 6 predicted proteins | sample 1580531 | NCBI WGS metagenome assembly OHZL01 (sample SAMEA3882522, study PRJEB24775) | human gut metagenome | biome: human-associated habitat; feature: intestine environment; material: feces | place: Netherlands | collected 2009/2010 | reverse complement strand
AGGTGATAAAGAACAGGCAAACAGGATCTTAAATACCTCTTTTTCCATGGTATGTGCCAGTGCACTCCTCCTGATGGGAACCGGTCTTCTCTTTGCAAAACCGCTTCTCATTCTTTTTGGTGCCTCAAAAAATGCTCTGACTTTTGCCAGACCTTATATGATGCTGTATCTGCTCGGTACACTTCCATCCATGATTGCTACCGGCATGAACCCTTTTATCAATGCACAGGGTTATTCCACAACCGGGATGTTTTCCGTGGCAATCGGTGCAATCGCAAACATTCTCCTGGATCCGCTCTTTATTTTTACCTTCCATCTGGGCGTAAACGGTGCAGCGGCCGCCACTGTATTGTCACAGATTTTATCTGCACTGTTTGTGTTTCATTTTCTGCGCCGCAAAGCGGAGATCAAAGTCCGCCTGCTTCGAAAAAATGAACTTTCCTCCTGCATTCCTCTCGCGAAAAGTATCATCAGCCTCGGTACATCCGGTTTTATCATGCAGCTCACCAACAGTCTCGTCTCCATCTGCTGCAATCATGTACTCTCCGTCACCGGTGGCGATGTGTACGTCTCTGTCATGACAATTGTCTCAAGTGTCCGCCAGATGGTGGAAACTCCGATCTATGCGATCACGGAAGGTTCCTCCCCAATCATAAGCTACAACTATGGTGCCCTCCGCCCCACGCGCGTCAAAAAAGCCGGCATCACGATGGCTCTTATGGCGCTCGTCTATACCGGCCTCATGTGGAGCGTGATCATTCTCGCCCCGGAATATTTAATTAGTGTTTTCAGTTCGGATACAGCACTGTCAGCAGATGCCGTTCCCGCATTAAAACTGTATTTTGCTGCATTTATCTTTATGGATCTGCAGTATATCGGTCAGACTGTTTTCAAATCTTTAAACAAACGGAAACAGGCGATCTTCTTTTCCCTGCTGCGTAAGGTGTTTATTGTTGTACCGCTGACCTATCTTCTGCCATACACTTTCCACATGGGAACGGACGGCGTATTTCTTGCAGAACCCGTATCAAATGTGATCGGTGGCAGTCTGTGTTTTATCACAATGCTGTTTACGGTTCTGCCGGAGCTGAACCGGATGGAAAATCAGTAAAATATGCTTTCAGCTCCGCCACGATCATTTCCTGACTCTCCCTCGTGTGGATCAGTGCATAATAATGCCCGCCGCCAAATTTTGACCGTCTTTCCTCTTCGCATATTCCCGCTGCAATGCCTTTTTCGGTCACACGTCTGATGCGGGTTTCGTCCTGTTCCTCTTCCTTCAAATAGCCTTTTTGTACGAGCAGATCATTGACAAAAGCAGCCGTCAGCTTTTTGCGGTCTTTTTCCTCACAGAGCGCATTGATCCGGTCGGTCAGTTCCGATACCATGCAGGCGTCAGAAAACGTTACCTGATCTAATTTTTCCGGTGCAATATAAAACGGCTGTTTCTTTTTTCCCGCCGGGGGCTTCGACACAGTTTCTACTACCGCAGCTCCTTCTGTCTTTCCTGTCGTCATATTTCCGGATTCATGCGTCTGCAAAAACATCCGGATGATCTCTGCAAAACTTTCCCCGTAGCTTGCAATCTTCTGTGCACCCATTCCGTATACATCCGCCATCTGTGTTTTATCTGCCGGACATCTGGCACACATATCTTTCAACGTCTTATCAGAACAGATGATAAACGGCGGCACACCCTGTTTTGCAGCAAGTTCTGACCGGCATTTGCGCAGTTTCTCAAACAGCTCCTGCCCTTCTTCCGTTAAATCTGCAAGTTCTGCTGTCTTTTTCTTTGCACGTCCGGTCTCGATATAATTTTCCTCCGCCTCGTCCTCTGTCACAACACAGTTACTGCATTTTTCACAGATGCACGGACTGTGATCCCCAAAATAGTTCAGGATATACTGGCGCAGACACTCATCTGTCTCACAGTAGTGAATCATCTGATTCAGTTTCCGCTGTTCATTTGCCCGGACTGCCGGATCTCCTGCCGTATAACCGCCCTCTGTCGCCTTATAGTCAAGCAGCCGTTTGTTGATCATGATATCCTGTTTGGAAAAGAAAAGCACACACTCCGCTTCCTCCCCGTCGCGCCCGGCTCTTCCCGCCTCCTGGTAATAATATTCAAGGCTTTGCGGCATATTATAATGGAGAACATAACGCACATTGGATTTGTCGATCCCCATTCCAAATGCGTTGGTTGCAACCATCACACGGATCCTGTCATAGGTAAAATCATCCTGACTCTCTTTCCGTTCTTCCAAAGAAAGCCCCGCATGGTACCGCCCTGCCAGAATGCCGTGCTGCAATAAAAGTTCACAGACACTATCCACATTCTTTTTTGTCGCACAGTAGATGATCCCGCTCTCATCCTCATGCCTTTTGACATAATTTAAAATACTGTTGTCCGTCTCTTTTCCACCTTTTCGCTTTACGACACGGAAGAAAAGATTCGGCCGGTCAAACCCGGTCACGACAGTCACCGGATTCTGCAGGTGCAGACTTCCCGTGATATCCTGTTTGACGCGCTCGGTCGCTGTCGCCGTAAATGCGCTGACCACAGGGCGTCTCGGCAGTCTTGCAAGAAAATCTGCAATCTCTAAATAGCTTGGCCTGAAATCCTGTCCCCACTGGGAAATACAGTGTGCCTCATCCACTGTCACCATCGAAATGTCTGCCCGGCATGCAAAATCTAAAAAACGCATGGTATTTAACCGCTCCGGCGCGACGTAGATGATCTTGTACTGTCCCTGTGCCGCATACAAAAGCGCCGCCCGGATCTGATTTTCCGTCAGTGAGCTGTTGATGTATGCCGCATGTACGCCTGCCTGGTTCAGTGCCTTGACCTGGTCAGACATCAAGGAGATGAGCGGTGAGATCACGATCGTGATACCGGGCAGCATCAGTGCCGGAACCTGATAACAGAGTGATTTTCCGGCGCCGGTCGGCATGATGCCGAGGACGTCGCTGCCATTTAAGATGCCTTCCATCAAGTCCTGCTGACCAGGCCGGAGGGTGTCGTATCCAAAATAGTGTTTGAGTGTCTGATATAAATTCAAAATTTGTTTCTCCTTTTTACATTGCTATCCAGCCAAATGCATTTGCCACGGAACTGATCAGTATGATCAGTGCAAAGACCGGGCACAGATATTTGATCATCACAATAAAAATCTTTTTCCTGCGGAATGTGCTCTCTCCGTGCATGATCTCCTCTTCCATCCGCTTCATTCCGACGATTCTCGATACAAACAGGCTTGTGAGCATTGCCGCAATCGGCATCATCACAGAGTTCGTCAGAAAATCAAAGAAATCCAAAAACTGCATGCCTATGATCTTAATGCCAGCTAATGGTCCATATCCCAGTGAAGATAAACTTCCAAGCGCGATCATGATCACTCCGACTAAAACCGTTGCTCTTCTTCTGCTCCATCCCAGCTCATCCTCAAAGGTAGAAACCGCGCTCTCAGTCAATGCGATAGAACTTGTTACTGCTGCAAACAGTACTAGCAGGAAAAATAAGATTCCAACTACTGTCCCAAATCCCATATTCTCAAACACTTTTGGAATCGTAATAAACATCAATGCCGGTCCCGCCTGCAGAGTATCCGGGTCGCCGCCCGAAAATGAGAACACCGCCGGAATGATCATCAGTCCCGCCATAATAGCAATCGCCGTGTCAAACACTTCCACATTTCTTGTGGAATCTTCCAGTGATGTTTCTTTTTTCATATAGGATCCAAAGGTAATGAGGATTCCCATTGCAATCGACAGCGAATAAAACATCTGTCCCATCGCCGCTACCACCGTCATCCAGGAAAAGTTTTTCACATTTGGCACAAGAAAATATTTTACTCCCTCCATGGCGCCCGGTCTTGTCACGGAATACACCGCAATCAGGACGGATAACACGATCAGTATCGGCATCATAAATTTCGATACACGTTCGATTCCGTTTCGCACCCCTGCGTAAATGATCGTCAGAGTGAACAGACAGAACAGGATAAAACAGAGTTCCGTGGATACTCCATCTGAGATAAACTCCGAAAAATATCCGTCTGCCGCCAGCATTTTTCCATTTCCCCTGATATACTCGATCAGGTATTTGATCACCCAGCCGCCGATCACGGAATAATACGGCACGATCAATACCGGGATGATCGCATTGATCCATCCACCGGCTGACAGCCATCCGGCTTTTCCAAATGCCTGAAACGCTCCCACCGGACTTTTCCTTGTCATGCGTCCAAGTGCCGACTCAGCCATGATCATCGTATATCCAAACGTCAGTGCCAGTAAAATATAGATCAGAAGAAAAATCCCTCCACCGTATTTTGCCGCCAGATATGGAAATCTCCAGATATTTCCAAGTCCTACGGACGCACCTGCGGCGGACAGTACATAACCCAGTTTCCCGGAAAAAGAACTTCTTTTGTTGTCGTGTGTGTGTAAATTGCTCATATCTTTTTGTTCACGGTTTGTGAAACAGTCTCCATTCATTTTTTGTTTTCTTCTCTATTACCGCACCAGCCGGAATGTCTTTTCCACCATGAAAAACATTAACACAATGAAAATCAGCACATAGACCGGCAGCAGTGTGATGGAAATATGATTTGCGATCAGTCCAAAAACCGGCGGCATAAATGTAGAGCCGACATAAGCACTCGCCATCTGGATACCGATGATTGCCTGGGAATTTTTCTCTCCAAAATTTGCCGGTGTTGCGTGAATGATCGATGGGTAGACCGGTGCACATCCAATCCCCATCACGACAAGTCCTGCCAGAGCTGCCGTGTCAGACGGAATCGGCAGAAGTACTGCAGCACAGCCAGCCAGTAAAATAGTTGTGCCAAGCCTGATCATCTTATGATCACCTAATTTTTCCGTCACAAATCCTGCCAAAAATCTTCCGAGCGTGATACCGCTGCAGAACAATGCCGCATATGCCGCCGCACGCTCCGCAGAGATACCTTTTGCACCGACCAGATAACTGCTTGACCAGAGGATCAGTGTAGATTCCAATGCACAGTAAGAGAAAAATCCAAGCAAGAGCTGTGGTACGCCTTTGATCTTCACTGCACCGCGTATTCCAATCACCTCGTGCTGCTCTTCCTGCTGTTCTGCCGTTTTGTTGACTTTCCAGACCGGAAGTGTCACAAACAGAATCATTGTGATCCCCATCTGAAGAAAAGATACCATGCGGTAACCGTTCTGCCAGGATGAGGTGGTCAGTGCATAGCTCATTATGTACGGGCTGATGATTGTTCCCACGCCCCAGAAACAATGCAGCCAGCTCATATGTTTTGATGAATAATGCAATGCAACATAGTTATTGAGTGCCACATCGATAGCTCCTGCGCCAAGTCCATACGGAATCGCCCACAGGCACAACATGTAAAATGCGCTCGACGTCGAAAAACCAAACAAGGCAGCTGCCGTTAACAGGACACTGCATACCGTAACGATCTGTGTTCCAAATTTCTTTGTCAGGCGTTCCGACATTAAACTTGAACAGATCGTCCCTGCAGAGATGATCATTGTGACCAGTCCCGCATAGGACAGCGGCACCGAAAATGCCTCATGCATGATCGGCCATGCCGAACCAAGCAGAGAGTCCGGTAAGCCAAGACTTATAAATGCCATGTAAATTAACAGTAATAATAGTGTGTACATTTTTTGCTCCTTTATTTATCCAATTCGCCGTTTGCCACTTATACAAGTATCTTGACTCGCTTCGCCCGGCAGTCTTATTATATCATGAAGCAATGCTTCATGATCATGATCTACACGAGCTTCGCTCGGCAGTCTTATTATATCATGTGCAAAATCAGCACATGATACAATTCGCCGTTCTTGCGCTCATTATCTTGCAATTATTTTGACATCTGTGCCAAACGTTCTTTGACCTGCTCCATCATCTGTTCGTATCCGGCAAGTTTGTCCTTCTCTTCCTGCACTTTTGCTTCCGGTGCTTTGCTTAAGAATTTTTCATTCGAAAGCATTCCCTTAGAACGTGCAAGCTCTTTCTCTAAACGTGCCTGCTCTTTTAACAGACGCTCTTTTTCCTTCTCGAAATCAACCAGATCTTCTAATGGCAGATACAGTGTAGCGCCAGGGATCACAACAGATACTGCATCCTCCCCGATGCCTGTCTTATCCTGCTGCACCATGACCTCACTTGCTCCGGCAAGGTTTGCATAAGCCTCTTTGGTCAGTTCAAAGGAATCACGCAAAGCGGCATCTTCAGCAACAATAAAGATTTTCGCTTTTCTTGATGGCGGAACATCCATCTCTGTGCGCACATTACGGACACCTTTTACCAGATCCTTGCAGTGCTCTAACATTTCTTCCTCTGCCGGGAAATTCCAGTCAGCACGGTACTCCGGCCATTTTGCAAGCATGATCGTGTCTTCTTCCGGATGCAGTGTGCAGAAAATCTCTTCTGTGATAAACGGCATGAACGGATGAAGCAGTTTTAATGCCTCTGTCAGTACGGTCTTTAATGTCCAGAATGCTGCGTTTGCAGATGCCGGATCATTTTCTTTATTATAAGTACGAGTCTTAGTGATCTCAATGTACCAGTCACAGAATTCATCCCAGATGAAATCATAAACTTTCTGTACGGCGATTCCCATCTCGTACTTATCCATATTTTCTGTCACGTCTTTTGCAAGTGTGTTTACCTTGGATAAGATCCACTTATCTGCCGGTTTTAACTCACCCAGTGACGGCTCCTTGATCTCGCTTCCCTCAAGGTTCATCATGATGAAACGGGATGCATTCCATACTTTGTTGGCAAAATTTCTGGATGCCTCAACACGCTCCCAGTAGAAACGCATATCATTTCCCGGTGCATTTCCGGTGATCAGTGTCAGGCGGAGTACATCTGCGCCGTATTTATCGATTACTTCGAGCGGATCAATACCGTTTCCTAAAGATTTACTCATCTTGCGTCCCTGGGAATCACGAACCAGTCCGTGGAACAATACGGTATGGAACGGTGCTTTGCCCATCTGCTCATAGCCGGAGAAAATCATACGGATGACCCAGAAGAAAATGATATCGTATCCGGTTACAAGTACATCGGTCGGATAGAAGTAATCCAGATCTTCTGTCTTATCCGGCCAGCCTAATGTGGAGAACGGCCAGAGTGCGGATGAGAACCAGGTATCTAAAGTATCCGGATCCTGCTCCATGTGATCACATCCGCATTTCGGACATTTCTCCGGTGCAGCCTTTGCTACCACCATCTCACCGCAGTCCGGGCAGTAATAAGCCGGGATGCGGTGTCCCCACCAGAGCTGTCTGGAAATACACCAGTCACGGATATTGTCAGTCCAGTTAAAGTATGTTTTCTCCATACGTTTTGGAAGTAACTGGATGTCTCCGTTTTTCACTGCTTCCACAGCCGGTTTGATCAGTTCATCCATCTTTACAAACCACTGCTGTTTTACCATCGGCTCAACGGTTGTGCCGCAGCGGTCATGGGTTCCTACGTTGTGGGAATGCGGCTCTACTTTTACAAGCAGTCCCTGTTTTTCAAGATCCTCCACCAGTGCTTTTCTGCACTCGTAGCGGTCCATGCCCTCATATTTTCCGGCATAATGGTTCATTGTTGCATCGTCGTTGATGACGGTGATCTCCTCTAAGTTGTGACGTTTTCCAACCTCAAAGTCGTTCGGGTCATGTGCCGGTGTGATCTTTACACATCCGGTTCCGAACTCTTTGTCAACATAAGCGTCTGCGATCACCGGGATCTCGCGGTCTGTCATCGGAAGTTTTAACATCTTTCCGACGATGTCTTTGTAGCGGTCGTCGTCCGGGTTCACTGCAACTGCGGCATCACCAAACAATGTCTCCGGTCTTGTCGTTGCGATCTCAACAAATCTTCCCTCTTCGCCGACAACCGGATAGTTGATGTGCCAGAAGAATCCGTCCTGCTCTTCGTGCTCTACCTCGGCATCTGAGATGGAAGTCTTACATACCGGACACCAGTTGACGATACGGGAACCTTTGTAGATCAGCCCTTTTTCATATAATTTTACAAATACCTCAAGTACTGCCTCAGAGCAGCCCTTGTCCATCGTAAAACGCTCTCTCTCCCAGTCTGCGGAAGATCCCATTTTCTTTAACTGGTTGATGATGCGGCTGCCGTACTCGTCACGCCACTCCCAGCATTTTTCTAAGAATCCTTCTCTTCCGAGATCACGCTTGTCGATGCCCTGTTTTTTCAGGTTCTCGATTACTTTCACTTCTGTTGCGATGGAAGCGTGGTCTGTACCCGGCTGCCATAATGCGTTGTAACCCTGCATTCTCTTATAACGTGTTAAAATATCCTGCATGGTGTTGTCGAGGGCATGTCCCATGTGAAGCTGTCCTGTGATGTTTGGCGGCGGCATCACGATGGTAAACGGCTTTTTGCTGCGGTCAACTTCGGCGTGGAAATAGCCGTTGTCTTCCCATTTTTTGTATAAACGGTCTTCAATGCTTTTTGGATCGTAGGTCTTTGCTAATTCTTTACTGCAATTCTGACACATAATCTGTTCTCCTTTTTTAGTTCTGATAGATAGGCGGTTTTGATTCACAGGACATAATTTCCTATGAATTAAAAAAAGCCCTTCGTATTCCATACGGAATACAAAGGGCGAATATGATCGCGGTACCACCTTTGTTGGTGCTCATGTCCAGCCAGTTCCATATCTGACCGGTCATCCTGTAACGTGGATGAGTCGTGAATACCTGTGCATATCTGCAATGCCTGTTCTTATATCCTGTCATACAGCTATGCTTTCTCAGCATTCCGGTTCAAAAGCTACCTTCCACATATCTTTCTCTGGGATGTCTTTCAGCCGGTGAACTTCCCTCTCTGCAAAGAGTTTATGTGTACTCCTCTTTCTCACAACCTTTGTTTTTTGCTGTTTTTATCATACGAGGGGACGCGGGGTTTGTCAACTGTTTTTTTAGATCTCTTCCTCCACCATACTCTTGTTCCTCGTAAACAGATCATAGATACAAGGCACCACGATCAGTGTCAGCAGTGTTCCATATAACATACCTCCCTCAGTCACGATCGCCATCGGCTGCATCATCTCTGAACCGCTTCCAAGTCCCATCGCCATCGTGGACATTGCAAGGATCGTGGTCAGTGCCGTCATTAAGATCGGGCGCAATCTCGTTCTTCCGGCTGTGACAATCGCCTCCTTTTTATCCATGCCCTCTCTTCTCAGCTGATTGATATAATCGACTAACACGATTCCGTTATTGACGATGACACCCGCTAACATGACAAATCCGATCATGGATACCACGCCGACTTCATTGTCTGTCACAAACAGAGCAAAGAAACCTCCCGTAAATGCAAGCGGAATCGTGAACATAATAATAAAAGGCGACAAAAATGACTGGAACTGTGCAACCATGATAAGATAAATAAATACCACCGCTAAGATCAGCATCAGATACAATTGGTTCATCGCATCCCGGATCGTCTCATCCTCCCCGGTCATGGAGATCTCATATCCATCCGGCAGCTTGATCTTATCTAATTCTTTCTGGATCTGGTCACTTACCAGCGTCACATTGTGATCTTCATCCACACCGGCTGTCACGCTGATATAGCGCGTCTGCGAGCTTCTGTTTATCACATTTAAGGACTCACCTTCCTCAAACTCTGCGATATCTTTCAGGGGAATATCTGTTGTCTCTCCGCTGATACGGTCTGTATAAGGAAATGTCAGCTTACGGATATCCCCTGGCGTGACATCCGCCTGTTCCCCACTCTGCACATATACTTTATAGTCTTTTAAATCCGTCGAGATCGTTGTGGATGACGTATTCGATGCAAGCTGTTTATAGACAAGCTGATACACCTGCGCTGTTGTCATGCCATATTTTGCAGCTTTTTCTTTGTCCACTTTTACCGTGAAAGACGGTGTCGTATCTCCAAGACCATCGTCCACATCTACAGTGCCCTCCGTCTTTTCCACGACTTCTGCGATCTGCCCTGCGAGTTTCTGCAGCTTATCTAAATCTTTTCCGCTGACCCGCACGGAAATACCGCTTCCGAAAAAGGAACTCATATCCGACGCAGAGCTGTCCGTATTCACGTCGCAGTCAAGATCCGCTGTAAGCGCCTGTATCGAGGCAGTGATCTCACTGCCAGTCGCCCCGGAATCATCGATGAGCACGTACATGGTCACACTGTCCGTACTGCCCATCGACATGATTCCACCGCCGCCTGCCATGGCTCCGATCGAATCCACACCGGAGATGCCAGAGATCTTATCCACAACCTCATCCGCGCGCTCCGTCAGTTCCTCAAATGTCAGCTTTTCATCCTCTTTCGCTGAAACCGTGACCGTGAGCTGCTCTGTCTCCATATTCATGTCCATAAAGGTAAATCCTTTGGAAACGGAAAGCGTCACACTTGCCACCAGAAAAACTACCACACAGATCAGTACGATCGGTTTAAACCGCAGTGCCACACGCAGAACTTTTTCATATCCATCTAAAATGCGGTCAAACCACGGATGTTTGATTTCTCTGGTATTCTTCAGCGCACCGGATGCCATCATCGGTACAAACGTCAGCGCCACAATCAGACTTGCAGCTAACGTATAGGCGATCGTGAGTGCAATATCCACAAACAGCTGCCTTGTGATACCCTCCGTAAAAATAATCGGTGCAAACACGCAGACCGTCGTGAGTGTGGATGCAAAGATCGCACCTGCCACCTGTCCTGCTCCCTCGACTGCTGCCTTCCGGATCGAAAATCCCTGATTCCTGAGACGGTAAATATTTTCGATCACGACGATCGAGTTATCCACGAGCATGCCGACACCGAGCGCCAAACCGGACAGTGAAATGATATTTAACGATATTCCGGTAAAATACATCAAAACGATTGCAAAAACCACGCTGAGTGGAATAGAGCATGCGATCACCAGAGTCGGTTTGATATCCTTTAAAAACAGAATCAGAATAAGTACGGCAAGAATTGCACCTACAATCATATTTTCCATGACTGACTCCACAATGGTATCAATGTAAACTCCCTGATTCATCAAAATCGTCATGTGAAGTTTGTCATTTTCTTTTTCCAGTGATTCAAATCTGGTTTTGATCCGTTTTGTTACATCCCCGGTAGAGTACCCGGTCTGCTTCTCAATGGAAAGCATAATCGCAGGATTTCCGTTTACCTTGGAATAGGAATCTCCCGTATCGTCCACCACTTCTGTTTCTGCAACATCCGATAAGCGGATTGGCTCGATTCCATCCAGTCCTACATCCACAAGCACAAGATTTTCAAGTTCTTCCACGGATGAAACCTCGTCGCCGACACGCACTAAATACTGTTTCTTATTTTCATTGACATAACCTGCCGGCATGGAAAAATTCTGTGCTGTCAGAATTTGGCCTAATGTTTCCACCGACAGGATCTGATTCAGATCCGCAGACTCAAGTGCACTCTGTTTTGACTCTTCTAATTTTTCCTGTCCCTGCTCTAACCGGGCTTCCCCGACCGCAAGCTGTGCAGACGCTTCACTCATCTCTAAGATCCCGTCGATCTCCATCCGGTTTAACGTTACATACGCATCATCTAAGGTAGTTTTTCCATCTGTAACCTGTTCCTGTGCAGTCTGCAGAGCTGCCATTGCTGTTTGGATCTCAACCTGTTTTTGTGACAGCTGCGTAATCACCTGCGGAATATCATCGATCGAACTAAGACTCACATTTAACGCTGCTAACTGATCTGCCCACTGCTGATTTAAGGATGTATTCAGTTCTAACAGTTCTTCCTGTAATAATTCCAGACGTTTTCCTGCTTCCGCAATGCTCTCCTGATTTTCCCCGGTCATCGCAAGGATCTGATTGATCTGTTCCTGATCTCCGGAAATCTTCGCCTCCTCTAAAAGTTCTTCTATACGTCTGCTTCCATCGTCACTGTTCATCTGGGCTTCTTTTTGTGCCTGTTCAATGTCTGCTTTTAATCCCATTCCCTGTTCATAAATACTCTGGAGTTCCGGGATTGCCCGCTTTATCAGCTCATCGGTCGCTTTCAATACTGTATAATTCTGACTCAGATCTGATTCTGCCACAAACGCCTGCGACTTACCATTGATCACTTCATTTTCTGCCTGTCCAAGCTGGTTTGCAAGCTGATCTTTTCCGCTTTCCATCTGCCTGCGTCCACTCTCCACCTGCTCGGCAGCCTGATCGAGCTGTTCCTGCGGTTCAGTAAACTGTTCCTCGATCTTACTCTGGATCTTCTGATTCAGTGCATCGATTTTATCCTGATCTAATGTGACATGAATGTTCTCTTCCACAGTTCCGGTTGTAGAAACAGATGCCACACCGTCGATACTCTCAAGCACCGGCGAAAGTTCATTTTCCACATAATCCGAAATCTCTGACTGCGTCATGCCTTCCACATCGGCAGATGCCACCATTACAGGCATCATATCCGGGTCGATCTGCATGATCATCGGCTTCCCGGCACCATCCGGAAAACTGCCCTCTAACTGGTCTAATTTCTGCTGGATCTCGATAATGACCGAATCCATATTGGCATTCTGCTCATACTCTAAGATCACCATCGAATAATTATCGTAGGAGGCAGAACTCACATTTTTGATGCTCGAAGTCGTCGCCATGGATGCCTCGACAGGTGCTGTCACATCGGATTCCACTTTCTCCGGGCTTGCCCCCATATCCGTCGTAATGACTAAGGCATATGGCAGACTCATATCCGGCAGTAGATCTGTGGTCATTTTGGTTAGGGATACGGCTCCTAACACAATGACTAAGATCACGCCTACGATCACAGTATACGGTTTCTTCACACTTAATTTTGACAACACTCTCTTTTGTCCCTCCACCTGAATACGCAAGACATTTGTAATAAACACCTGGCAGCAAATATTTTGCCACAATATATTTAGTTTACCTGTTTCAAAATGGATTGCAAGACTTTCGTACCAGTTTATATTTTTTTAGATTGCTGATTAAGGCAGAATCCTGTGCACAAAAAAGCCCCTGTCAGCTATACACCTATACAAAACTGACAAGAGGCTTTTCTCTTATACCTGCTGTATTCCTACTCTTCCTCTGATTCCTCATCATCCACGATCGCTGCCGTAGCACCTGATACTGCTGACACTACTGCAACCACAGTCGCTATGATGACTACTACAAGTAAACAAATCAGAAAAATCCATAATCCTGTCTCTGTCATATTCCTCTCCATTTCTATGTGTATTTTACAAAGATCCAGCCTGTCCGTTCTTGTCTGCACCCATGTACCCCAACACATCCGATCCTTTATTTCTACTAATCATAGATAATAGTATAGCACACAACCGGCTTATTTACCAGTGACATTGTCAAAGATTTTCATCAAAAATAAGAGTTAAAAAATGAGACCACCCATATGGCAGTCTCATTTTTATGTAGTACAGCAATCCGTTTATTAACCCTTTACGCTTCCAAGTGCAACACCCTGTACGATGTGTTTGGATAAGATCAGATATACAATGATAACCGGGAAGATGGAAAATGCGATCATCACATATACCTGCCCCATATCAAACTTGAGCCAGTCAGCCGCACGCAGCTGTGCGATTAAGATAGGCAGTGTTTTTTTCTTGTCATCATGTAAGATCAATGCCGGTGTGAAGTAGTTGTTCCAGCTGCTTACGAATGTGAAGATCATCTGCACAGCAATTGCCGGTTTCATCAGTGGCATTACAATTGCATTGAAGGTACGGAATTCACCGGAACCATCGATACGTGCTGCCTCGATCAGTGACAACGGCAGTGTACTCTCCATATACTGTTTCATATAGAAAAATGTAACCGGAGCCGCAATCGTCGGCACGATCAGAGGTATAAAGGAATCCTCTAAGTTCATGTTGGAAACAAGTTTGATAAATCCAAGTGCAGTTACCTGTGTCGGAATCATCATGATCATCAAAATAAACGGATAAATGTATTTTTTCAGTTTGAAATCATATGCATGGATCGCATAAGCTGTCATCGTTGAAA
>OHZL01000457.1_pt1 | contig 14698 bp, 16 predicted proteins | sample 1580531 | NCBI WGS metagenome assembly OHZL01 (sample SAMEA3882522, study PRJEB24775) | human gut metagenome | biome: human-associated habitat; feature: intestine environment; material: feces | place: Netherlands | collected 2009/2010 | reverse complement strand
AACGAGATGATCGCCTTCATCAAGCAGGGCCTGCAGGACACCTGTGTTTCCCGCACCTCTGTCAAGTGGGGCATCCCCGTTCCCTTTGACCCCAAGCACACCATGTATGTCTGGGTCGATGCGCTGAGCAACTATATCTCCGCGCTGGGTTACGGCAACGAGACCTACCACGATTACAACAAGTTCTGGCCTGCTGACCTGCACATGGTGGGCAAGGAGATCCTGCGCTTCCACACCATCCTGTGGCCCGCCATGCTCATGGCTCTGGATCTGCCGCTGCCCAAGCGCGTGTTTGGCCACGGCTGGCTGCTGATGAACGGCGGCAAGATGTCCAAGTCCGTGGGCAACGTTGTGGACCCTGTGGTCTTGTGCGACCGCTACGGCGTGGACTCCATCCGCTACTTTCTGCTGCGTGAGATTCCCTTTGGCAATGACGGCATGTTCACCAACGAGGCCCTGATCAACCGCATCAACAGCGACCTGGCCAACGACCTGGGCAACCTGCTCAGCCGCACCGTTGCCATGTGCGAGAAGTACTTCGGCGGCACGGTCCACAAGGCCGCTGGCACCGAGGCCATCGACACGGAGCTGGAGACCATGGTCAATGAGCTGCTGGGCAAGGTCACTGCCGACATGGACAACCTGACCATCCCCCAGGCCCTGATGGAGATCTTTGCCGTGATCCAGCGTGCCAACAAGTATATCGATGAGACCGCTCCCTGGGCTCTGGCCAAGGATGAGGCCAACAAGGCCCGTCTGGAGAGCGTGCTCTACCACCTGTGCGAGGCACTGCGTGTAGCAGGCATCCTGCTAAACGCTTACCTGCCCTCCACCGCTCCCAAGATGATGGATCAGCTGGGCCTGTCCACTGCCGACATCGACCTGAGCAAGGCTGCTTACGGCGTGCAGGAGACCTACACCGTCCACAAGGGCGACGCTCTGTTCCCCCGCATCGACGTGGCCAAGGAGATTGCTTATCTGAAAGAGCAGGACGAGAAGCGCAAGGCCGCTGCCGCTGCTGCCAACAAGGCCAAGGAAGAAGCCGCAAAGCCCGCCGCCCCCAAGGAGGACGCTGCTGAGAGCAATGTGGACTTCACCCACGAGGAAGAGATCGACTTTGACACCTTCTGCAAGGTGGAGCTGCGCGTGGCCGAGGTGCGTGCCTGCGAGAACCTGAAGGAGAGCAAGAAGCTGCTCCACCTGACCGTGTTTGACGGCGAGCGTGAGCGCTGCATCCTGTCCGGCATTGCCAAGTGGTTCAAGCCGGAGGATCTGATCGGCAAGAAGATCGGCATCGTCTGCAATCTGGCCCCCCGTCCCATGCTGAAGGGCAAGTATGTCAGCGAGGGCATGATCTTTGCTGCCGACACCGCTGACGGCGGCTGTTCCATCGCCTTCTACGGCGACAACACCCCCGTTGGCAGCCGCATCCACTGAGCCATGGAGACACAGCTGAGCCGCACCGAAAAGCTGGACCGGCTTTTCGGCACACCGGCCTTTGCCGTTGTCATTGCCATCCTCTGCAACGCCATGTGGGGTTCGGCTTTCCCTTTCATCAAGCTGGGCTACCGGCTCTTTGCCATCGACACCGCTGACACGGCCTCCATTCTCTGCTTTGCAGGGGTGCGGTTCATGCTAGGCAGTGTGCTGGTACTGGGCGGCAGCCTGCTGCTGGAGGGCAGGCTCCCCGCCATGCCCAAAGGGAAGATCCTGGCCGAATGCTGTGCATTGGGCCTGTGGCAGACCACAGCGCAGTACGCCTTTTTCTACAGCGCTGTTGCCCTGCTCACCGGTGCCTTTGGGGGCATCCTGAACAGCACCCAGAGCTTTCTGGGGGTCATCTTTGCCCATTTCCTTTACGGCAGGGCTGACCGCATGACCCCGGCCAAGGCGCTGGGCTGCGGCATCGGCTTTGCGGGCGTTCTCATCGCCACGTTGGGCAACCACGGCGGCGGCAGCGCCCGGGGTGTAGCCTACATGCTCATTGCTACCGTCCTTTTCACGCTGGCAGGCCCCTGGAACAAATCCGTCACCCGCCGGGCAGACAGCTTTGCCGTCTGCTTTGTGAACCTGTTCGTGGGCGGTGCGGCCCTGTTCCTGCTGGGCGCTGTTCTGGGCGGACGGCTGGAACACTGGTCTGTGCTCAGCGTGCTGGACCTGCTGGCGCTGGCCTTCATCTGCGGCGCGGGCTACATCGTCTGGGCCCTGCTGATGAAGAACAACCCCGTCAGCCGGATCGCCATCTTCGGGTTCGTGAACCCGGTGGTGAATGTTCTGCTCAGCGCCCTCATCAATGGGGAGCCGCTGTTCCGGTGGCAGTATCTGGGGGCGCTGGTGCTGGTCTGCATCGGCATCTGGCTGGTAAACAAGACCCCCGCCAAAAAGGAGCGTGCCCGGTAATATGGAATACCCCATCTTTGACACCCACGCCCATTATAACGCCCGTGCCTTTGACGCGGACCGCTTTGCCCTGCTGGACAGCCTGCCCGGCAAAGGGGTGGTGGGCGTGTGCGAGCAGGCCACCCATTCGGGCGATGCGCCCAAGGTGCTGGAGCTGGCCCACAAATATCCCTGGGTGTACGCCGCCGTTGGCATCCACCCGGAGAGCCTGCTGGCCCCGGAGAATTGCGGTGAGGAAGGCCCCGCCCCTACTGTCTCGGTATACGGCGGCGACTGGGCCGCAGAGATGCGTGCCCTTGCCCCCTATTACAAGGACCCCAAGGTGGTGGCTGTGGGGGAGTGCGGACTGGATTACCACTGGCCCGTGCCCAAGGATGCCCAGCTGGCGCTGTTTGAGGCCGAGATCCGGCTGGCGCTGGAACTGGACAAGCCCATCATCGTGCACGACCGCAGCGCCCACGCCGATGTCTACGCCCTGCTAAAAAAGTACCGGCCCAAGGGCATCGTCCACTGCTATTCCGGCAGCGCCGATGACGCGCTCTGGCTGGCAGAGCAGGGGCTCTACATCGGCTTTGGCGGGGCCTGCACCTTCAAGGGGGCCAAGCGTGCCGCCAAGGCCATTGCCGCCCTGCCGCTGGAACGCATCGTCCTGGAAACTGACTGCCCCTATATGGCCCCGGAGCCTGTCCGCGGCACCCGCTGCGACAGCTCTCTCATCCGCTATGTAGGCGAGTATATCGCTAGCATCAAGGGTGAGGAACCGGAGCAGGTGTTCCGGCAGACGGTGGAGAATGCCTGCCAGGTGTATAATCTCTCCGTCTGAAACCGGCAGCAGCCGGGCACAGAGGGCAGGCTATCCTTCTATACAATCTATCCGTTATCTACAAAAGCATTATGCTTCTGTATAAATCAAGTAACAAACTACAAATTGTCAAATAAGGAGATATCACTTATGAAAGCTCGTATTCCGCAGCACCGTGAATTCATCATCAACTTCCCCGACACTGTTGACAACGCCAAGGCCAACGAGGGCTGGGCAAAGCTGCAGCAGATCGTGGAGGACTACAAGAAGGCCCACAACGGCGCTTCCGTCTACGCTCCCACCTTCATCGAGGACTGCGAGCCTGCCGTCAAGAAACTGCAGGAAGAGTATGGTTTCGAGTACACCGTTGAGTACGTCAAGTAATTTCTGCGTTTTCAGAATATTGCATTAAAAAGAGCAGAGCGTCTGGCCAGCTGGCTGGAGCGCTCTGCTCTTTGTTTTATTCCAGGTACTGCGGCAAATTCCATGAGCCGCGCAGTACACGGTGGATCTCCACCACCTTGACGTTCTCATTGACATGGTAAAACACCAGATACTGGTCTGCCACCAGCTTGCGGTAGGTCGGGTCAAGGGCATAGACTTCACACATCCGTGGGGTATCCCCCAGCTTTGTGATCTTTTCCCGCATTTCTTTCAGCACACGGCGGGCCGTTTGGGGGTAGAAGCCGGACAAACACCGGGCAATGTCATTCAAGTCCTGTACAGCAAGGGGCAGATATTTGATCTTATACGTCATACTGTTCGTGGAGCGTCTCCCATACGCTTTCATGCTCTGTCCACTGCGTGTTGGGGTCTGCCGCCTGCTGTTTTGCCTTGGCAAGCTCCTCGACAACATACCGCTGGTGCATGAACTCCTCATACTTGGCGTAGTCCTCAATGTTGATGAGGACGGATTCCCCACGACCATGATTTGTGATAATAACATGATTGTGGTCTTTCAACATCTCTGAAATTTCAGCGTAGTGGTTGCGCAGATCACGGGATGGGCGAACAAATGTCTGCATCATAAGTGACACCTCCTGTCAAAAGCATTGTATCACATTATGACTACATATACAAGGATAATTACAATCGTTTTATTTCAGCTCCATATTGATGGACTTTTCCGTAAAGCCATAGTTCCGGTACATCTCATACGCCATTTTATTTTTAGCGTTCACCTGCAGTTCAATGGTGTCGCATCCCTTTTCTGCTTTGAGTTGCTTCACCTTATCAAAGAACTGGTGCCCGATGCCCTTCCCGCGATACGCCTCATCCACCGCCATGGTGCTGACGAACAAAACATCCTTTGTTACCTGCGCCGGGCTTTCCACATGCCGCTTAAACACTTCCAGAACACCAACAACGATGCCGTCCGTCTCGGCAATATACCAGCTGTCCCATTTCAGGAGTTCGCCAAACAGTTCCTTTGTAATCAATGGGCTGGCCGGCTTGTAGACATCCGGCCGCCACTCGACATGCATCTGCTGGACCTGATCCATAATAGCAGAAAATCGGTCATAATCCTGCATCTGCGGGGTACGGATCGTTATTTTCATCTCGTTTTCTCCTTGTTGTATCAAAACTGCCCTGTCAGACACGGTTTCGGGTCCAGACAGGGCAGTTTGAGTTTCTTTTCAGTTGCCCGCTTCCACCTTGCTCAGCAGGATGCGGTCATTGTCCAGGGCCTTGCCGGCATTCTCGCGGAACTTTTCCAGCAGGTCGTCCACGGTCATCTTCCTGCGCTCCTCGCCCTTGACATCGAACACGATGCGGCCGCCGTCCATCATCAGGGTGCGGTTGCCCAGCTCGAGGGCCTGATGCATGTTGTGGGTGACCATCAGGCAGGTGATCTTTTTCTCGGCCACGATGCTCTTGGTCAGCTCCAGCACCTTCTCCGCCGTGGCAGGGTCGAGGGCTGCGGTGTGCTCGTCCAGCAGCAGGAGCTTGGGGGTAACGAGGGTGGCCATGAGCAGGGTCAGCGCCTGCCGCTGGCCGCCGGAAAGCAGACCCACCGGCTGCTTCATCCGGTCCTCAAGGCCCATGTTCAACAGGGCAAGTTTTTCCCGGAACAGCTCCTTATCCTTGCGGGAGATGCGGGAGAAGATGGCGTGGGGGGCGGTTCCTGCCCGGAGATAGGCCAGCGCAAGGTTTTCCTCAATGGTCATATTGGGGGCCGTGCCCTTGAGGGGGTCCTGGAACAGGTGGCCGATGACCTTGCTGCGCTCATACTCGGGCGCAAAGGTAATGTCCTGCCCGCCCAGCACGATGCTGCCCTCGTCGGCAATGAAACCGCCGGTGATGGCGTTGAACATGGTGGATTTGCCCGCGCCGTTGGAGCCCACGATGGTGGCAAAGTCGCCCGCCTCCATGTGCAGGCTCACACCGTTCAGGGCCACCTTTTCGTTGACGGTGCCAGGGTTAAAGGTCTTGTGCAGGTTGTTCAGTTCCAGCATTTCCATCTCAGTGCACCTCCTTCCGGGCATTGTGCTTGCGCTGCTCAAAGGCAAACTTTGCCCGGATGGCGGGCATCGAGATGGCCACAGCCACGATGAGGGCGCTCACCAGCTTCATGGCGGCGGCGGGCACATTGAAGCGCAGGGCCACGGCCACGATAAAGCGATACAGGCAGCTGCCGAACACCACGCCCAGCACCCGGCGCACCATGGTGCGCTTGCCCACCAGCGTTTCGCCGATGATAAGGGAAGCCAGTGCAATGGTCACCATGCCGGTGCCCACGTTGATGTCGCTGCTCTTCTGGTACTGGGCCAGCAGGCCGCCGGAAAGGGCGGTCAGCGCGCCCGAGATGCACAGGCCCACTGTGATGGTGAAGGCCGGGTTGATGCTGGAGGCCCGCACCATGGCGGCATTGTCGCCGGTGGCGCGGATGGAAAGGCCCAGCCGGGTGCCCAGGAAACCCACCATGGCGGCACAGGCGAGTACAATGACCGCCGCCGCGATGACCAGCTTATACCAGCCGCCCATAAAGGCCAGTGCGGATTTTGCCAGCGAGAATACCGTATCGGTCTTGACCAGGGACATCGTGGACGAAAAGCCCATGACCGCCAGATTGATGGTGTATAGACCGGTGTTCACGATGATGCCTGCCATGATGCTCTCAACGCCCAGACGTGTCTGCAAAAAGGCGGTGACAAAGCCCGAACACACACCCGCCGCCATGGCCGCGAACAGGGCCAGGATGGGGTGGCCTGTCAGCGCCACCTGGCAGGCCACGGCACAGCCAAGGGTGAAGCAGCCATCGGTGGACAAGTCGGCAATGTTCAGGATCGAATAGCTCAGAAACAGCGCCAGCGCCACCAGACCGTAAATGCAGCCCAGCTCCAGCGCCGTCTGGATCACGTTGAGCGAAAAGATACTCGCCAGCATGGTTGATGTACTCCTTTTTAGAAATTCTCCTGCGTGGTCACTACCACAATTTCGGTGCAGTAGGGCTTGAAGGCTTCCTTAATCATGTTCAGGGTATTGTCGTCCATGCCCAATGCTGCGGCCGTTTCTGTATTGATGGTCACGATGCCGTTGTCGAAGGTCTGGTAGGGCAGGTCTGCGGGGGTCTTGCCGCCGCAGAGCAGCTCCACCACCATATCGGCGGTGGCCTCGCCCAGCTGGACGTAATCCACGCCGTAGCCCACAAAGGCACCGTTCAAAGCAAAGCTGTCGGCACCAGTGAAGTGCATCACGCCTGCATCGGTAAAGGTCTCGTAGATGGACAGCTCGGCGGTCATCACGGTGTTGTCGGTGGGGGTGAACACTGCCTTGACACCGGCGGCCACAAGGGCCTCGGCAGCCATCTGCACCTCGGCGGTGGTGGTGCCGTTCTTTTCCACCACCTTGATGCCGTTCTTCTCGCAGAAGGCCTTGGCGTCCGCAATGGCCTGGGTGGAGGAATCCTGACTCAAGTCGTACAGCAGACCGATGGTATCAATGCCGGGGTTTGCCGCCACGATCAGGTTCATGATGGCGTCGGTGTTCAGGGCATCGGAGGTGCCGGTGATGTTCTCCTCACCGTCAAAGCCTGCGGCGGCGGGATCGGTCACAGCGGAGTAGACCACCGGGATGTCGGTGTCCTCCACAGCGGCCAGCATGGTAGCGGCGGTGGGGGTGGCCACGGCCACGATGACATCTACCTGGTCGGCCACGAGGTCTGCACCGATCTGGTTCAGGTTGGACTGGTCAGCCTGGGCGTTGGCGTAGTAATCGGCATAGTCGAAGGTCACGCCCTTCTCCGCGCCCACCTTATCCAGGCGGCTCTCAACAGAGGCCACGATCTGGTTCAGGGAAGCATGATCCACATAGTTGACGATGCCCACCTTAAAGGTCTGGCCTGCCTCAGAAGCGGCGGCAGCGGAACCGGCAGCGCTGGAAGCGGTGCTGGATGCTGCGGCAGAAGAACCGGAGGAACCGCAGCCGGTCAGGCCCAGTGCGGATACGACAGCGGCTGCGGCGGTAGCCTTCAGGAAGCTGCGGCGGGAGATCATGTTCATGGTTTTCATAGCGGTTGCTCCTTTCCCGGAGCGGGCGGCCCAAAAAATAAAACCCGCTCCACCTGCGGAACGGGTAAAATAAAAACGGCCCCGTCCCTGTGTGTTCATCCACAAGGACAGAGTCGAGAAATTCGAATCTGCGGTGCCACCTTGCTTGCTCCACTCGTCTTCCCACCATGGAAAACTGCAGGAGCCCCTCAACGGAGAGCCAACACTCCCCTGCCCTGTAACGGAGGCTTCCGTCCCAAGCTACTGGAGGCTCTGCCTCGTTTGCCCGGCCCTCGGCGGCCCACGAATCTCTGCCCCGCTCTCGCCCGTTTTCACTGTCCGGGCTCACTGAAGATGCGCTGTGCAGGTTCTCTTCCGCCTCATCGGTTTGATTGCATTATACACTTTATCTGCGTAAAGTCAAGAGGGAAATTTTCTTTTTTGCAAAAATTTGTCCACAGAATTTTTCACGTTTCCTCATTCGAGATTGAGCTTATTTTTCATCAGCCAGCAGGTGAGGATGAAATACACCGCGCCAAACACCGCCGTGATGGCAAACGAAGCCGCAAAGAAGATCAACGTGCTGTGGTTCGCCGCCTCGCTCACGATGGTGTCACCGGCAGAGCCCATGAGGATGCGGACAAAGCCGCCTGCATTCAGCAGGTTTTCCACCCGGCCCTGTCCCCAGCTCATCAAAAAGAACGCGCCCACGCTGGCCACGCCGCTGTGGGCCCGGAACAGATGGCCCACCATGCAGGCGGCATAGATACACAGCATCGTGCAGAGCATCCGGGCATAGCACAGGAGGGCCGTCCAGAGCAGGATTGCCAGCAGATCTCCCTCAAAGCTCGTCCGCAGGGCTGCCCAATCATCCCAAAGATTGCTGAAGTTCAGATTGGTGAAGTCCGCTCCCACACAGAACATGACGACGAGGGAAACCACACCCACCACGGCGCTGGCCAGCAGCCAGACCGCGCTGGAGATCAGCTTGGAACCCACCAGCTGGGCCTCCGTCACGGGCAGGGTGTGCATCAGGTAGCCCTCCCGGCCCAGCAGATTTTTGGTAAAGCGCTGGATCACCGTGACAATGGTGACGATGACGAGCGCCATGACCAGCAGGCTGTAGAGCGTCACGCCAATTTCAAAGACATGGCTCTGGGCAGCGACTCTATCCCCCCGTAACGAGAAGCCGATGAGACCTGCCGCGGCCAGCAGGGCCAGATAGATGCCGCCGTAGGTGCGGGCCGTGGCCTTAAATTCATATTTCAGCAATTTTGTCAGCATTTGAATACCTCCCGGAAATACTCATCCACACTCATGCCTTCCGTCTCCCGGATCTCATCCACGGTGCGGTGGGCAAAGATCTTTCCCTCTTTCAGGAAGATGGCCTCGTCCAGCACCGGCTCAATGTCCCCGATCAGGTGCGTGGAGATGACCACGGTGGCGTCCTCGCTGTAGTTGGAGAGAATGGTGTGCAGGATGTAATCCCGCGCCGCCGGGTCCACACCGCCAATGGGTTCGTCCAGCAAATAGAGCTTTGCCGCGCGGCTCATGGCCAGGATCAGCTGCACTTTTTCCTTGTTGCCCTTGGAGAGGGTCTTGAGGGGGGCCTTGGGGTCCAGCTCCAACTTGGCCAGCATCTCGCCCGCCCTGGCGGGGTCAAAATCGGCGTAGAAATCGTGGAACATTTCCACCAGCTGCTCCACGCGCATCCAGTCCGGCAGCCAGGCGGCGTCCGGCAGGTAAGAAACGATCTCTTTCGTGGCCGGGCCGGGCACACTGCCCGCAATGGTAATGCTGCCCTCCGTAGGCTGCAGCAGGCCGTTGGCCAGCTTCATCAGGGTAGTCTTTCCGCTGCCGTTGGGCCCCAGCAGGCCGATGATCTTTCCCGGCTCCAGGTGCAGGTCCACATGATCCAGCGCCCGTTTTTTGCCGTAGGCCTTGCTCAGGCCGGTGCAGTTCAAAAGCTCAGTCATGGTTTGTTCCCTCTTTCTCATTCCAGCGCTCCAGCAGGGCGGCGGCCTGTTCCGGGCCGTAGCCAATGCCGCGCATCTTCTCCAAAAATTCGGCGGTCAGGTTCCGGGCCGCCTCGGCACGCAATTGTTCGATCAACGCTCTATCCTCCGTCACATAACGGCCCGCGGTGCGCTCGGTGCGCACCAGGCCCTCGTTCTCCAGCTGGGCAAGCGCCCGCTGCATGGTGTTGGGGTTGACCCCGGCGGCGGCGGCAAGGTCGCGCACCGAGTCCAGATGCCCGCCGGGTGGGTAAATGCCTGCTAAAATTTTTGCCTTGAGCCGTTCCACCAGCTGAGCATAAATGGGGCGGCTGGAGTCAAACTGTTCGGCCATCGGATCATCTCCTTGTGTTTCTGTATTAAGTGTCTAATACAATAATACTCATTTTTCAAGCTGTGTCAAGGGCATAATACAATTTTAAGCAAAAATTTTAAGCAAAAATAAAGGCAGAAGCCTTTGGGGAAAGCTTCTGCCTGGATCAAACTCGATTCTTTTCCTGATGACTTACGCCGCCGCGCTGGCGCTGCCTGCACCTGCCTCAGCACTGTCCGCACCGGCCTCCCCGGAAGCCGCCTCGTTTCCCGAAGCTGCGTCTGCTTCCACACTCTGAGCGGCAGGCTCCTCCGCGGCGCTGTCGCTGTCGGCCGCGGCGGACGCGGAATCCGCCGTGCTGGCCAGAATGGCGTCCTGCACTTCATGCTCCTCCATCTGCGCCGAGGCGCTGGCCGGGGAGCTCTCGGCGGAGGACTCCGGCTTCGTCTCGCTGTCGGTCAGGCCGGTGAGATACCAGCTGCCGCTCTGGCGGGTAAAGAGATAATCCATATACTTGGTGGGCGTGTCAGACGAGGCGTTCAGGATGCTGTCGTCCGCGCTCTGGGTGGGGATGTAGCCCACCGTGACGTGGAGCTTGCCGCCCTTTTTGAAGAGCTTTGTCACGGTGGCGCGGTAGCTGCCCACGCTGCCCGTGACCGGGATCTTGTAGCACTGGGTGGTCTCGTCGAACTCGATGGTCATGTCGTCCATCTCAAAGCTCTTGTGGGTCATCTTGAAGCTGGGGCCCACCAGCTTTGCCAGGTAGGCGTCCACATCCACCGAGGGGATCAGCAGCTGCTCGGTGTCCGGGTCGGTGTTGTAGTGGTCAAAATTGCCCTGGGTCTCCTGGATGTTATACACACAGCCCCAGACAGCAGCCTCCCGCAGGGTCAGGTCGTCGATGTTTTCAATGCCGTCAAAGGGGAGCGGGTCAAACAGGACAAGGCCCTCCAGCTTATCTTCATATTCTTCTTTCTGGGCCGTATCGTCAAACAGCTTTGCCACGGCACGCACGCCGGAGCGCAGCACCGTCACCGCGCCGATCAGCACCAGTACCGCCACCAGCAGCCCAAGGGCCTGCCGGGCACGGCGGCGGTGCAGCCGGGCGTGCTCTTCCGGGGTCATATAATTCTTCATAGGGTATCGTCTCCAAGAATGTAAGTTTTCTGCACTCCACAGTATACCACAATCTGCCCGCGGGTGCAAAACCCGGGCCGTGGATTTTTTGTGAAAGCGCGTGGTTATTCCCAGGTCTTCCAGACATCGGGCTGGTAGCCCACGGTGGCCTTGCGCCCGTTGCGCACAATGGGCGTGAGCAGCAGCTGCTGATTTTCAAACAGCTTATCCTCTTTTTGCCAGTCGATGAGAGCGTCCAGCAGCGCCAGCGTCTGCTTGTCTTTCGCGTTGGGGTTCACCATCTTTTCCCAGCCGCCCAGGGCCCGGGCCACATTGTCAAACTCGCCCCGGCTCATGCCCTTTTCCTTCAGGTCGATCATCTGGAACTTGATGCCCCGCTCCTTGAAATACCGCTGGGCCTTTTTGGTATCAAAGCACTTGGTGGTGCCAAAGATCTGAATGTTCATGGTCTGTCCTCCTGTCGTCCGTAAAAGTTATTGTACCACACCGCGCACAAAAAGCCCAGCATATTTCCCTGCGAAACGGGGAAAATAAAGCCATCCAAAGGAGGATTGGTTTTATGAGAGCATTCGTAGACCCCGACCTGTGCATCGGCTGCACCCAGTGCGCGGGCATCTGCCCCGCCGTGTTCACGATGGAGGGCACACTGGCCGTGGCGCTGGTGGGCGAGATCCCCGGCGAGGAAGTGCCCGCCGCCGTGGATGCCGCCCAGGCCTGCCCCGTCAGCGCCATCCACATGGAGGAGAGCTGAGTCTTCTCCCAAAATCACCGGGAAGCAATTGCCTCCCGGTGATTTTCTTTGGGCGGGTTTTGTGCTATACTATAAGGTGTGAAAATTTGGAATGGAGGATAAGAAACGATGCGTTTACTGGTCATTGACGGCAACAGCATTGCCAACCGTGCGTTTTTTGGCATCAAGCTGCTGACCACCAAGGACGGACGATACACCAACGCCATCTATGGCTTTTTGAACATTCTGCTCTCCCTGCTCAAGGAGTGCCAGCCGGACGAGGTGGCCGTGGCTTTTGACCTGAAAGCCCCCACCTTCCGGCATAAAATGTACGATGGCTACAAGGCCACCCGCCACGCCATGCCCGAGGAACTGGCACAGCAGATGCCGGTGCTCAAGCAGCTGCTGGCAGACCTTGGCTACCGCACCGTTACCGCCGAGGGCTGGGAAGCGGACGATATTCTGGGCACACTGGCTGCTGCCTGCGCCGCCCGCAAGGACGACTGCTTCCTTGCCACCGGAGACCGCGACAGCCTGCAGCTGGTGAGCGAGAGCACCACCGTACTGCTGGCCGCCACCGCCATGGGCCGGAGCAAGACCATCCCCATGGATGTGGACGCCATCCACGAGAAATACGGCATTGAGCCCAAACAGCTCATCGAGGTGAAGAGCCTGATGGGCGACACCTCCGACAACATTCCGGGCGTGAAGGGCATCGGCGAAAAGACCGCCATGACCCTGGTCAAGAACTTCGGCACCCTGGACAGCGTGTACGACCATCTGGACAGCCCGATCATCAAGCCCCGGCAGCGGGAGAATCTGCTGGCCTGCCGGGAGGATGCCTACCTCAGCCACACGCTGGGCACCATCCGCACCGATGCTCCCATCGACACAGCGGAAGGGGCCTACAAGGTGACCGAGGGCAACAAGCCCGCCGCTGTCCGTCTGATGCAGGAGCTGGAGATCCAGACCCTCATCACCCGGTTCGGGCTGGACGGCATCGTTCCGGAACAGGACCCCGATACCCTGCCAGAGGTGGACGCAGCCATTGCGTCCCTGCCCGCAGAACCCTCCGGCCACTATCTGGTGGCCGCACGCCCCGCCGTTCTGGGCAAAAAGAGCGCGGTCGTGCAGCCGGAGGCCTGGTACGCCGTGCAGGACACCACCGTGTATCCCCTCTCCGAGGAGGAGCTGGTCTCCCTGCTGGACGACCCCAAAGTAACGCTGGATGTATTCGATTCCGCCCCCCTCTACGCCAGAGCCATGGCCGCAGGCAGCTGGGGCAGCAGCATCGTCTGGGACGGCAAGCTGGCCGCCTACCTGCTGGACGCTTCCGCTTCCCACTATCTGCTCACCACCCTTGCCACCAGCTACCATGCAAGGTCAGCGTTCTCCTGTGAGGAGTACCCCGATGCCGGTTTCCTGGCAGACCTGTTCGACAAAATGAAGGCGGAGATTACCGAAAACGGCGAGGACGAGCTCTACAACAACATTGAATTCCCGCTGGCACAGGTGCTGGCCGATATGACCCGCACCGGCATCCTTGTAGACCGTGAGGGCATCGAAGCCTTCGGCGTGCAGCTGCGGCAGGAGCTGGATCAGGTGCTGACCCGCATCGAGATGGAGGCAGGCACCTCCGATTTCAACCCCAACAGCCCCAAACAGCTGGGCACCCTGCTCTTTGATACCATGGGTCTGCCCCACGGCAAAAAGACAAAGAACGGCTGGTCCACCGATGCCGAGACACTGGAAAAGCTGCGGGACATCCCGCTGGTGGAGGACATTCTCCAGTACCGTGCCTGCCAGAAGCTGAACTCCACCTATGTGGAGGGTCTGCTCAAGGTCATTGGCGAGGATGGCCGCATCCACACCCGTTTCAATCAGACCGAGGCCCGCACCGGGCGGCTCTCCTCTGACAATCCCAACCTGCAGAACATCCCCATCCGCACCGAGATGGGCAGCAAGCTCCGCGCCTACTTTGTGGCAAAGCCCGGCTGCGTGCTGGTGGATGCCGATTACAGCCAGATCGAACTGCGCATCCTGGCCCATGTCACCGGCGATGCGCACATGCAGGAGGCGTTCCTCTCCGGTGCCGACATCCACCGCAGCACCGCAGCCAAGATCTACAACATCCGGCCTGAGGATGTCACGCCCCGCCTGCGCTCCAGTGCCAAGGCCATCAACTTTGGCATCATGTACGGCAAGGGCGCTTACAGCCTTTCCAAGGACATCGGCGTGAGCGTCAAGGAAGCAGAGGCCTTCCTGCAGACCTATCTGGCCACCTTCCCCAATATCGACGGTTATATGGAAAAGACCATTGCGGATGCCCGCCAGTGCGGCTACGTTTCCACCCTGTTCGGCCGCCGCCGCGCCCTGCCGGAGCTGAACAGCAACAACCACAACATCCGGGCCAGCGGCGAGCGGATGGCCCGCAACACCCCTATTCAGGGCACGGCTGCTGATGTCATCAAGCTGGCCATGGTGCGTGTCTGGCGGCGGCTGCGGGACGAAAAGATGGAAAGCCGCCTGATCCTGACGGTCCACGATGAACTGATCGTGGAAGCCCCGGAGGCGGAGGCCGAAAAGGCCGCGCAGATCCTGCGGGAGGAAATGGAGGGCTGCGTGCACTACGCGGTGCCCCTGAGCACCGATGTGCATACTGGCAAAAACTGGCTGGAGGCCCACTGAATTATGATCGTTTTAGGAATCGAATCCACCTGCGACGAGACCGCCGCATCCCTTGTGGAGGATGGCCGCCGCCTGCTGAGCAACGTCATCTCCACCAGCGTCAAGGAGCAGGCTCTTTATGGC
>OHZL01000453.1_pt1 | contig 14735 bp, 10 predicted proteins | sample 1580531 | NCBI WGS metagenome assembly OHZL01 (sample SAMEA3882522, study PRJEB24775) | human gut metagenome | biome: human-associated habitat; feature: intestine environment; material: feces | place: Netherlands | collected 2009/2010 | reverse complement strand
AAGCCATTGTCTGCACCCACCCGGACGGACACAACCACAGCGGCAATATCCATGTGCATATCGTTATCAATTCTCTGCGGATAGCCGAAGTTCCATTCTTGCCCTATATGGACAGACCGGCAGACACCCGCGCCGGGTGCAAACACCGCTGCACAGACGCGGCGATGGAATACTTCAAAGCCGAAGTCATGGAGCTGTGCCACCGGGAAAATCTCTATCAAATCGACCTTTTGCATGGCAGCAAAAGCTGCATTACCGAGCGTGAGTATTGGGCGCAGCGGAAAGGGCAGGTAAAGCTGGACAAGGAAGCTGCCGCCTTGCCAGCCGAGGAGCAGCCAGCCAAGCCCACGAAGTTTGAAACAGACAAGGAAAAATTGCGGCAGGCCATACGCACCGCGCTGTCCTCTGCCGCAAGCTATGGCGAGTTCGCCGCCGTTCTCTTGCAACAGGGCGTGACTGTCAAGGAGAGCCGAGGGCGGCTATCCTACCTCACGCCGGACAGGACAAAGCCCATTACCGCCCGCAAGCTGGGAGATGATTTTGACCGCGCTGCCGTTCTTGCCCTTTTGGAACAGAACGCCCACAGAGCCGCCGAGCAGACCGCAACCGTACCCGAATACCCCCGCAACATAAGGGAGCGTTTGCAGGGCAAAAAAGCTGTCCAAACCACCCCGGAAAAGGACGGTATTCAGCGCATGGTTGACCGGGCAGCGAAGCGAGCGGAGGGAAAGGGCGCGGGCTATGACCGCTGGGCGGCAGTCCACAATCTGAAACAAATGGCGGCTACCGTTGCCGCCTACGGGCAGTACGGCTATTCGCCGGAGGAGCTGGACGCAGCCCTTGTATCCGCCAATGCGGATTTACAGGACAGCACCGCCAAGCTGAAAGCCCTGGACGCTGCTATCCGGGAGAAAAAGGAACTTCAGACACAGGTGCTTGCCTATGCCAAGACCAAGCCTGCCCGTGACGGTCTGAAAGCGCAGAAAACGGAAAAAGCCCGCAGCGCCTACCGGGAACGGCACGAAAGCGATTTTATCATAGCGGACGCAGCCACCCGTTATTTTCGGGCGCATGGCGTTTCCAAGCTGCCAAGCCATAAAGCCCTGCAAGCGGAAATCGAGCAGCTTACCGCCGAAAAGAACGCCCATTACAACGAATACCGGGAGAAAAAAGCCCGTGTCAAGGAGCTGCATACCGTGAAAAGCAATCTTTCTCAAATCCTGCAAGGCGAGAAAGACAGAGAGAAAAAGCACGAACATGAGCGTTAAAAACCGCCCCGAAACGATACCAAAACGGGGATATGCCCTGCACCCTATCCGCAATACTGCCCACCTTTGAAACGGGGCGCACAGCGCAGGAAATCCCCGAAAATGACACCGAGAAACTACATTTTTACCGACCTATCCGCTTATACCAGCGGAAACGGCAGAAAGGAGCGAGAAATGCCACGCATGAGCAAAAAGCGGCGGTTGGAATGGAGCTTTTTCCTCAACCACCGAAACCGTATTACCTACAATGACCTTTGCCGGGGCTGCACACACGGCTGCAAGCAGAGCTTCCGGGCGATTATCGTCCTCTGCCCCCGGTATTTCTCTAAGAGATGGAAACACAGGGAGGACACCGCCAATGGCAGATAACCGCAAATATTACTACCTCAAACTGAAAGAAAACTTCTTCGACAGCGATTCCATTGTGCTGTTGGAGGACATGAAAGACGGGATTTTGTATTCCAATATCCTCTTGAAGCTGTACTTAAAATCGCTGAAAAATGGCGGCAGATTGCAGCTTGACGAGCATATCCCCTATACCGCCCAGATGATAGCCACGCTGACCCGTCACCAAATCGGGACGGTGGAACGGGCATTAGCCATCTTCCAGCAGTTAGGGCTTGTGGAGCAGCTTGACTGCGGGCTGCTTTATATGACCGACATCGAGCTGATGATCGGTCAATCCTCTACCGAAGCGGAACGGAAACGCGCCGCAAGGCTTGAAAATAAGGCACTTTTGCCGCCGCGGACAAATGGCGGACATTTGTCCGACATTCGTCCACCAGAGATAGAGATAAAGAAAGAGATAGATATAGAGTTAGAAAAAGAGGGAGAGTTAAAGGGACAAGCCCTCGCCCGCAGCTATGGCAGATATGAGAATGTATTTCTGACTGATACGGAGCTTTCCGAACTGCAAGCGGAGCTGCCCGAAAAATGGGCGTACTACATTGAGCGGCTTTCCGGCTATATCGCGTCCACGGGCAAGAAATATAAAAACCACGCCGCCACTATCCGCAGATGGGCGGCAGACGATACCGCAAAGGCTGCCCCGAAAAAGGGCATACCCGAATACACCTGCAAGGAGGGCGAGAGCTTATGAGTAATCTGTTTACAGAACGAGTTTTGAATATGGCGGCTGTTACCCCACAGCCGGAGGACTACACGGGCGAGGACGGACTGCTTTACTGCGGCAAGTGTCACACTCCGAAAGAAGCCTACTTCCCGGAAAAGCAAGCCGCCCTGTTTGGGCGTGACCGCCACCCGGCAGAATGTGACTGCCAGAAAGCCCAGCGTTTGGAGCGTGAAGCCGCCGAACAGCGCAGAAAGCACCTTGACACCGTGGAGGACTTGAAACGCCGGGGATTTACCAATCCTACCATGCAGGAATGGACTTTCGCCAACGACAACGGGAAATGCCCGCAAATGGAGATTGCACACTTCTATGTGGAGCATTGGGAAATCATGCGCGAGGAAAATATCGGCTATCTGCTATGGGGCAAGGTCGGCACAGGAAAAAGCTATTTTGCCGGGTGTATCGCTAATGCCCTCATGGAGCAGGAAGTCGCTGTCCGCATGACGAACTTCTCTGCGATTTTGAATGACCTGACCGCCAGCTTTGAGGGGCGCAACGAGTATATCGAGCGTCTTTGCCGTTTTCCTCTGCTTATCATTGATGATTTTGGAATGGAGCGCGGCACAGAGTACGGTTTAGAACAGGTCTACAATGTGATTGACAGCCGCTACCGCAGCCGCAAGCCCTTAATCGTTACCACCAATCTGACATTGGACAGCCTGCAAAATCCGCTGGACACCGCCCATGCCCGGATTTATGACCGCCTTTTGGAAATGTGCGCCCCTATCCTCTTTACGGGAGAGAACTTCCGCCGTGAAACGGCGCAAGCCAAGCTGAACAGACTAAAAGAATTGATGAAATGAAAGGAGTTGCCTATGGCAGAGAACAAGCAGAACACCACCCCGGAACGCCGCCCGGACTGCGTGACAGAGATCCGCATGGGCAACACCGTCCTTGTCGTTTCCGGCTTTTTCAAAAAAGATACCACCGACACAGCAGCCGATAAGATGATGAAAGTGCTGGAGGCGGAAGCCGCCGCAGGACACAAAGCCCAGCTTTCGCCCTAACGCTACAAGCCGCACAGAAAAATCGTCATTTTACCGGGCGGTAAAGAAGCAGAAGCCGCTATACAGACAGCCGCCCCATGTGGTATAATCGAAATACGGAATAGTGGGGCTGGCTGTCGGAAACGGAGGATTTTATGTTAAGACAGACCACCCAGAAAATCACTGCCCTTTATCCAAGACTATCCCATGAGGACGAGCTGCAAGGCGAAAGCAATTCCATTTCCAACCAGAAGCGTATTCTTGAAACCTACGCAAAGCAGAACGGTTTTTCCAATCTGCGCTGGTACACGGACGATGGTTATTCTGGTGCGAACTTCCAAAGACCGGGCTTTCAATCCATGCTTGCGGATATTGAAGCCGGGAAAGTGGCTACTGTTATCGTAAAGGATATGTCACGGTTAGGGCGAAACTACCTGCAGGTGGGAATGTATACCGAGATGATTTTCCCACAAAAAGGCGTCCGCTTTATCGCCATAAACGATGGAGTGGACAGCGCACAGGGCGACAATGATTTTGCCCCTTTGCGGAACATTTTCAACGAATGGCTGGTGAGAGATACGAGCAAGAAAATCAAAGCCGTAAAACGGTCAAAAGGCATGAGCGGCAAGCCTGTTACGAGCAAACCCGTGTACGGCTACCTCATGGACGAGGACGAAAATTTCATCATTGACGAGGAAGCCGCACCCGTAGTCAAGCAGATATACCGTCTGTGCCTTGCCGGGAACGGTCCGACCAAGATAGCCCGTATGCTGACCGAGCAGGAAATCCCAACGCCGGGAACGCTGGAATACCGCAGGACGGGCAGCACACGCCGCTATCACCCCGGCTATGAGTGCAAATGGGCGACAAATACCGTGGTGCATATCCTTGAAAACCGGGAGTACATGGGCTGTTTGGTGAACTTCAAGACGGAGAAACCGTCCTACAAGACCAAGCACAGCATAGAAAATCCCATTGAGAAACAGGCAATTTTCGAGAACCACCATGAGCCTATCATCGACACCCAGACATGGGAGCGTGTGCAGGAATTACGCAAACAGCGCAAGCGTCCGAACCGCTATGATGAAGTGGGCTTGTTCTCTGGTATGCTCTTTTGCGCGGACTGCGGCAGCGTCATGTATCAGCAGCGTTACCAGACCGATAAGCGGAAACAGGACTGCTATATCTGCGGGAACTACAAGAAGCGCACCCATGACTGCACCGCACATTTTATCCGCACCGACCTTTTGACTGCGGGCGTTCTCTCCAATCTACGGAAAGTGACGAGCTATGCGGCAAAGCATGAAGCCCGGTTTATGAAGCTGCTGATCGAGCAGAACGAGGACGGCGGCAAACGCCGGAACGCCGCCAAGAAAAAGGAACTGGAAGCTGCCGAAAAGCGTATCGGTGAACTTTCCGCTATTTTCAAGCGGCTGTATGAGGACAGCGTAAGCGGTCGCATTTCTGACGAGCGTTTCACGGAGCTTTCGGCAGACTATGAAGCCGAACAGCAGGAATTGAAAGAGCGTGTTGCCAGAATACAGGCGGAGCTTTCCAAAGCACAGGAAGCTACCGTAAACGCAGAAAAGTTTATGAACATTGTCCGCAAGCACATGAACTTTGAAGAACTGACCCACACCCTCTTGCGTGAGTTTGTAGAGAAAATCGTTGTGCATGAGTGCAGCTACGATGAAAACGGCACACGCAGACAGGATATTGAGATTTACTATTCTTTCGTCGGCAAGGTGGACTTGCCCGAATGACCGCCCGCCCTATCCGATACCAAAGACAAGTATCGGATAGGAAAGGCAAAATTTTTTACACTTCTATTACTTCTTTATCACACATAAGCAAAGAGCCAGGGCATCAAACAGCTGATGGCTGGTGCTGGAATTATGCTGCTGGGAACTACCCTGATTCCACAGCTGGCAACATTGTTCTCTTAAGAGGAGTGGTAGATGAACACCATCATTGAGAGAATTACGGAAGCGATAAAGGATATCCTGATCGGGCTTATCAAGTCAAGTTTGGATAACATGTTCACGTCTGTCAATGAGCAGGTGGGAACCATAGCCGGGCAGGTGGGACAGACACCGCAGGGATGGAATGCAGGGATTTTTAATCTGATTCAGAATATATCCCAAACGGTGATTGTCCCCATTGCGGGACTGATCATCACCTTTGTCCTGTGCTATGAATTGATCACGATGGTAACACAGAAAAACAATTTCCATGAATTTGAGACTTATAACATTTTCCTCTGGATCTTCAAAGCGTATGTAGCCATTTATCTGGTGACAAATACGTTCAATATCACGATGGCGGTCTTTGATGTTGGCCAGCATGTGGTCAACAATGCCGCCGGGGTGATATCAGGAAACACTGCGGTGGATGCATCGGAAGCAATCACAAGGATTGTGGATGCACTGGAAGATATGGAACTGGGGGATTTGTTCTTGTTATCCATGGAAACGCTGCTGATCAGTATTACCATGCGGATTCTGTCGATCATTATAACCGTTATTTTATACGGAAGAATGATAGAGATTTACCGCGCGTCCAGAAGCGCCGCTTTTCATCCAAAGGCGGTGCGCGGACATTTTGGGAATCCGGCTTTAGCAAGCCGGTAAAGAAAAGTATCAAAGACGTGAAAAGCGTCACTTTAGCGTCATCCGATTTACCCCGGAGGGAAACCACAAGGGGGACAATAGCGTATCGGAAAAATCGCGAGTTGGGAAAACCATCTACCCACGACTGAGCGGCAAGACGCAACATTGTGAATGAGGAGCAAGGCTAAACTGCTTTAAGGGTAGTCCGAGGCGGGATACTCGACCCGGCGGCGCAGGATGGTTGTATTCGCCGTATGTCATAGCGGAATGTGACAGGTAAACACAGACCGCACGATACTTATGACAGCCAGCCGCAGTAAGCGGAAAAGGACGAAAACCCACTACCGACATCACAATACGCTTATCCCAAAGTGTCTAACTGGAGATTGCCTAAACCGGAACGCCGGAACTATCCGGCTATGCGTAATGCCGCAAGGCGATAAATTTCAAGGGGTAAAAACCCAAGAAAGATGACGCTGAATATCCGGCATGGCAACGGAGCCTCCGTAGTAGTCCGAGGGCGGGAAAGCCGTCTACATGGCGAAGGGAGGCAGGATGTCAACCAATTCATAAAAAGGAAAGGTGCGTGAGGCATTATGAGAAGTCCTGAAAATGTGTTGGAAAGCCTAAAATCCAAGGCGTGTAACAAGAGTTACAAGTACGAGCGGTTATACCGCAACCTGTACAATCCACAATTCTATCTGCTGGCATATCAGCGGATACAGGCGAAACCAGGCAACATGACAGCCGGAACAGACGGCAAAACCATTGACGGAATGGGAATGGCAAGGATAAACGCCCTCATTGAAAAGATGCGGGATTTTAGTTATCAGCCTAACCCGGCAAGGAGAACGTATATCCCGAAATCCAATGGGAAAATGCGTCCTCTGGGGATACCGTCATTCGACGATAAACTGATACAGGAGGTGGTGCGGCTCATCTTAGAGAGTATTTATGAGCCAACCTTTAGCGACTATTCCCACGGTTTCCGTATAAACAGAAGCTGTCATACGGCACTCAAATATGTGCAGAAATATTTTACGGGGACAAAGTGGTTCGTTGAGGGAGATATAAAGGGCTGTTTTGACAACGTAGACCATCATGTGTTGATTGCTATTTTGCGAAAGCGGATTGCAGATGAATATTTCATCGGTCTGCTCTGGAAGTTCTTGAAAGCTGGATATATGGAGGATTGGAATTATCACAATACTTATTCCGGCACTCCGCAAGGCTCCATCATCAGCCCTATCCTTGCAAACATCTACATGAACGAACTGGATAGCTATATGGCAGAGTATGCAGAGAAATTCAACTGCGGAAACCGCCGTAAAATCAATCCTGCGTTCAAGAAGAAGCTGGATGTCTGCCGGGGGAAAGAACAAAGGCTTAAAAGAAATCTCTCTAAAATGAGCGAGGAAGAAAAAGAAGGTCTAATTGCAGAAATCCGGGAACTGCGGCGTAGTCTGAAATCTATGCCGTATAGCGACCAGATGGACGATAGCTATAAACGGATTTGCTATATCCGATATGCCGATGATTTCTTAATTGGAGTTATCGGCAGCAAAGAGGACGCAGAACAGATTAAACAAGATGTAGGCTTCTTTATCCGGGACAAACTCCATCTGGAAATGTCCGAGGAAAAGACATTGATTACTCATGGACACGACGCTGCGAAGTTCTTGGGATATGAGGTCACAATCGCCAAAGGCGAACACAACAAAAAGACCAAAACCGGGGCTACCAGACGGGTAAACAATGGAAAAGTCTTACTTTATGTTCCCCATGATAAGTGGGTAAAACGATTGTTCTCCTACAATGCCCTCAAGATTAAATACGACAAACAAAATGGAAACAAAGAGGTTTGGGAACCTGTCCGGCGCACTCGCCTGTTGCACTTGGACGATTTGGAAATCCTAAACCAGTACAACGCAGAAATCCGTGGATTGTATAACTACTACCGACTTGCAAACAACGTGTCTGTACTCAATAACTTCTACTATGTAATGAGATACAGTATGCTCAAAACCTTTGCTGGAAAATATCGGACACGAATCAGCAGAATTATCCGCAAGTACCGTCAAGGAAAAGATTTTGTTGTGGAATATCCGAAGAAAAACGGCAAGGTCGGAAAGGTATTGTTTTACAATAATGGGTTCCGCCGGGACACTAAAGTAGAAAGCGGAAATCCTGATATAGTAGCAAGAATTTTTGAGAATTATGGGCGTAATAGCCTTATAAAAAGACTGCAAGCAAACAGGTGTGAGTGGTGTGGCGCAGAGAATGTGCCGCTTGAAATACACCATATACGAAAACTCAAAGATTTAAGTGGCAGAAAACAATGGGAAATCGCCATGATTGGGCGTAAGCGCAAGACAATGGCACTCTGCATTGACTGTCACGATAAGTTACACGCAGGAAAGTTAGACTGACATCTGGAGAGCCGGATACATCGAGAGGTGTAAGTCCGGTTCGGAGGGGAGTTCTCGGAAACCTGCCATAGTGATATGGTAAGGCGCCGGGTTCTTACCCTACTTTATACTTCCATAGCACCAATTCCGTTTGCCACCATGACCAATAAGGAATGGGGCAATATCGGAAACAACTATTTAAAAGGCTTGTTCGCACTGGCATTTCAGGGATTCTTCATGATGGTCTGTGTGGGAATTTATGCAGTTTTAGTAAATGCAATGACCATATCCAGTGACCTTCATGCAGCAATGTTTTCAGTAGCGGCTTATACCGTGATTCTTGCATTTTCATTATTCAAGACCGGAAGCCTTAGCAAATCAATATTTAATGCCCACTAACGGGCAGGAAAGGAGCGCATACCATGGCGTATGTACCAGTACCAAAAGACCTTACCAAGGTCAAAACAAAAGTAGCGTTAAATCTGACAAAGCGGCAGCTGATTTTCTTTTCACTTGCCGCAGTTGTGGGAATTCCGTTTTATCTGGTCATGAGAAAACCAATCGGTTCCAGTATCGCAGCCATCCTGATGGTAACGATCATGCTTCCGTTTTTCTTCATGGCAATGTATGAAAAAGACGGTCTTCCCTTTGAAAAAGTGGTGGCAAATATCATTCGACAGAAGTTTATCTGTCCGGCAGTAAGACCATATAAGACAGAAAATTTTTATCAGGAGATTTCCACCCTTGTAAAAAAGGAGGGTGTGCCGGATGGCAAAAAAGACAAAGCAGGAGGCTCAGCAGGAGCGTCTGTCCCTGGCGGAAAAAAGAAACCGTCAGGAAAGAAGAAACAAAAAAAGCAGAAAAGAAAGAGAACAGGAAAAGCGTAGAAAGAAGCAGGAACGGGATCGTAGGAAACAGAAAAACATTCCTACAACTGCACAGCAGAGTATTCCGTATATTCGGATGCTGCAGGATGGTATCTGCCAGGTGACAAAGACCTTTTTCTCCAAGACGATTCAGTTTTATGACATCAACTATCAGCTTGCTCTAAATGAGGATAAGACCACGATATTTGAAAATTACTGTGATTTCTTAAATTACTTTGATTCTTCCATCAGTGTGCAGCTGTCCTTTATCAATCAGCAGGTGGATGTGGCAGAATTTGAAAAAAGTATTGATATTCCGGATCAGAACGATGACTTCAATGCCATTCGTGAAGAGTACCGTACTATGCTGAAAAATCAGCTTTCCAAAGGAAATAATGGTCTGGTAAAGACAAAGTATATCACTTTTGGAATCGAAGCAGAAAACCTGAAGGTGGCAAGACCAAGGCTTGAAAGAATCGAAACAGATATCTTAAATAACTTTAAGGTTTTGGGAGCACAGGCGCATTCCCTGAATGGTCTGGAAAGGCTGGAGATTCTGTATCATGTGTTCAACCAGGATCGGATTGAACCATTTAAGTTCCAGTATAAGATGCTTCCAGAAACAGGATTAAAGACCAAAGATTTTATTGCACCGACTTCCTTTAACTTTTCCAAGAATCAGACATTTTTGATGGGAAGAACGATGGGAAGTGTGAGTTATCTGCAGATTCTGGCACCGGAGCTTACAGACCGGATGCTTGCAGATTTCTTGGATGTGGATGACAGCATCAATGTTAACATTCATATCCAGTCCATTGACCAGAGTTCTGCGATCAAGATGATCAAGAGCAAGATTTCAGATCTGGATAAGATGAAGATTGAAGAGCAGAAGCGGGCAGTACGTTCCGGTTATGATATGGACGTGCTTCCATCGGACCTTGTGACTTATGGAGAAGAGGCGAAGAACCTGTTGGAAGATCTGCAGTCCAGAAATGAACGAATGTTTCTTGTAACGGTTCTGGTGATGAATACCGCAAGGAAGCGTCAGAAACTGGATAACAATATTTTCCAGGTGCAGGGAATTGCACAGAAATATAACTGTTCTTTAAAACAACTGGATTATCAGCAGGAAGCAGCACTCATGTCCTGTATTCCACTGGGAGTCAATCGGATTGAAATTCAGAGAGGGCTTACCACATCTTCAACAGCGATCTTCGTGCCATTTACGACACAGGAACTGTTTCAGGAAGGGGAAGCTCTTTATTATGGATTGAATGCATTATCCAACAACATGATCATGGTTGATCGGAAACGTTTGAAGAACCCGAATGGACTGATTCTTGGTACACCAGGTTCCGGTAAGTCTTTCTCAGCAAAGAGGGAAATTACAAACTGCTTTTTGATCACGGAAGACGATATCATTATCTGTGATCCAGAAGCCGAATATTCGGCACTTGTGCAGGCACTGCATGGGCAGGTAGTTCGGGTTTCGCCAGTATCTGACCAGTATATCAATCCAATGGATCTGAACCTGAACTATTCCGAGGAAGATAATCCACTGTCATTGAAAGCAGATTTTATTCTGTCTTTGTGTGAGCTGATTGTTGGAGGAAAGAATGGACTGGAGCCGGTAGAAAAGACCATCATTGACCGTTGTGTGCGGTTAGTATATCAGGAATATCTTGCCGATCCAGTACCGGAGAAGATGCCAATCTTGGAGGATTTATATAACCTTCTGAGAAAACAGGAAGAGCCAGAAGCACAGCGACTGGCCACTTCGTTGGAAATCTATGTTACAGGTTCTTTGAATGTGTTTAACCATCAGACAAACGTGGACATCAATAACCGCATTGTCTGCTTTGATATCAAGGAACTTGGTAAGCAGTTGAAAAAGATTGGGATGCTTGTCATTCAGGATCAGGTCTGGAACAGGGTAACAATGAACCGTTCTGCTCATAAGTCCACCAGATACTATGTGGATGAGTTCCATCTTCTTTTGAAGGAAGAGCAGACCGCAGCTTATAGTGTGGAGATATGGAAGAGATTTCGTAAATGGGGTGGTATTCCAACTGGAATCACCCAGAATATAAAAGATTTATTGTCTTCCAGGGAGATAGAGAATATATTTGAAAATTCAGATTTTATTTATATGCTGAACCAGGCTTCCGGAGACAGGCAGATTCTGGCAAAGCAGCTGAATATCTCACCAACCCAGCTGTCCTATGTAACCAACAGTAATGAGGGGGAAGGACTTTTGTTCTATGGAAATGTCATTATCCCATTTGTAGACAGATTCCCGAAGAATTCCCTCTATAAAATCATGACAACCCGCTTAGAGGAGACTTCCGAAGCAGGTTAAATCAAAGGAGAAAACAATGTTACGAGCAATTTCATATGTATTAACTTTTAGTGGCGGTGCTGTTTTCAGCATCGCTTTTCTCTGCTTATTACAGGCAGGGAAAGGGTATCCGAAGAAGGAGGAGTAAGTAGTGGCAGAACAGAGAATGAAAGTCAGGGACAAGAAAGTCCAAAAGATGACCAAGGATGGTCTGGTGGAAGAAAACCTGACAGATAAATCTTCTGTTCGTGTCAGTAACCGTGCCAGTGATGTGCAGATGGGAAGAAAACAGGGGGAAAAAGAAGAAAACCTTGTGGATAAGTCTCCCCGCCAGTCTGAACGGAGTGGGAAAAATATTCGTCCCTCTGTGCAAAAATCCAGAGATGCACCGGAACTGATACGGACAGAGAAGCAAAGTGGGGATTTTGGACAGAGTAGTAAGCAGCAAAATAGAAAAAGAATCCGTGCTGAAGTCGGAAAAGAATCCAGACTTGCAGAAAAATCCGAAGTCGGACAGTTAGGGAGACTGAAAGATAAACGTGCTGATCTATCAGAAAACAGGGGAGACAGCCGGAGAAATCAGACCGGTGGCAGCAAAAAGCCTAAACAAAAACAACGTTTGAAGTTTGCTTATGAGGAAACTGGTGCTTCTGTGAAAAATGACAAAGATATGGAGAAATTGAACCAGATGGATACGGATGGAGTCAATTTCCGCCATCAGAAACAGAAAGAAAAAGCCAAAAAGTTTTCTTATGAAGAAGCAAGAAAGAGAAAGGAAGCAAAGCAGCATTCCAAGAAAGCACAGGTCTATCAGGCAAATGAAGGAGAATCTCCTGGAAAGAAAAAATCCCGTTTGAAGTTTGGTGAAGGGGAATCTGTGAAAACAGAAAAAGCTTCTGTTGTCAAGAAAGCAGGAAGTGCAACTTCCGTAGCATTGCACCGTGAGATCAGCAAAAATGAAGACGATAATGCGGCGGTAGAAGGTGCCCATAAGTTGGAAGAAGGCGGCGAAGGTATTTACCGGCTGGAACAGAGAAGTGCCAGACGAAGGAAACAGAGGGCTTCCAGAAAGAGAAGCAGACTGGAGAGACAGGTAGAGAAACAGACACAGGCGGCAGCCCGTCAGGAGCAGAAGAAGCTGAAAAAGCAGATTCAGAAGCAACAGATCAAACGGGATTATGCCAAAGCGAAGCGAAGTGAACAGACAGTAGGAACAGCTGCAAAAGGTACGATTGATTATATCAAGAAGATTGGCGGCAAAGTGACCAACTTCTTTAAAGAAAACCGGAAAGTGTATATCAGTGTAGCAGTTCTGATCGGATTGATGTTTCTGATCATAACGAATGTCACGTCATGCTCTGCAGTGTTTTTACAAAATGTGATCACTTACACAGGAACCAGTTATCTGTCATCGGATCAGGCAATCCGGGAAGCGGAACTGTATTATACACAGCTGGAAGCTAATCTGCAGGAGCGGATCAACAACATGGAATCTGAAGAACCGGGACATGAGGAATACCGATATAACATCGGACCTATTGAGCATGATCCGTTTATCCTGATCAGTTATCTGTCAGCAAAGTATGAAGAGTTTACGTTTGAACAGGTCAAGCCGGAGCTGGATGCTTTGTTTGCAGAGCAATATCATCTGACTACAGAAGCGGTCAATGAGACTGTGACAGAGACAGCAACAGTAAGAGTTGGAGAATCTTTGGGACAGGTTGTAACAAGCGGATATTGTAATTGTCCAATCTGCTGTGGTATTTGGAGCGGAGGACCAACTGCCAGTGGAGCATATCCAACAGCCAATCACACCTTAGCGGTAGATGCTTCCAATCCGTTTGTTCCAATGGGAACAAAGGTGGTAATGAATGGTGTCGAATATACGGTAGAAGATACCGGAGCTTTCGCAAGATACGGGGTACAGTTTGACGTCTACTATGATAATCATGCGGCGGCATCTGCACATGGACATCAGACATGGGAATGTTATCTGGCAGATGATAATGGAAGTCAGGAAGTGGAAGTGACTAGGACAAGGGATGTAGATGTGCTGAATGTCACCTTAAATAGTGGAAACCTGATGTCAATCTGTCAGGACAGGCTGGGATTTTTCCAGAAAGAACTGTTCAGTGCCTACAACGATACAAAAGGCAACTTGCAGATGTTTGCAACACCGGTTGATTTTAACTGGTACTCCAGTGTGACCAGCTATTATGGATACAGGATTCATCCAATATCAGGAGCAAATCAGCTTCATAATGGTATGGATATCGGAGCACCGGAGGGGACAAAAGTGATGGCAGGACTGACCGGAACAGTTACAACTTCTGCTTATAACGACAGCTATGGAAATTACGTCATTATCAAAGACAGAAAAGGTTATGAACTGCGGTATGCACATTTAAGCAGCCGGAGTGTATCTGCAGGAGCATCCGTCACGAAAGGTGATGAGATAGGTCTTGTAGGAAATACTGGTAATTCCACAGGAAGCCATCTTCATATTGAACTTCTGAAAAATGGAGAGCGGTTAAACCCGATCTTTTATCTGGAAACTGGAGAAGGAGCAGGCTTTGGCGGCAATGAATATACCAGTGAAGCAGCACAGCGTTTGTTAAATGAAGCAGCGAGATATCTTGGAACACCATATGTATGGGGTGGATATTCCCCAAGTGGATTCGATTGTTCTGGATTTGTAAGCTACTGTCTGACAAACTCTGGTGTAAGGAATACAGGAAGACTAACAGCACAGGGACTGTACAACATTTGTACACCAGTATCCCAGTCGGAGGCGCAGCCGGGAGATCTGATTTTCTTTACTGGAACTTACGACGCAGGGGAGCCGGTAACGCATATCGGAATCTATGTAGGCAATGGTCAGATGATCCATTGTGGACATCCGGTGCAGTATACGTCCATCAATTCCCCATACTGGCAGAGCCATTTCTATGGATTTGGACGATGGTAAGAAAAAAGGGCGGCTGCATCAGCCGTCCGGAAAGGAGAACCGATGAAAAGTCTTGAAAAAGCTACGGCAGATTATGAGAAAGCCAAAGAGAAAATGGAAGCTTCCAAAGCCAGATATGAAGCAGATTTAAAGCGGTTCAAGGCTGCGGAGATTGCAAAAA
>OHZL01000450.1_pt1 | contig 14831 bp, 10 predicted proteins | sample 1580531 | NCBI WGS metagenome assembly OHZL01 (sample SAMEA3882522, study PRJEB24775) | human gut metagenome | biome: human-associated habitat; feature: intestine environment; material: feces | place: Netherlands | collected 2009/2010 | reverse complement strand
GGGCGATACCACAACCCTCGGCCTGAAAGGCCGTCAAACTTAAGAACCCTTGGGCCGAAGGCCCATCCATCCTAAGAACCTTTCTCTCTGAACCAGCCTGCCGAAGGCCGGTCTAACTTAAGAACCCTTTTTATCATACACAGGAGGAATACCATGGAATTACTGGCACCGGCAGGATCGCCGGAACATTTGAGAGCGGCCCTGGATGCAGGGGCTGATGCGGTCTATCTGGGCGGCAAACTTTTCAGCGCCCGCCGGTTTGCCGGTAATTTTTCCAATGAGGAGCTGAAGGAGGCGGTACGGGAGGCCCATCTCCATGGGGCCTGTGTCTATGTGACGCTGAATACCCTCATTGGCGATGTGGAAATGAAGGATTTACGGGACTATCTTTCTTTCCTCGATACCATCAAGCTGGACGGGCTCCTGGTGCAGGATCTGGGAGTGGCGGCCCTGGCCCGCAGGCTGGCGCCTTCCATTCCTCTCCATGCTTCCACCCAGATGACGATTTCAAATCTGGATGGCGCCCTGTTCATGAAGTCCCTGGGATTCCAGAGGGTGGTGCTGTCCCGGGAGCTGTCCCTTCCGGAAATTAAAAACATTGTGGAAAAATCGGGCGTGGAAATCGAAGTTTTTGTCCATGGGGCGCTGTGCGTGTGCTATTCCGGCCAGTGCCTCATGAGCTCCTTTATGGGCGGCCGCAGCGGCAACCGCGGTGCCTGCGCCCAGCCCTGCCGCATGCCTTACCATCTGGTGGATGAAAAGGGTCAGGCGCTGAACCATAGGGGAAATTATATTTTAAGCCTGAAGGATATGCTGGGCATGGAGCGGATTCCCGATTTCCTCTCCGCCGGCGTATCGTCCCTTAAGGTGGAAGGCCGTATGAAGAGCGTGGAGTATGTGTATAACACCGTATCCGCTTACCGCCGGGCCATTGATGAGGCGGAGCGCGGGAGAAAGACGGATACGGCGCCTCTGGTGAATATATTGAAAGAGGAGTTCAACCGCGGCTATGCGTCTTCCTATCTGGATGACCACATCGGCAGTCATATGATGACAGCCCTGGCGCCGGGCAACCACGGCGTGGATGCCGGAAAGGCGGAGTCCGTCAAAGGTAGCTTTTTCAGCTTCCGCAGCGGGGGAGACTTTTCCCGGGCTGTGGGGGTTTCCTATGAAACGAACCACCAGACCATGGCCTTTGTGCCGGTGAAAGATGTACGGCGGGAAGGGGAGGGCCGTTTCTCCGTCCGCTTTACGGAAAGGCCGAAGGAAGGGGGCCAGGTGTACTTTGTGGTGGAAGGAGAAAAGCACTCCACCGCCATGAAGGATGTGAAGGGAAAGATACCTCTGTCCCTTTCCTTTAAAGCGGTTCCCGGCGAGCCCCTTGTCCTTACTGCATGGGACCAGGAGGACCACAAGGTGAGCCTTTCGTCTGACTATATTGCGGAAAAGGCCAATTCCCGGGTGACTGCGGAAGAGGACATAGAAAAGCAGCTGGGCCGTCTGGGAAATACCTGGTTCACTCTGAAAGAAGCGTTTATCAGGAATAAGGGATGCATGGTGCCGAAGAGCCTTTTGAACCATATGAGGCAGGAGGCGGTGGAACAACTGTCCGTCCTGCGGGAAAAGGACCATGAAAGGGACATCCCAAAGCAGGGGAAGGTTACCTTTTCTCCCCTTATTTCTGCGCCCCTTCCCGAGGAAAAGCCCCATGCAGTGCTGCGCACTGTTTCCCTGGACCAGGTGGAGGAAGGGCTGGCCCTGGGTGTTTCCCATTTCATCTTCGGCGGAGAAACATACGACCATTCCTCTGTGAGGGTAGAGGAATATAAAAAAGCTCTGTCCCTGGTAAAGGAAAAGGGCGGCATCATGATTTTTGCCCTGCCCAGGGTGGTGCGGGAGAAGAACAGGGAGAGGGAAGACCGTATGCTGACCTGTCTGGCCGCCCTTTCTCCCGACGCCATGATGGCGGAGTATCCCGGTGTTCTGAAAGTCTGGCAGGAAGAGGGATGGACGATTCCTCTTCTGGCAGGCACTTCCTTTAACCTTTTCAACGGGGAAGCGGTGAAAGAAATCGAAGGCTTTGGCATGAAGGGCGCCATGGTGTCGGAGGAGGCCACCATGCCCCAGATCCGGGACATGGTGAAAATGGCGTCCATCCCTCTGTCTGCCCTTGTATATGGGCGCACGGAAATGATGGTTTCCGAGTACTGCGTCATTAACAGCGTTATGGGGGACAAAGACAAGAACCACTGCCCTCAGTACTGCAGGAAAGGCTCCTATTTCCTGGAAGATGGAAAGGGAGGCCGGTTCCCTGTGAAGACCGATGAATGGTGCCATATGCATATCTTAAATTCCCATGTACTGGATATGGCACCCTATTTGAATGAATTAAAGCGCACAGGCCTTACCGGCTTCGTGCTGGATATGAGAGCGGAAAAAGACCAGGCCCCTGTGATTTCCGAATATATGGATATCCTTGGCGGCGTAAGACAAGCACCCTCTCCCTCTTTCCAAAAGGAGAAGGAAATTACCCGGGGGCACTTTTTCAGAGGAGTATTATAAATGGAAAAAGACATACTGGAAATACTGGAATTTGATAAAATCAGGGACAGGCTTGCCGAGCTGGCACCATCGGTGCTATCGAAGAAAAGGGCCCTTTCGCTCACTCCCTCCTATGTGCCGGAAGTGGTGGAGAAAAGCCTGCAGGAAACGGACGAAGCATCGGTGCTTCTGGAAAAGGAAATCACCACGCCCTTGGGGGAAACCCATGATATTCCGGGCCTTTTGAAGAAAGCAGAAAAGGGCAGCATTCTCACGGCAAGAGAGTTCCTCGATCTGGCCAATTCCCTGGACACCTACAAGAAAATGCATCACTATTTCGAAGGAGAGCGCCATCTGCAGTACCCGGCGCTGGAAGAAATTTCCTCCCTTATCGTGCCCCAGGAAAGCTTGATTTCCCATATTTACCGGGTCTTTGACGAGCACGGAGAGGTGAAGGACCAGGCCTCCTTGAAACTGTACCGCATCCGCACCCAGAAGGAAACGGTGAAGTCAAGAATCCGCCGTTCCTTCCAGCATATCCTTCAGGATAAAGACATGGCGCCCTACCTGCAGGATGCCATTATCACCCAGAGAAACGGCCGCTACGTGGTGCCGGTGAAGGAAGAATACCGCTATAAATTCAGCGGCATCGTCCACGACCGCTCCTCCACAGGCCAGACCCTTTTCATGGAACCTATGGCTTCCGTGGAACTGAACAACGATCTGGCGGAAATGACGGCGGCGGAAAAGCAGGAAATCCAGGACATCCTGCAGAACCTGACAGACGAGGTGAAGAAGACGGTGGAAGTGACGGAAAATAACTGCCGCCTGGCTACGGATATGGAATTCATCTTCGCCAGGGCCAGACTGGCTCTTTCCATGAAAGCCGTCAAGGCCCGCCACTCCGAAGGAGTGCTGGACCTTCGTAAGGCCCGCCATCCTTTAATCCCTGATGACAAGGTGGTGCCTGTGTCCATGACCCTGGGCAAAACATTCCGCATCCTCGTCATCACAGGCTCCAACGCCGGCGGCAAAACCATTGCCATCAAGACCGCGGGACTTCTATCCCTCATGAACCAGGCGGGCCTCTTCATTCCGGCGGAAGAAGGGTCCATGCTCCCCGTGTATGAACATATCTATGCCATCATCGGCGATGAACAGAGCATCCAGGATAACCTCTCCACCTTTTCCAGCTACATTACACAGCTCGTTTCCTTCCTTCCATCGGCAGGACCAAGGGATCTGGTGCTGCTGGACGAACTGGGCTCCGGCACGGATCCTGTGGAAGGCGCTGCCCTGGCCCAGTCCGTTACGGAATACCTCCAGATGGAAGGGGCACCGGCCATCATTACCTCCCATTTCAGTGAAATGAAGAAACTGGCCTATGAAACGAAGGGAATCGAAAATGCTTTCGTGGAATTCGACGAAAAGACCCTGGCTCCCACCTACCGCCTCATTATCGGGGTTGCAGGAAACAGCAACGCCTTCAACATCTGCCGCCGCTTCGGCATGCCCGATATGATTCTGGGAAGGGCCATCCAGCTCAAAAACGAATCGCCCCTCCATAACATGGAAGAAGTCATGGAACGCCTCAACCAGCAGAGCCGGGACCTGAACAAAGAAAAGGACCGGGTGGACAAAACCCTGCATCAGGCGGAAGAACTGAAAAACTCTCTGGAAGACGCCAGAGACGAATTTTACCGGCGGAAAGACTCCATCCTTGAAAAGGCAAGAGAAGAAGCGGAAAATATGAAACGGGACCTCCGGGTGCAGTCGGAAACCATTATCAAAGATTTGAAGAAAAACGCCGCCGCATTGAATAAAAACAAACTGGGCGACAAGATTTCCGACATCCGCGGCCGGATCGACGGTCTTGCTGTGCAGGGCAGAGAAAACAGGAGAGACCCCCTTCCCCAAGACAAGATACGGAAGGGGACCTACGTGTACATCGACACCATAGACAGCGAAGGCACCATTGTTTCCGTCAGCAGAAACCAGGTATCTGTCCAGTGCGGCCTTATCCAGGTCAAAGTCACCCCGGAACACCTCTTCAAGGCTAAAAAGCCAAAGAAACAGGAAAAAATCCTGCCCTATGCCCATAAAAAGACAATGACCCGCTCCGTGGCCCAGGTGCATACAGAACTGAATATTATAGGGAAAACAGTGGACGAAGCCATCCCCGAAGTAGACCGCTTCCTGAACGACTGCTTCATGGCCGGCATCTCCCCGGTGCGCATCATCCACGGCAAAGGCACCGGAAGCCTTCGAAGAGGCGTGCAGGACTACCTCAGAACATTAAACTTCGTCACCGACTTCCACGAAGCTGACCCCACCAACGGAGGCGCCGGCGTGACGGAAGTGTACTTCTGAGATTTTGGACAAGCCCCTTTTGGAGATTGAGGGTTCTAAAGTTTGACAGCGGCTATGCCGCTGAGGATTGTGGTAAGCGCCATTTAATTGATATAAGACGCCCCCCTTATGATAAAACTTAACAAATCGGGCTTTCACTCTTGGGAAAACCTTACAAACCTTGCTCCGCTCGAGGAAATGCACAGCGACTTCGCTGGATGGCGTCTCACTGGATTCATAGGGGAGCCCTTGGGAGACTGAGAATCAAGTGACACGCTTCCTGCCGGGGCGGGAGAGGGCCACAAAGCAGCGAGAGGCGCTGTTTGGTGGTCAGGAAAATGATGGAATGTCACTTCGGCGCTCAGTCCTGCACACCCTTTTGCCTCTTCGAGACGTTCTCTTCAGGGGAAAAAAGAGGCTGTGAAGAAATGATTTACATTTTTTACAACCCCTTTCGCGGTTCTACCCAGTTTCTTTCTGTTAATATCATGATTTTATTCGAAATATTCTCTCAAGTGTGTTATAGTAATCTTAAGTTAACAAGCACAATTCCAACGATGGACAATCATCTATTTTGGATTGTGCTTTTTTCATTTATGGGGCAGGGGGCATATTGTGAAAACTTTAATCAAGAATGGAACATTGGTGGATCCCTATAATCATATAATGGGAAAGCTGAATCTTTTACTGGATGAAGGCCGGGTGCTGGAGGTCACCAGAGGGGAACCGGCTGCGGATAAGGTTATAGACGCATCGGGCAGAGTGGTGGCACCGGGATTTATTGACATCCATATGCATGAAGACTTTGTAGGGGATGATGGCAGTCTGGAGCAGGATGAAGATAAGGCTATATTCAACTGCATGGTTCGTATGGGAGTTACCACGGTGCTTGGCGGTGAGTGCGGTATTAACCGGTATGATCCGGTGAAGTATCTGGACCTGGTAGACCGCGATGGCGCCGCGGTGAATGTGGCTCTGCTGGTAGGGGATTCCTGGCTCCGTGAGGCCATGGGTCATGAGGACAAATATACCGCCGTATCTGACGATGAGCTTAGAGCCATGGTTTCTTATGTAGAAAAGGCACTGGATGCCGGATGCTTTGGCGTTTCTTTCGGCATACGGTATTCTCCGGGTATTGACCAGCGGGAGCTTGATGGGATGATGGCTCTGTGCAGGCGCCATGGCGCTATGACTGCCGCCCACGTCCGGGACGATGCAGCGCAGATTTTCAGCGCAGCCCATGAATTTCTGGATGCCGCGAGAAAACAGGGAATACCGGCCCAGTTTTCCCATATCGGTTCCATGGCGGCTTTTGGACAGATGGAAGATTTTCTTGCCATGATAGGGGAATATCGCATGAACGGACTGGATGTAGCCTGTGACTGCTATCCTTACTATGCATTCAGTACAGCCATTGGCTCGGCCACCTATGATGAAGGCTGGCTTGCGCGGTATCAGTGTGGGTATGATGCCATAGAAATGTGCGAAGGCCGGTACAAGGGGCAGCGGTGCACGAAGGAAATATTTGAAGAAGAGCGTAGAAATCATCCAGAGTATCTCACCGTGGCCTATGTAATGAAGGACAGAGAAGTGGATATGGCCCTGGCCCATCCGCTGGTTATGGTAGCAAGTGACGGCATCCTGAACCACGGTGAGGGACATCCCAGGGCTGCCGGCGCCTTTCTCCGCGTATTCAGCCGATTCGTGAGAAAAGGAAAATTATCTCTCTATGATGCCATAGACAAGATGACTGCCATGCCTGCTAAACGGATGCATCTTGCCCGTAAAGGCCAGCTTGGCCGGGGAGCGGACGGGGACATCGTTATCTTTGATCCCGAAACTGTCACCGACTGCGCTTCTTTTGCCAATCCTTTACAACCGGGAAAAGGATTGGATTATGTATTGATTGGTGGAGAAGTGGCCGTTCAAAATAACAGGCTCGTTAATGGACATTTGGGGAAAGCGGTTCGCCGCTGAAGGGAGAGTTTATTATGGATTACGGATATTATTCAGTCATACCACCGCTGGTAACCATCGTACTGGCCTTGGCCCTTAGAAATGTATTTGCAGCTTTGCTGGCTGGTATTTTTCTGGGAAGCATGACCGTCAGTGCAGATGTTTTTTCCGGCGTAAACCTGACTTTTAACAGCATTGTAAAAACCTTTGCCAGCAGCGGAAATACCACTGTCATTTTGTCACTGCTTCTCATCGGAGCCATGCTTCACTTGATTGAACGTTCCGGCGGCATTGAGGGATTTGTGGACATTATGGTTCACAAGAAAAGCATTATTCGATCCAAAAAGCTGGCCTGCTTCTTTACCTGGCTTTTGGGGATAGTCATCTTTACCTCCGGCTCCCTGAGCTGCATGGTAACCGGCTCTATTGCCCGCCCTTTGAACGACAGTTTGAAAGTATCCCATGAAAAGGCGGCTTTTCTCATCCATACCACATCTACACCCTGGTGCGTGCTTCTGCCCCTCAGCGGCTGGTTGGGCGCCATGACAGGATACCTTACCTCCGGCGGCGTACCTGATGATCAGGCCATTGCCGTGCTTTTCGAATCGATTCCTCTGAATTTCTACTGCATTATCGCTGTAGTCTTTGCTTTGATTTCCTGCTTTGCACCTGTTGACTTCGGCCCTATGAAAAAAGCGGAGGAAAGGGCTGACAGCACAGGGGCGCTGGATAATCCGGACAGCCGGGAAGAACAGGGCACCGCTTCTGCTAATAAACCGGCAGATACGGCCAAACCAAGAATTATCAACATGATTCTGCCTATTCTGGTCATGATAGTCACCATTATGTCCATCCTTATCATTACCGGGAAAGGAGACCCCACCAAAGGCGCTGGCATGCAGTCCCTTCTCTGGGGTTCCTTCCTGGCGGTGTTCTCTATTTCCTTTCTCTGCCTGGTGGAAAGGATTTTCACCCTGCAGCAGCTTACCAATGAAATCCTTACGGGCATGAAGAGTATGTTCGGCATTGCGGCCATCCTCTGCCTTGCCTTCACCCTGAGCCCCCTGGTGAAACAGATGGGTACTGGTGCTTACCTGTCCTCCCTGTTTTCCGGCTTCCTCACCCCTGCAGTTCTTCCGGCAGTGACTTTCATCATTACCATGATTCTGTCTTTTGCCACAGGCACCTCTATGGGTACCATGGCTATTATGGCAGTCATAGCTCTTCCCATGGCCATTTCCATGGATGTCAGCATTCCTCTCACAGCAGGGGCTATGTTCGGCGGTTCCATCTTTGGTGACCATGCATCGCCTATTTCTGATACCACCATCATGTCCTGCGCCACCTCCGGATGCGCCATCATGGACCATGTGAAAACACAGATGCCCTATGTCCTTGGCTTTGCCCTCGTATCCTTGGTACTCTACCTGATCTGCGGGTTTGTGATGTAATACGGAGAAGTGAATTTCGGTGTAAAAAGCACCATAAAGAAATGCCAATTATTTCTTTACGGTGCTTCCTTTTCAATTTTATGTCTTTTAGTCTTGATGCAATCCATAGAAGAACAGAATGGATATCCGCCGGTGATACCGGTGATAGGTTTGGGGACCAATGAGCTGAAAGTAACCAAAACAGGTTTTATGAAAGCTTTGCTGTATATCATGAAATCAAGGTGGACGATAAAGTGCAGGAAACAGAGAATATTTTTCTTTAACCGATACTGCCGGCGGGAAAGCAAACTACCTGAAATGGCTGTAGTGCTCAACATCAGCAGCCTGTGAAACCATATAACCATCATATCAAAAAAGACCAGTCTTTTTGTTATTCACAGGAAGTGGTCATTACTCGTTCCGGCGGCCTGATGAAAAAGCCGGGAAAGAAAGGCATCTATCCACTGGATAAGCAGCTACGATTGAAATCCTACCAACGGTTTTCCGCTTTGTTGATAAAGAAAGTGGCAGAAACGGCTACCAGCTGTGTCTATCGGAAAACAGCCGATATCGTAAACCGATTTACTCTGACGAACCTGAGTCATCAAACGGTGAAGCATATTGTGATGCAATCGGGCACGTTGTGTCAGGAATGGCAGGACATTCAGCGGCAGGAAACTTCCATAGAAGAAACGGAAGCCCCGGTTGTGTACATCGAAGGAGACGGGCTGGTCTTGCGGGGACAGCATAAGAAGCAGTTGGAAATACACTGGATGCAGGTGTATGAAAGACGGGAAAAAGAAGGGAAACGGACCCGGCTGATTCATGCGTATCACATGGCTTCTACGGAATATGAAAAGACATGGGAACGAGCAGGGTGGTACATGCACCGGCAGTATGGATTAAGCCATACGATAGTGATCAGCAACGGGGATGGCGGAACGGGATATGGCTATGAGGCCTTTCAGGAACTGGCAAAAGGGCTGCAAATGGCACATATTTTGTAAAAATGTGGAAATAAGACCCCGCTTATTACCTAGGTCTAAAGGAAAGACCGAAAACTTCTTGATACTAACCAAATTGAACTCGGCCTTGACATGCTACATTGAAATAATTAAAATAAGATATATAATATTAACATAAAGTTGTAAACTGCTGGTACTAACATATAGTGATGGATTTACAATCTAAGTGTAACAGCTTCTAGACAACCAAATTAAAATGACACATAGACTTCTTTGCTATAATGGTGTTTGAAAAGAACTACCTATAACAAAAGGAGAGCCTATGTGCCACTACATACATCTTACATCATTTGAGCGAGAAAAGATACTCTTTGGCCACTGGGAAGCGGATACTGTGGTGGGCAAGCAAGGAAAGGCATGCTTCGTCACACTGGTGGACCGGAAGAGCCGGTACTTGCTTGGTGGAAAAGCCATGAGCAAGACCGCTGCTGCAGTCAACAAGGTGATGTGTGAAGCGCTCTCTGGGCAGCCGCATCTGTCGGTTACGCCGGACCGAGGAAAGGAATTCTCGAAACATGCTCAGCTTAGAAAGGAGCTGAAGCGTGTGACGTTCTACTTTCCTGCTCCGCACCATCCATGGGAGCGCGGGACCAATGAAAACACCAATGGCCTTTTACGGGAGTTCTTCCCGAAGGGCAAAGACATCTCGGATACGCCAGAGGATTACATCCAACGGAAGTACCATGAGCTGAACCTGCGCCCGAGCAAGTGCCTTGGCTACAAAACACCATATGAGGTCTATTTCTCAAAAGTGTTGCACTTAGCTTGACAATTCGCCGTACATAAAAAAATATAAAAACATGGAGGTATGCATATGAAGAACGGACGGAATTTGCGACGACTTATCTTGTTCAGTTTGGTTGCTGGTTGTACACTGGGAGGATTAGTTAGCGGAGATGTGTATGCTGACGGATATCCGCCTTATGAACAGATTTTGTATATCAATGAAAATAATACGGTAACTCAGCATGATACAGACCCTCATCTTCAAGTGGATACGAGCGGATTACTCAAGGATGGGAATTTTACGTATGATACAGGAGATAGGCTTTCAAAAGAAAAACGGGGCCTTATCATCATGAATTCCAAGAAAGACCTGAATTCATATACTGTTCGTGCTACACTTGGAGCCGATTCGTCTAAGACCATGGCCGATTACCAAAAGAGTGATTATCAGACTGTTTTGTTGGAACCGAAATACAATGGTGCTACGATTCGCGATGTGAATCTTCAGGTCGATGGATTGCTAGCCCATAAGTATGGCGGTGGTGTTGGCGTTTATGGCATTTATAGCTCAGGTGCTATGAGTCTTGATAATCTGACGATAAAGTCGGATTTAACAAATGCCATTAAAGACAACGGTATCGTCAATACCAATGCCTATTTCATCTACAAAGGGACCACAAATATCGGAAATTTGTACATTGATACCAAACTGGATCCCAAGAGCACGACGGGAGCCAGCATTGCGCATAACGGCTTATATGCTGACCAGGGGGCCGTCATCAATGTCACGGGGAATACCTATATCAACGATTATATCGCCACGGGAACCCATGAAGGCTATGACAATGAGTATGAAATCGATACTAAGGGGAACGTTAATACCATCAGCAAGAACGATGCCGTATCAGCTAAGCACGGTGTCGGTTCGACGGTCAATATCAATGCCAACGAAGATGGAACTATCCTGAATCCGGAGAATACCGTCCAGATTTACGGTAACCTTGATGCAAAAAAAGGAACTATCCGCGTCGGCTTTTCTGGTAAAGATTCCTATTGGTATGGTGCCGGTGTCGGCCTGATTAACTATGATGAAGCGACACAAACGTATGGTGATGTCCGCGATGACAGCCGGCTGCAGGTTACGTTGGCCGATGGTGCCAAGTGGGTTCCCGACATTATGCTGCGCGGAAAAGATGCACAGGGGCTGGATACACGGAGCAATTACTTAAGTGCCATTACCCTTGATAAAGGCGGCATCATTGATACGCATGCCTATAATGTCCATACTGAGGATAAGGATACGGTCAATAATCTGGTTCTGTACAATTTGGAATCCCATGAAGGGACCGTCGTCATGGATGCCAGCGGAGCCAAGGTAAATAGTACCTATCGCAACGCGGGTACTGATTTCTTTACCATCAAAGATGGTTCAGGGCTTGTCTATGTTCAGCCAGCGGATATTTCTGCATTAAAGGGCGTTAATCCTGCCAACCCGGTCCGTTTTGCTGATGCGGCTTCAGGCATTACTTTCAAAGCGATTACTAAGACCTCGGATATTTCCGATGGGGCCCTGTTTGATTATACGCCGGTCATTGATAAGAATATTGAGTCTGAACGGTTTGGGACTAACGGCAATGACTGGTATTTTGTCGATTATGCTGAAAATCCGACGGATAATATCAAGATTCCTGTAGCCGCTGCCTCTGCTGTACATGGTGATTTGTTATCGCATCGGAACATCGACACATTGAATCAGCGCCTGGGTGAACTGCGGGACTATAGTGACACGGAAGATGGTGTCTGGTTCCGCATGAAATCTGGGGAAACGGAATCGGATAAATATGGTCATTACAACTATCGTTGGAACTTCTATCAATTAGGGTATGACCGGACTGTGGCCGATAAACAGAATGGCAAATGGCATATCGGCGGAGCTTTCCACAGTACGATGGGGGATGTAGACTACCATCATGGCGATGGTGACATGCGTAGCTACGGTGGCTCCTTGTATGCCGGCTGGGCTGGCAGCAAAGGCCATTATATGGATTATGTCTTGTCCTACAGCCATTATAACAACAAATACAATGTTTACCATGATGACATGAAAGCGGCAGATGCAGACTATTCGGATCATGCCTGGATGGTTAGTGCCGAATATGGCCGTAAGTTCGACATGGGCGGTAAATGGTTCATCGAGCCGCAATCTCAGCTGGTATATGGCAAATCTGGTGGAAGCGACTATACGTTATCGAATGGTGTTAAAGTACATGATGATGGAGAAGACAGCCTGATTGGCAGACTGGGGTTCCGCCTGGGCAAATCTTTTGCTACAGCAAAAGGACAGGAACCCAACCAGATTTACTTAAAATTCAATGCTCTCCATGAATTTTCCGGAGATTGGGACATGGCCCTTCGGGGAACCGATGCCTCCTATTATCAGCATTGTGATGGCGGAGATACGTGGTATACCTTTGGAATTGGTGGTAAAGTTTCCCTGACGGACAATACTGTTTTTTATGGAGACGTTGAAAAGTCTTTTGGTGGGGATGTAACAACAAAATGGCAATTCAATGCAGGACTTCGTTTCTTATGGTAAAGAAGCAATAAAGAAGAGACTGCTCCATCGCATAGGTGATGTGACCCCAAAAAGTTAGACCTTAATAACGAGATGGTTTTTACCGTCTCGTTACTTTTTTATGCTGCCTGCAAGGAAAGCCGGTATTGAACAGGACTTTTCCAGCCCAGTCTTTCCTTGATTCTTTGCTCGTTATAGTATTTGATGTATCGTTCGATAGCGCCTTTTAATTCTTTGTAGTTGTAGTAGGTCACTCCGTAATATATTTCCTACTGCAGTAAGCCGAAAATCAGCAGTGACAGCGATACCTTTGAAAAAATCAAGAACATTCTGGTGGATCTGCATATTCCGGAAAACCAAATCGCCATTAAAACGTCTAAAGTGGATGATTTAAAAGACAGAAATCTCCTTTCCCGGGACTGCCCTGTGCGCTATATCATTACGGTGAATGCATTGAAAGAGGGATGGGACTGTCCCTTTGCCTATATCCTTGCTCATTGGCCAATAAGACGTCTCAGGTGGATGTGGAGCAGATTCTGGGCCGTGTGCTCCGCCAGCCCTATGCCAAGAGGCAGAATGATTCTGTACTGAATATTTTCTATGTGCTCACCTGTTCCGCTGATTTCCGCTCTACCCTGGACAGTGTGGTAAAAGGACTGAACGGTGCGGGGTTTTCATCAAAGGATTACCGCATAGGCAGTATGGTGGGAATGGAAAATCAAACCGACGAAAAGGTGCCTACTTCCATTTTTGACAGTCCTGCCAAGGTGCCGGAAAAGGACAGCGGGGCTAAGGAAGATACTTCATCAGAAGATGCAGTGCAGGACGACCTGTCTGATATCCATACTGACGCCATTTCCCGCAGTCTGCAGACGCCCTCTTCCATGACAAACCAGGAAAACGGGACAGAAATGGAAAATCCACAGGACTCCCTGTCTGATATGGTCAACCATGCAGAGGAAAGAGAAAAAGAGTACATCCACGACTCCAGAGAGGCCGAAGAAAGTGGACTAAAGGGAGGGGAGTTGGGAGATATGCTTCATCAGTATAAGATGAAAACTGAATTCCGAGATGAAATGGAAACCATAAAGCTGCCGCAGTTTGTGATAGTAACCGGAGCTTCCCTTTTCAATGGAGCAGAAAAAACGGCGGTGACCAAAGATGCATTTCTGGAAGGTTTCTCCTTGGAACACGAAGATGCCCATGTGGCCTTTTCCAATACGCCGGACAATATGTATACAGTAGACCTTTCTGAAACCGGAGAGGCTGTACCGCAGTACAAAATGACAAACCGGTATGTGAGAGCAGCATTTCGGGAGAGCCTGGAGGCCATGCCGGACAAACAAAAGCTGCAAGCCTGCATTAACAGCATAGCATCTGCTATTTCTCGCTATGATAATGTGAAAGACAGCGATGTGCGTCAATATCTGAAACGGGTCTTTGGCGGACTGACGGAAGACGAAGTCAGCCAGGCTATGCAGTCAATTAATACCTATGGCAAGGCGGTGGAAGATAAAATCAGAAGCCTCCAGGATGATTACAGAAAGAAAACCTTTGAGAGAAAAACGGAAATAGACTTGACGGTCAGCCCTTTGTACAATTTACCAAAGGTGATTACCCCCGCAAAAGCGACCAGCTCTATCCCCAAGAGCCTTTATGAAGCAGAAGCCAATGATATGAATAACTTTGAGTGGACCATGGCCAATGCAATAGCCCAGATGGACAACGTAAAATGGTGGCATAGAAATATTGATCGGAAAGAATTCTTCATCAATGGGTTCATCAACCATTATCCGGACTTTATTGTAATGACGAAAACAGGGCGAATCCTTATGGTAGAAACTAAAGGCGACCAGCTTCTCAATGAATACAGCAGGAATAAGCTATTCCTTGGTCGTAAATGGGCAAATATGGTTGGTACGAAGTATCGTTATTTTATGGTCTTTGAATCAAGAGATCCGGAACTGGAGGGAGCTTATAATAAAGAAGATTTTCTCAATCTATTAAAGAAACTATGATTTCCATCTATCCCGCCCATGATTCACCGGCGGAAAGGGATAAGTGGTTACTGGTGGCTAGTGGCTAGCTGCTAGTCACTAGCAAACCTTCCCGCCGACTGGTATTTAACAGCCTTTCCCCTACTTACTGTTCTTACCAAGATCCTTCGCTTTACTCAGTATTCTGGTCATATGTCAAGTCTTTTTTTTGAAGAAATTTATTGTTTTTTCT
>OHZL01000421.1_pt1 | contig 15753 bp, 13 predicted proteins | sample 1580531 | NCBI WGS metagenome assembly OHZL01 (sample SAMEA3882522, study PRJEB24775) | human gut metagenome | biome: human-associated habitat; feature: intestine environment; material: feces | place: Netherlands | collected 2009/2010 | reverse complement strand
CCCCCGATGGGGGAGCCAAGTTTTAACGGCGCAGTCTGGACCTTAATTTTCTTCACTCAAATCTCAATTCTTTCTTTTTACACCGGCACCCCTCCACCGCAAGCGGTCCCCCTCCCCTCTAAAGAGGGGAGGTTGGGTGCCTTCTGCGGCGAAGCCGCGGGAACTCAACTCTCAACTCTCAAATCTCAACTCTCAACTCTTTCTTTTCAATGCTCCCATACGTTTGTATGCTCACTCAGCCACCAGGACAAAAAGAGCCCCCCATCAAGGGGAGCTCTTTTTGTAGTTACAGACCTTATTTGATATGGCTTTTCAGTTCTTCCAGTGCTTTTTTCAGTTCCTGGATTTCCTTTTCCTGGTTCTGGATCTTCTGGTCCTGGGCTGCGTCGTTTGCTTTCAGCTTCTGGTTTTCTTCTGCCAGTTCTGCCTTGCTCACGCCGGCATAGGAGCTGCCCTGGCCCAGCTTGAAGCTTACACCTGCGTTCACCATGTTTTCTCCGTTGCCGAAGTTGGTGCCTACGCTGACCATGGTATCCTCATTGGGCCGATAGAAAGCGCCTACAGCTACGCTGTTGGCATTGCGGTAGTTGCCGTAGCCTACGGCGAAGTTCCACTTGTCGGAGGGGTCAAAGTCCAGCGGATGGAGACCGGCCAGTGCGGCTGCACCAGCGCCGACTTTGTTGATCCGGTTGTCCAGGCGGTTCACGTGGCTATTGATGTTCGTGATGGCCTGGCTGTTGCCGTCCACCTTGGACTCCACATCCTTCAACTGGCCATAGTTCACGGCGTCCGTGGTTTCTGTGCCAGCAGCCACATGGGTAATCTTCTTGCCCGCTGCATCAATGCCGTCCTTCGTCATGGACGGGCCATCCTTGATGCCGATGGAATCTGTTGCATTGACTGTCTTGACGCTGATATCATCGTTGAGTTTCACAGAAATGGCGTTGCCGTCGACCTTCGTAGCAATATTTGTCTTATCGCCATTGATAGTGAGCGTTTCAGACGGTTTCACTGCAGCAGCCGTACCTTCGTCAGCAGCAAACTTCGTCGGATTCGTTTCTGTCGTTACGACCAGTCCCTTGCCGTTACCGGAAGTATCTGTATTTCCTTTGTCTGTGCTGGCAGAATCGCCGGAAGTACCGGAATTCGAATCTTTAGGCGTTACGGTAGTCGTATCCGTAGCCGTTGTACCGCCCGTAATATTGGCACTAATCGTATAGGTACCGTTATTCGTATCAATCTTGATACCGTCTCCAGCGACGAGATTGATGTTCGAGCCAGCATTGCTCATGGCTGCCTTCAACTGTGCTACGTTGACTGCATCAGTCGAATCGATACCAGCAGCAACGTTTGTCATGCGACGCGTATATCCAGCACTGCCCACGGAGACAGAGGCCAGATTCGACTGCCAAACATAATCCGCATCAGACGCATTACGTTTAGCATAGCCAAATCCATATTTATTTAGATCTTTCCCTGATTTATCGCTGTCCCCAACTGCGGAGTCACTGCCCAAAGCTACGCCGCCATCTACACTGGCATTAGCGTTATAGCCGAGAACGGTGACATTCTTATTCGTCGTGGCCATTGTTTCCTTGGCAGAACCCACGATGACAGAGTTATCCGCGCCATCTACATCCCGGTTATCGCCCAACAGCTGGGCTTTGGCCGTATTTTTCAAGCTGTTTTTGGAACCCAGGATGGAGACATTAGTAGCGTTATCGACGATGTTGCCGTTACCTACAACAGCCGCCGCACCGCCGCCGTTTTGTGCCTTGATGGCCGTACGCATAGCATCTGACAAAGAATTAGGATTATCAAATCCCGTCGTTTTCTGAAAGTCTGTTGCATCAAAATCCTTAATGGAGTTGGTCACCACGTTACCAGCACCGACCATAACCGTACCATTAGCATTTTTCGTCTGGTTAGCAGAGCCCAAAATACTATCAGCCATACCAGAAGATTTATACTCTTTACTTGACAGACCTTGCACACTATTCAAAGAACCCACGACAGCAGCCCCTAGGTTCTGAATTCCATGTGGATTTTCGCCCCATTTGGCATTTTTATATATACCGGATACAGCCGTATAACTGCCCAGAACAGTAGAAAAGGTACCGTTGTTATAGCTGTTATTGCCAATCGTAGTAGCATTAATACTTGCCTGATAATTACCAATACCAGAAGGGCCTTCACTCTTGCCTTTCGTAAAATCGATATCTATATCACCTAATTGTCCATGATAATCATGGACACCAATCATAGTACTACCAGAGCGGGCATAGGAATTTTCACCAATAGCAATACTGCCATAATAATCCTTGCCTTCCGCTGTACCAAAAGCAAAATTATTTTCTAAAGTACCAGCCATATTAGCAACTGTAGCCTTCTTGCCAATAGCTATACTGTCGCTCTGATTAACATAACTATTGATATATGCCTGGCTGCCTATGGCCACATTGCCTGTACCAAATCCATAATTCCCGGATCCATCGCGCTTAATGATAACATTATTACCGATAGCAACACTTTCATTTGAACGATGGACCAAATTGCTGTCGCCAATACTGACGACTTTGTCCTGATCATATAAATATCCGTATCCATCTTTGATAGTTCTACCATTTCCAATGATGACAGAATTCTTAGTTCCATGGATATAGCTTGGACCGCTGTGATTATCGCCAATCACGATGGTATTTTGGGTATTATCGATTTTGTTATTAGCTCCGACCACATAAGTATTCTGTACTTTATCTACATTATTTTGGAACCCATCCACCAGGTTGTACTTGCTGGCGGCATCCTTTGTCCCCTTCAGGATATTGCTGACACCCATCACCTGGGAAGCCTGGGCATAATCTACGGTGTTGCCACCACCCATAACCATGACCTGACCACCACTATTGGGAACAGCTTTCTGCAGGATTTCCGTTACTTTATCCATCTGTCCTTTCTGATAATAGCCCATTATTTTATTGATGGTAGCCTCGTCCAACCCAGATACATCCCGATAGGAATTGGTGACCTTGTTGCCGGCGCCCATGATGATAGCGGCGTTGGCATTCTTCGTATAGTTTACCTGACCGATTACACTGCTGGCTGCTCCATCAAACGGTGCATTGGCATCCGCGTCGACGATATTCAGCGTCCCTACAGCCAGAGACGTTGCTCCCTGAAAACGGTTCGCATCGGTATTGGAAGAAACGACATGATCACCAACACCAACGGCAATGCTGGCAATCCCATCCGCCTTACTGGCTGGACCATGTTCAGTGGCTGCCGGACCTGCAGCACCAACGGTTCCACCAATTCCCAGTGTAAAGATTACAGCCGCCAGCAGGGCTGCTTTCTTACCCCCCCCATTTTTCTGACGGGGACTTCTTACCGTGTCCCTTTGCGATTTCAGACACCGCCACGTAGCAGTTTCTGACCTTACTCCATACCACCTTATAAATATGATTCATTGCAATTCCCCTTTACTATGAACGAACATATGAAACAGGAATGCGGCCCCTTCATACCTCCTTACCAGAAAAAGTATGCCATTGCCGCCGGATAAAGAGATGGCATACCTGTATATATAATTAAATCAATAATTGAATTACTAAGGTATTTTTATTATACCCCTCGTTCTAAAATAGTGCCAATGCATTAATGTAAACGTTAAAGGAATCTGTATGAGAAAATGTCATAGCATGTGATTGTTACAGTCTTTTGGCAGTAACAGGAACCTCGCCGCCACTTCATAAGACGGCCTTCTCGCTCCTGTAGAAAGCAGGAAAGAATGACCGCCACGACAGGGTACACTATTTCTATAGCACAGTATCTGTGACTTGATTACACGCATAGTTCCCTTTGGCAAATAAATATAATAGAGTACAGAAAAATCGAGAGTTGAATTGAGGCAATCCCGCCCCCGTCATTTCGAGCGGTGGTATCATGCTGCATGAGAATATCGTCAAAGCCGCTACAGCTTCGAGGAGTCGAGAAATCTTTCTTGGGCTTGGGAATACAGGGCTTCGCCCCTCAGCTGCTTTGCAGCTCCCGCCTCTTCGAGGCGGATCCATCCCCCGGCCTTTGGCCTGCCCCCTTCTCTAAGGGGGCACGTACTTACCGATTTCCTCAATACTTGAGATAACCAATAGCATGCAGCTTTTTGCGGCTCTGCCGCTGGACCTCAATTCTCTTACCTCAATTCTCAATTCTCTTCTTTCTGCTATAATGACAATATATTGACTGAAAGAAAGGAACTTCCATGGCCCTGTCCCATAACTTTACGTCCGGTCCCATTGCGGGGCCCCTTTTCCGGTTTGCCCTGCCTGTCATGGGGGCCCTGCTGCTGCAGTCCCTCTACGGGGCGGTGGATCTTTTCATCGTGGGCCATTTTGCCAGTTCCGCCGATGTGTCCGCCGTGTCCACGGGGTCCCAGATTCTCCAGACCTTTACCATGCTCACCGCCAGCTTCTCCATGGGCATCACCATCCTTCTGGGCCAGTACATAGGGGCGGGCCGGGGAAAGGAGGGCGGCACCATTGCGGGAAGCGGCATCTGTCTCTGCCTGCTGCTGGGCCTGTTCTTCACATTCTGCCTCACCGTCTTCGCCCCCACCTTCGCGGGATGGATGAATGCGCCTGCCGAGGCTTTTGAAAAGACGGTGTCCTACATCCGCATCTGTGGCGGCGGTATGGTGGTCATCATCTGCTACAACCTCATCGGCAGCCTGTTCCGGGGCATCGGGGACTCGAAGACGCCCCTCATGACCGTGGCCATTGCTTCGGTTTTCAATACTTTCGGCGACCTCCTGCTGGTGGCTTTCTTCCACCAGGGCGCCGCCGGGGCAGCCCTCGCCACCGTGGCTGCACAAACCCTGTCGGTGGTGATTTCCTATGTCATTATTAAAAAGAGGGGCCTTCCCTTCCCCTTCTCCCTGTCCATGGTCCGCCTCCATGGGGCCACGGCCCTCCGTATCGTGAAACTGGGTCTCCCCATCGCCCTGCAGGACCTGCTGGTGGGGCTGTCATTCCTCCTCATCATGTCCATCGTAAACCGCATCGGCCTCACGGCGTCTGCTTCCATCGGGGTGTCGGAAAAAATCTGCGGCTTCATCATGCTCATTCCCGGCTCCTTCATGCAGTCCATGAGCGCCTTCGTCGCCCAGAACGTGGGAGCCCGGCGGTTCGACCGGGCGGAGAAAGCCCTTTTCTCCGGCATCGCCATGGGCCTGGCCGCGGGGGTATGCATGTTCACCATTTCCTTCTTCTACGGCACCCACCTCACCGCCCTCTTCACCTCCGACGAGGCGGTGGTACTGGGAGCGGCGGATTATCTCAAGGCCTACGCCATCGACTGCCTCCTCACGTCGGTTCTCTTCTCATCCATCGGTTTCTTCAATGGCCTCGGCATGACGAGGTTCGTCATGGTCCAGGGTATTGTGGGAGCCTTCTGCGTACGGGTACCGGTGTCCTACCTCATGAGCCTGGAAGTACCGCCCCGGCTCTTCCACATCGGCCTCGCCACGCCAGCGTCGTCGGCGGTACAGATTCTGCTCTGTGTGATCGCTTTTCTTTCTGTGAAGAAGAAAAACAAGAATTGAGATTTGAGTGAAGAGAATTGAGGTCCCGCGGCTGCGCCGCAGGCTGACGTTTTATCTCTCGGGGTGCATTGGCGGTAAAGCTGCTTCCTGTCTGATATCTGACTGTCGGAGCCGTCTGACGTCCCAGCCGTGGAGTGGCTGGATTTCAACTCTTTCGGAGAAAATGTCATAGCCATCTACCAGAAAGATTTCTCGGCTCATCGAAGCTGTAGCGATTTTTAATTTTGCAATCATTCAGCCTGCAGCCACCCGAGGGGAAGCGTGTCACTGGATTCTCAGTCGCCTGACGGCTCCTTATGAATCCAGTTCCCTTGCCACCGCTCGAGATGACGGGGACTGGTCGGTGTTATCAGGGAAGGTGACGAAGTCACTGGACCTCAACTCTCTTTCCTCAACTCTCAACTCTATTTCCCCAACTCTCAAATCTCAACTCTATTTTTTCCCAAAAGCAGTATAATAAGGTTACCTTACATCAAAAAGGAGGGGAGGCTATGAAAAATTGGAAGTCCATCGTGTACCTGGTCTGCGCCATCCAGGTGGGCGCCGGCATATCCATGGTGGGAGTCATGTCATTCCTCCCCCTTTTCCTGTCGGAGCTGGGACTGACGGACCCCGGGGAAGCGGCATTCTGGGCGGGCCTCATTACCGGGGTGACTCCCTTCATGATTGCCCTGTCCGCTCCTTTCTGGTCCATCCAGGCGGACCGGCGGGGGCCAAAAGTGGTGATGACTATCGTCCTCTCTGCGGTGATGCTGTCCTCCCTGGCCTCCGGCTTTTCCACCGCCCCCTGGCAGATTCTCATTTTCCGCACCCTCCAGGGCCTGGTGGGAGGCTTTGTCCCCATCGGCCTTTCTATCGTAGCCACGGTGACACCGGAGCATAAAACCTCCTGGGCCATGGGCTATTTCCAGGCCGCCATGGTGATGGGCATCATGTTTGGTCCTCTCCTGGGTGGGTCCATTGCCGATACCTTCGGCTATCGGACGCCTTTCTTCTTCTTTGCCTTTCTCGCTTTCCTCTGCCTCCTTTCGGTGCAGTTCTTCCTGCCTCCCATCCATCGGAAAGGGGCCAGTAAAGACCGGTCTTCCACCTTCAGCCAGATCCTGTACTTCATGAAGATTCCCCGGGTCCGGATCATGACGTTCATGCAGTTCCTCTGCAACTTCGGCATCACCGGCATCGGACCTATCCTTCCCCTGTACCTGAAGCAGATGATCGGCACCAGCTCGGACCTAGTAGCCACTATCGTGGGATTCATCATCTTTATTTCCGGAGGCTGCAGCGCCTTCATGTCCCTGAACGTGGGCCGCCTCACAGAGCGGATCCGTCCCCACCGCCTCCTCATCGGCGCCACGATTTTTGTGGGATTTACTTTCTTCATGCAGTACCATATGCATACCGTAGAAAGCCTCGGCTTCTGGCGGGCCATTACCGGCATGGGCATGGGACTCATTGCCCCCTGCACGAATACCATCATCGCCAAGTCCGTACCGCCGGAAAAGCGGTCCATCGTCTTCGGCGTGGTGTCCAGCATATTCCTCATGGGCAACGTGGCGGGTCCGGTGTGCTCCGGCGCCCTGGCCCGGTGGCTGGGCTACCCCTCGGTATTCTGGTCCACGGCCATAGCCTTCTGGCTCGCCGCCTGCGTGATTCTGTGGAATTTCCGGAAGGAATGATCGAGGCCCTGTGGCCAGGCAGCGTGTAAACAGGCGAGGGCTCCTAGCTGCTAGCGGCTAGCTTTCAGGAAAGATGGTCCGCCTGCGGCGCAGATCCCACCTCTGCGAGGCGGATCCATCCCCTGCCCTTCGGGCTGCCGCCGTTTGGCCTAAAAGGAAGGCGCTTTGATGGGCAGGCTAAGCGCCTTTTGTATTTCAGGCCAAACTTGGAGGTCCTATGCAGGACCTCCATCTCTAAGGGGGCACGGGTAGACGGTTTCTTTCACAAAAGTAAGAGTCTCCATGTTAGACAGTCCCCAGCATGCAGCCCCTTAGAGAAGGGGCGCGCCAAAGGCGCAGGATGGATGCGGCGCAGCCGCGGAATCTTGACTCTCAATTTTCCCAATAGCTTTTATTACAACTATAGAGGGAGGGTAAATCATGCGTATCTGTAAGAACACCGATTTAAAAAAGCGGGCCAGGGAATTGCGTAACCATATGACGCCCCAGGAAACGCTCCTGTGGAATGCCTGCCTCAAACGGCTTCCCGTACAGATTTACAGACAATACATCATAGAGAACTACATCGTCGATTTCTTCTGCCGAAAGGCGAAACTCGTCATCGAAGTCGACGGACTGCAGCACTACTCTATGGAAGGCATGAAGTATGATGAACGTCGCAGCAGCCGGATAGAGAAATATGGCATCCTTGTCCTTCGTTTTTCAAACCTGGATATCGACCATAACCTGAAGAATGTGGGGCAGTATATCGATAATATCATTCGGGAACGCATGGAGCGTCTGGATGATGAATCGGATGAATAATCAAGAAATTCCCCTGCTTCGCAGGTACCGCCTCTTCGAGGCGGATCCATCCCCCGCCCTTTGGGCTGCCGCCGTTTGGCCTAAAAGGAAGGCGCTTTGATGGGCAGGCTAAGCGCCTTTTGTATTTCTGGCCAAACTTGGAGGTCCTATGCAGGACCTCCATCTCCAAGGGGGCACGTGCTTACCGGTATCCTCAATAGTTGGGGTGATCCACCAGAATGCAGGCCCTTGGAGAAGGGCCGCGGCAAAGGCGCAGGATGGATTGATGGGATTTGTACGAATCCCCTGCTTCGCAGGTCTCGCCTCTGCGAGGCGAATCCATCCCCCGCCCTTTGGGCTGCCCCCTTCTCTAAGGGGGCACGTGCTTACCGATTTTCTCAACATGTTTGATACCCCATGGCATGCCGCCTTTCGCGGCTTTGCCGCTGGGCCTCAACTCTCTTCACTCAAATCTCAATTCTATCCCAATCATGCAGGCCCTTGGAGAAGGGCCGCGCCAAAGGCGCAGGATGGATGCGGAGCAGCCGCTACTCCGGTCTGATGTCTGCAGTCTGACCATCTGACGTCTAATGGCCGTACAACAAGCCCGCCGTATTCAAGCCTTCCAAGCTATCCAAGCCCTCCAACCACTAAATCCAATCGGTAAGCTGTCAGCGGATAGCTGTCAGCCCTGTCTCACTGTCTCACTGTCTCGCTATCCCACTAACCCGCCTCTCCGAGGCGGATCCATCCCCCGCCCTTCGGGCTGCCCCATTTTCTAAGGGGGCACTTGCTTACCGATATCCTCAATATGTGTGATAACCAATGGCATGCAGCTTTTGCGGCGAAGCCGCGGGGCCTCAACTCTCTTTCCTCAACTCTCAACTCTTTCCCCATCAAAAAAGCCGTGAAAAAGTTTTCTTACTTTTTCACGGCTTTTCCTATATGCTCAGTACAGGATATGGGCGATGACGAATCCTGCCACGCAGGCGGTGAAGACGCCGGTAAGACCGGGGAGCATGAAGGAGTGGTTCAGTACGAATTTCCCGATTCTCGTGGTACCGCTCCGGTCAAATCCGATGCACGCCAGGTCCGACGGATAGGTGGGCAGGAAGAAGTAGCCGTAGCAGGCGGGAATGAAGGACAGGACCATCACCGGGTCCATGCCCAGTTTCAGCGCCATCGGCATGACGATAGCCACGGCGGCACCCTGGGAATTGACCAGTTTCGACGTAAAGAAGAGGACCAGTGCGTAGGCCCAGGGGTAGTTGGTCACCACGGTGCCCAGGAAGCCCTTCAGCACCCCCATCTGGCTGGCGAAGTAGGTATCCGCCATCCAGGCTACGCCGTATACGGAGACCAGAGCCACGATGCCGGCACGGAAGACCTGGCTGTTTCCCACTTCCTTCGCCTTCGTGTGGCAGGCGAAGAGGATGATGGAAGAAACGAAGAGCATCACCATCTGGATGACGGTAGTCATGGAAATGGCCTTCATCTTACCCTTGGCGTCGGCAAAGTGAGGCAGGAGATCCGGGAAGTTGCCGAGGATGGCAATGCATACGATACCCAGGAGGAAAATGATGGTGGCCCGGTAATAGGAGGCGGGCAGCTTTTTCCCCTGCAGGGATTCCTGTTCCCCGTATACGTAGTCCCGCTGTTCCGGGTCCTGGATCATTTTCTGGAAATTTTCATCATCCGCCAGGTCCTTGCCCCGGTGGTAGCTGATGAGGGCCGCGCAGAGGACGCCGATGAGGGTAGCCGGCACGGAAACCGCCAGGATCTGGAGCAGGGAATACTGGTATCCCGCTGCCGCCATGAAGCCTACGATGGACACTACAGCCACCGATACGGGAGAAGCGGAAATGCCCATCTGGGAAGCGATGGAAGAAACCGCCATGGGCCGTTCGGGACGAATATTTTCTTTGATGGAAATATCATAAATAATGGGGAACATGGTGTATACCACGTGACCCGTACCGCAGAGCACCGTCAGGAACCAGGTAGTCACCGGTGCCAGTATGGTAATATGCTTCGGATTGTTCCGCAGGAACCGTTCCGCCGCCTTCAGCATCACCGTGAGACCACCGGAGGTCTGCAGGAAGCCGGCACAGGTCACCACGGCGAGAATGGTCAGCATGACGCCGATAGGCGGAGAACCGGGCTTGAAGTGAAAAATAAAAGTGTACACCATGAGGCCGATGCCGGAAATCACAGCCAGCCCGATGCCTCCGTGCTTGATGCCCATAAACAGGCAGGCAAGCAGCACAATAAACCCCAGAATCAATTCCATTCGAATCCCTCCATAAATAATATACTTTTATCCCCATCAGATGAGATTAAGTATACTATATTATGGAATTTTATCAAATATCTATTACGCATAGCAAACCTATTATCGTATGCTATATAATCATGCATGGAAAAAGAAGAACAGAGGAGCAAGAGGGAAGAGAATGGTCTGGCAGGGACGCCGGGTCTCAATGTTTCACTCAATTCTCAATTCTTTCCCAATCATGCAGCCCCTTAGAGAAGGGGCGCACCAAAGGTGCAGGATGGATTGATGGGATTTGTACGAATCCCCTGCTTCGCAGGTCCCACCTCTGCGAGGCGGATCCATCCCCCGGCCTTTGGCCGCCGCCGTTTGACTTAAAAGAATAGAGTCAAACTTTAGCCGCTGCGCGGCAACCCACCCACCGCTGACGCGGTCCCCCCTCCCTTGCAAGCAAGGGAGGGTTAATTTTTGCGGCGAAGCTGCGGGGCCTCAACTCTCAAATCTCAATGTTACTCTTCTACGTCCCATGGAGCCGTCGGTTTCGTCATATGCATAAAAAATAAGAGTGCCACCCATTGGATGCAGCACTCTTATACGCGGCGAAGCCGCTGTAGATCTAGACCTAGACCTAGACCCTATACACTATGCGGACCCTTCCATACTTTCCCGGTCATGAGATACCGTACCGCTTCTTCCAGCCGTTCGGCGCCGTGGACGAAGTGGTTGCCCCGGTTGGCCTGGTAGAGGACTTCCTTACCTTCTTTTGCGATGATATCCCGCACCGCCAGGGTATCTTCTTCTACCTTCGCCATTCGGGGGTTGCGGACTCTTTTTTCTTTGTCCCCCAAGGACAGGTAGATTTTCTTTATGCCGGAAGAAAGGGGATGGGCTTTCAGGTAATCCACAAACCCATCGAACCAGAGGGAGCCGGAAATGGAGGCGATGGCCTCAAGGCTGTCCTTTTTCGTACCCATGTAGAGGGCAAAGAGGCCGGACATGGAAATGCCTGCCATCATGCGATGGAGGGGCCTGCCGGAAAAGGTGCTCTCCTTTGGGAATACTTCCTGCTCCAGGAAATCGGCAAACCGGTCTGCGCCGCCGGAGAAGTCTTCTTCCCCCCTGAATACCTTCGGCGCCGGCCAGGGAGAAAGGTCCCCGTTCCAGTCCATGCCATCGATAGAGGCAAGGAGCACCGGGAATTCATCGGTGAGGAAGTATACCTCCTCCGTCACCGGTTCCGGCTGGGGAATATAAATAATGGATTCTGCCTCCGCTTTTCCGTACACCCTGATGGAAAGGGGACCGGCGGTAAAGGATGTGAGATGGTTCATGGTGGGCTCCTGAAAATTGAGATTTGAGGTCCAGCGGCTTCGCCGCGGTTTGTCATGCAGATGGACAGAGTCAATTGTGCGGGGGCTTCTAGCTTCTAGCGTCTAGCAGCTAGGAAAGCTGATTCGCCTATGGCGCCAGGCCTGCTGGTTCGATGGCTTCTCATGCCATAGGCTGTCCAGTTTTTCCTAACAGCTAGAAGCTAGCAGCTAGCTGCCCCGTGCTGATGACTCTGCCCATCAGCATGCTCCCCATTACTTTCCCTTAAACTCAGCCTTCCTCTTTTCCAGGAATGCCGTGATGCCTTCTTTGAAGTCTTCGCTGCCGGAGCACTGGGCGAGGTACACTGCTTCGTCCTTCATATAGTCCTCAAATCCCTTGTACAGGCTGGCGAACATGAGCTTTTTCATATTTCCATAGGCCAGGAGAGGCCCTTCCGTCAGTTTTTCCGCAAAGGCCATGACAGTGGGCATGAGGTCTTCCTTCGTGGTCACTTCTTTCACCAGGCCGATTTCGAGGGCTTCCTTGGCGGAGACCGGGCGGCCGGTGACGAACATGTCGAAGGCCCGGTGGCTTCCCACCATGCGGGGCAGGAAGTACACGCCGCCGGTATCCGGGCAGAGGCCGATGCCCACGAAGGCCTGCAGGAATTTCGCATTATCTGCGGCAAAGATGAAGTCACAGGCAAAGGCCAGGTTCGCCGCACCGCCGGCTGCTGCGCCTGCCACGGCGCAGATAATGATTTTCCTCATTTTCTTCATGTACAGCACGATTTCCGACAGCTTCCCTGCCAGAGGCGCCATGGACTTCTTCGAAAAATCCGGTTCATCGCAGTGGGCCTTCATATACCGGATATCGCCGCCGGCGGAAAAGGCCCGGCCGGCACCGGCAAGCACCAGTACCTTCACCTCCGGATTTCCTTCCGCTTCCTCCAGAGCCTCTGCCAGCTCTCCTGCCATCACCATGTCCAGCGCATTCAGAGTAGGCCCGTAATCCAATGTAATAGTTTCGATGCCTTTTGAAAGGGATGTATGAATTCTTTCGTAAGCCATGACTGCCTCCTTCAGGGAACAACGGGAACATCTTTTTATATTATATCATTAATAGAAGAGCCCTTTACAGAAATATCTTTTCCGCCAGAAAGGTCCCCAGGGCCACCAGCAGCAGGCCGCAGGCCAGCTGGGTGAACATGTACCCCAGCCCCTCCAGCCATCGCCCGGAAGCCCAAAGCTGCAGGGTTTCATTCATAAAGGAGGAAAAAGTGGTGAGGCCTCCCAGAAATCCGGTGATAAGAAAAGCCGCCTGCGGCAAAAGATGCCGCCATGTATGTCTGCCCCGCAGGCCACATGGCAATCAGAAAGACGCGTACCGGCAAAAAAGCCAGGACAAGAATCAGGTAATGACCTACTACTTCGACGTAGAACGATGCCACGCCTGCCCGCAGGCGCAAGGATGCTATAAAGATGGTGCGAAAAGCAAGACGTACAACGTCACGATCAAGAGCGGGCTTCATAAAAAACAGACAGAGTTCCAAGAAACAGAATCCTTCAAAGAACTTGCGCGGACACGATACAAGATCGAAGCGAAAAACAGCGAGCTCAAGCACAGGCACGGGTACGACGTCGCGTCCTCCTCGGGCCTCGTTGGCATGCAGTTGCAAGGCACGACGACGATATTCGTTACAAATCTGAAAGAATCATCGCACTGGGGGGAGCTGAAAGACCTCCTATTTCGCCCCTTTTCGCACATCAAAAACAAAAAGCGCATCAGAAGATGAGAATATTCATCAACTGATGCGCTTTTTTCTGCCTGTGGATAACTCCTCCTCAGAGAATCACAGCTTTTTCAGCGGCCTCGGTCGAATTCGAGCGTTTCTGCGAGGCGTGGAGCAAATACCCTGGTGCCGTGCGCTTATTAACAACCTGTACCGTCGATATTACAGGCAACGGGCGTATTGCATCCATCATTGAGGATCCCGCCCTTTTCCTTAATGATATTCATATTTTCCTCTAAATCATTGAGGGTAATTGCACTTCCTTTTAAGTCATAATACTTCCCGTTTATTTCAAGAAACAGCGTCGGGAAGGATGTGACTCCTATTTTTCTTGCCTCATAAAAGTCCGGATGGTACTTGACCTCTTTAGAAATACGGATGAACTCCTCTGCAATCTTATCTGCAGGAAGGTCATAGGATTTGGCGATTGATTCAATCGTCTCCACGTCAGAAAGTGATTTGCCATCCAAATAGAATGCTTCATGCATCTTTGACGCAAGATTAACATGTTCTCCTTTGGGTAAGAAGCTCCTGAGAACTCCAAATCCTATGGCGGCATCATTCGAGTCAGGAACCATACTTCCCGTCTCTAACAGGTTCAGATATGGCTTGCCGAATTCTACTCCAAACATATCCGCAATTCTTTTATTCGTATCACTCATATACGGAAATGCCGAAAGCGAATGTCCGTCCATAAATAATCCACCTGATAGCACCGTTACTTCCAATTCCGGATGTGCTTCAATAAACGGTTTAAGAATTGTCTCAAACCCATAGCACCATCCACAATAGCTGTCAAAAATATAATACGCCTTCATCTAAATACCGCTTTTCTGATTTTTGTCCTGGTCACAGGCTTCTCATGCTGTCTCTTCGCATCCGCAATCGCTCTTCTCCCTGTTCGTCTGCACCCTGTTTGAGCATCGCCAGTATCTTCTCTTTGTCATCCGGAAGATATCCATATACCGGCATCATATTGGAGACATTCGTTGCATCCAGCAGCGTGTGGATTTCAAGCGTCTTCACAAAGGTATATAGTTCCTGTATCTTTTCTGTCTCTGTAGCTTCTACAAACTCACCCCTTCTCACTTCTTCCATAAGCGGAGTATCAGGGAAGATCGAGAGCCCGGAAGCCAGTACCCTGACAGGTGACAGATGAATTAACACTTCTGCTGTTTTGATGGCATGCCCCATACCATAATCATGGCCTCCCAGTCCGTATAAGAAGATGACGGAATAATGCATTCCTGCTTCATCCAGCTTGGAGAGCTGCTCTACGATATCACTTCCATGATAACCCTTATTCATCTTATCGAGAACAGCATCATCACCCGACTCGATTCCGAATACGATCATGTCATATCCCATTTCTTTCAGTGACTTAAGCTGCTCCACAGACTTGTTCTTTACGCTGTCAACCCGGCCATATCCACCAACGGAAACGCCCCAGGGCAGGTATTCTTTGATCAAGTCCATGATTCTTTTAAGTCTGCTGTAGCTCAGCAGGAACGGGTCCGCTCCCTGCAGAAAAATCCGCTTTATCTTCCATCCGGAATCTCTTATTTCCTGAAGATCCTCCCGTATCTCCCTCTCAGGAGATACAGAAAACGGTGCTTCCTTGTAAAAAGTACAGAAGCGGCACTTGTTATGCGAGCAACCTGACGTTACTTGTAAAAAACAGGAACCTGCCTCATAGGGCGGTCTGACAATTCCACATGAAAAATGCATAGAAATTCCTCCTTGTTTCTATATATCCTCATATCTCGTTTTGTCGATATATAAGGCCTTAAATTAAACGGGATTCTCATCCCGCCTAATTTATGCACAACTTAAATTTCGTGTCCGAAGTAGTCTGACAGTGCAGCCAACATCTCTTCATTCCGTCTGTAATATGTCCACTTCCCATGCCTTTCGGAAAGAAGCAGACCCGCCTTTTGCAGCATATCAAGATAATGAGATACGGTCGACTGTGATATACCGGCCTTGTCGCGGATGCTTCCAACACACACTCCGCCCTTCAGATCCACCGCATCGTCAATATGTCCTCCCTGCGGTGGAAAGTTTTTCTCCGGTTCCTTCAACCACTCAATAATGCTGAGCCGTGTTTCATTTGACAGCGCTTTAAAAATTTCAATCTTATCCATGCATCTATTATATCTATTATTCGCGATATGTCAATAGTTTTGAGAAAACTAGTAAGCCCCCAGGACCACCAGCAAGAGGCCGCAGGCCAGCTGGGCAAACAGGTACCCCAGTTGAAGGAGCGCCAGCGACGCGCAAAATGTAGTGAGTCGTTTCCCCTTTAGGGGGCAATACTTATAAA
>OHZL01000420.1_pt1 | contig 15765 bp, 6 predicted proteins | sample 1580531 | NCBI WGS metagenome assembly OHZL01 (sample SAMEA3882522, study PRJEB24775) | human gut metagenome | biome: human-associated habitat; feature: intestine environment; material: feces | place: Netherlands | collected 2009/2010 | reverse complement strand
GATCTTCATCGCTGATACGGGAAAGGATCTGCTCATCGCGGTTCATTTCGATCTTGCGTTTGGAACGGAAATTAGAGAAGAACTCACGGAACGGATGTTCATTTTTGGAGCGGGATTTTTCCTGTTGTTCGTAAAAGTCTTCTTCCAAGTCTTCGTCTTCTTCCGCATCTTTTTTCGAAAATTCTTTTGTATTTCGGGTGTCACTGAATTTGTCTGCGTTATCGGAAGCTTTACCGTCGGTAGTTTTGCTGTCGATAGTTGTTTGATCATCTGTGTTCTGGGGGTCGGTAATTTCCTTAGAAGCAGCCGTTTCAGTGTCTGTAGTTTCCTGCGCAGCAGATATATCAGCAACGGGATAAAGCACAACGTTGTCAGTGGCAGCAGGTGCGCTAGTTTCAGATTCCTTAGTCTTAGGTGATTCTTCTGTCGGTACTGCTTTTTCTATATTTTCGGACATGATTTTACCTCCGTATTCATTCTTATATTGTATGTTGTCTTTTATTTTATCTTTATTATCTTATCATATCAGCTATGAAGATAAAAAACAAATAAAGAGTGTATAAAACGGCGGAAAATAACTTGCAGTAGAAAAAAGCCCTTAAAAATGTTAAAATTGTAAGGAATCATTTGGAGGAAAACAAGATGCAGTTAATGAATGAAATCCCGGATACGTTCTGGAGTCTGTTCCGTTCGGTCAACCGGGATATTTATATTGAAGCACTTTTATGTATTAATGAAGAATACGAATATAATAACTATTTCCTGACGAAAGAAGTATGTATCCAGATCTTAAGTGACATGAATGCGAAGAAACGGTTTGAGTTACAGCGGGAGGAAAATGATACGGATTTTGATATGCTGGAGACGCCGTCATCAAGGATATTAAACTGGCTTCTGCGGGCAGGATGGCTGAAGCGTATCGAGGATTATAATACACTGGTGACAAATATTGTCATTCCGGATTATGCGGCGGTGATGATCGAGGCATTTGAAAAATTGGCAGACGAGCCGTTAGATGACACGGATCTTTATATCCAGAATGTCTATGCGACGTTGTTTTCCTTTAAAAATGATCACCGCATGAATCTTACCATGTTAAAAACGGCGCTTGTCAACACGAAGAAGCTGAATAAGGCATTGCAGGACATGCTTCATAACATGGATAAATTTTTTGAGCGTCTCTTAAACAAACAGTCCTACGATGAACTTTTAAAGGAGCATTTAGAGGGCTATGTGGAGGAAGTAGTCAGACGCAAATACCATATTTTAAAGACGAGTGATAATTTTTATATCTATAAAATGGACATCAAACGCTGGCTGAAAGAAATGCGGGAAGATGATGCCTGGGTGGAGCGTATCAGGCAGAAACAGCAGATGGAGCAAAAAGCTACGGAGGACAGGGCTTCTGTGTTAGATTCTAAGCGCACGGAAGATGAACTTCCATTTTTATATACGAGAAGAAACAGGCAGGAGGATGTGTTGGATCTGATCGATCAGATAGAGCGTGGATTTGATGATATCGAGCACCGGATCTCAAATATGGATAAAGAGCACAGCAAATATATCCGTGCGACCGTGAGCCGGTTAAATTATCTGCTCAGTGACGAGACAGAACGGCACGGTATGCTGATCTTACTTTTGAATAAACTTGGATCGGCTGAGACGGAGAGTGAACAGAGTGAGATGTTAAAAGAGGTGGCGGGACATATGAATCTGTCATCTTTTGATGTTTTGAGTGATAATCCGCTTTACAAGAGAAGACGCCGCAGAAAATTTGAGGATGATCTGCAGGAAGAGGAGGAGCCGATGGAGCTTTCGAGGGAAGATGTCCTGCGCTTAAATAAGATCGAACACCGCTATACGGCAAAACAGATCGAGGAATTTATCGACGAACAGATGGCAGACGGTGTCTTAGAGACAGACCGGATGGATATTTCGGATGACGAATCCTTTGAAAAGCTGATCCTCGCCTACGATATCAGTATGCGCAAAAACAGCAGATACCGGGTGCAGGTGGAGGAGGAACAGGTTTCGAATGGAAACTATTGTTATCCGAAGATGACTTTTCGTGTAAAGCAAAAATCAATAGAAAGTGAACAGAATTAATGTTTGAAGGTTACGAAGAATTAAACACGCAGGATGTGGAGTGGATGCAGGAAGTGATAAGAACCTTACTTGCCCAGACATTTCTGCCGGAACGAAAATATGATAAAAAATACGGACGTATGATGCCGGACCGCATGTATGATTTCAGTGACAGGCATTTGGAATTTCTGACGGAGTATTTTGCGGTTGCAGGGATAAAACTTTGTCAGGATACGGAGCTTGGCATCATTTATTTAGAGGGAACAGACGGAATCGGTGAGAAACTGCCGAAACTTGCGACCATTTATCTGCTGCTGTTAAAACTGATCTATGATGAAAAAATGGCGGCGGTTTCTTCCAGTGTCAATGTAATAACGACGTTTGGAGAATTAAATGGAAAAGCGGGAGAATTCCGTCTCATTAAGGGACCGTCATCGATGACGGAGATCAAAAGAGCGTTTGCCATTCTGAAAAAATATCAGATGGTAGAGTTTTTGGATGTGTTTGATGAACAGCTTGAAAATACGAGGATCATGATCTATCCGTGTATCAATTTAGTATTGATGAGAGAAGATGTGAATGGGCTTCTTGGCAGTTTTTCCGATGAGGTAAAAGATAACGAGGTAGACGGGCAGGAGAATCTGGAGTGGAGCAGTGAGGAAACACTTTCAGAAAATGATATGACGGATGAAGAAAGTGATCTTGAACCAGAAGAAATGAATGTGGATGAGGAAGGAGAGACAGAAGATGGAACAGATGAATCAGGCATATAAAGTTTTTACCAGAATCTGCCTCAACAACTGGCATTATATTGACCGCAAGGTGTTAGGCTTAAATGAGAGTATCAACTTTTTTACCGGTCATTCCGGAAGTGGAAAATCAACAGTGATCGATGCAATGCAGATCGTGCTTTATGCGAACACGGACGGACGTGGATTTTTCAATAAGGCGGCGGCAGATGACTCTGACCGAAGCCTGATCGAGTACCTGCGCGGTATGATCAATATTGGCGAGAATAATCAGGCGGAATATAAGCGGAACAAAAACTTTTCCACGACGATCGTTCTTGAGATGGAACAGACAATCACGAAGGAAAAAGAATGCATCGGGGTTGTGTTTGACGTGGAGACAGCGACCAACGAGATCAATCGTTTATTTTTCTGGCACAAGGGAGAACTGATCCCGGGGGATTACCGGACCAAGAGCCGTGCAATGACGATCAGTGAGGTGCGCAGCTATTTACAGCAGAATTTCCCGAAAGATGAGATGTTTTACACTTCTAATAATGAGAGATTCCGCAGAAACCTGTATGACGTCTACTTAGGCGGATTGGATATGGAAAAATTCCCGCGCCTGTTTAAGCGTGCGATCCCGTTTAAAATGAATATCCGGTTAGAGGACTTTGTAAAAGAATATATCTGCATGGAGCAGGATATCCATATCGAGGACATGCAGGAGGGCGCGATGCTCTATGGCAGAATGTGCCGCAAGATCGAAGCCACGATGCAGGAGATCGAAGAGTTAAAGCAGATAAGTGCGCAGTATCAGGCGATGGAGGAGAAGAAAAAAGAACTTTTAAACTGCCATTACCGGATGGATAAACTGACGATCTTACAGTTAGAGCAGACCATAGAGGAAATGCAGCACCGTGTGGAAAACTGGAAAAAGGATGTTGTACTGCAGAATGAAAGTCTTACAGAATTGCTTCAGGTAAAAGAAAATTATGAAAAAGAATACGGCGAGATCAATGAGCAGATCGCCGGAACCGGTTATGCAAGATTAGAAGAGCAGTTAAAGAGTTTGGAAGAAAACCTAAGCCTTCTGGAGCGAAGTAAAAATAAATGGGACGGTATCTGTGCAAGATTAAACGGCTGGGAAGATGTAGATATCGTTTCGAATCAGATTCTATGGGATATCGAGAAGTTCAAAGAAGGCACGATCACCGGAGAGGAGATCGAACGTTTGAAACGAAGTCTGGTCGAAGTGCAGAAAGAGGCAGAAAAGGACAGGCAGGAGGCTTCCTCGGAGATCCGTTCCATGAATAAAGAAGCGGATGTGTTAGAGAAAGAACTCACAGAGTTAAAACTTGGTAAAAAAGCATATCCGAGAGAGTTAGAACTTGCGAGATCCGAAATTGCAAGAAAACTTTCTGAACAGACCGGAAAAAATATCCAGGTCCGTATTTTTGCAGATCTCATTGATATTAAAGATGAAACATGGCGTAATGCGATCGAGGGTTATCTTTCCTGGAACAAACTTGCGCTGATCGTGGAGCCTGCCTATGTCAAACAGGCGATGGAAGTATACGAAACACTCGACGAGAAGCGTTTCTTCCGTGTATCTTTAGTGGATACGGAAAAACTGATGCAGGAGGATTGGCGCGTAAAAGACAATGCGCTTGCAGAAGAAGTAGAAGCAAAAGAGCCATATGTGAGGGCATTTGTGGACTTCTTACTCGGAAATGTCATCAAGTGTACTTCGGTGGACGAACTGCGCCAGTGCAAGATCGGTGTGACAGCAGACTGTTTATTATACCAGAGTTATCAGTTACGCCGTTTAAATCCGGACAATTATAAGAAACATGTATATATTGGTGAAAAGAGTAAGAAACAGCGCCAGAAGGAACTTGCAGCCAGCCTGGAGAAATTAGAGCAGAACAGAGCAGAATACAGAGAGCGTGAGACAGAGGCGAAAAATATTCTTGCCCAGGAATTTTTAAATGATACGGTCGAGGAATACCAGAACCTGATATCAGATCTTTCGGAGAAGAAAGAAAAGGAAAAACAAAAGGCAAAAACAGAAAAGAAAATGGCAGAGATCGGTGCCGGTACTGTTGAGATCTTAAAGAAACAGGCAGAAGAGATTCACAAAAAACAAAAAGATCTGGAAGATAAGATCGATGACTTAAAATACCAGATCCGGAAAAAAGAAGATGCCATTGAAAAAGACAGCAGTGATTTCATTACAAAAAATGAGGAACTTCTTACGAAAAAAAGAGAGCTTCGCGGTTCCGCTGCGGAAGAAGAGGCATTTGAGGTTTATATTGCCGGGCAGAAAAATAAAAAATATGACAGCCTGAAAGCATCGACACAGGAAGAAATGGAACAGGTGTCCGGTCAGTGTGATGTACAGAAAAATAAACTGGTGGATGTACGTATGAATTATCTTCAGAATCATCCAAAACGTGATTTCTCAGCGAGCGCAGAGAATAATGACGATTATGACAGCCTGCTGTCAGAGCTTTCCTGCAATGAACTGGAAGAATACCAGAAAAAGGCAGCCGAGCAGGCAAAGGCAGCAGTGGAGCATTTTAAGGAGGATTTTGTATACAAGATCCGCAGCGCTATCAAAGAAGCCTATGTGCGCAGGGATGAATTAAACCGTATCATCCGCAACCTGAATTTTGGTAAAGACCGCTATCAGTTTAAGATCACGAGAAATAAGGGAGCCGACGGCGCATTTTATGATATGTTTATGGATGAGGACTTAGATATCGATCCGTCCTCACTTGCATCGCCAATGGAGCATCAGATGAATCTGTTTTCGATGGAGCATGAAAATAAATATGGTATGTTGATGAGTGATCTGATCCATATCTTTATTCCGCCGGAAAATGCCACGCAGCAGGAACTTGATGAGGCAAAACAGAACATGGTGAAGTATGCAGATTACCGTACGTATCTTTCATTTGAGATGGAACAGATCGTGGAAGGTGACGAACGTCTTGTCATTGGTCTTAGCAAGATGATCAAGAAAAATTCCGGTGGTGAGGGACAGAACCCGCTTTACATTGCACTACTCGCAAGTTTTGCGCAGGCATACCATATCAATCTGTCTGCAAGACTGACAAGACGTCCGACGATCCGTCTTGTTGTTTTAGATGAGGCATTTTCCAAGATGGATGCAGAGAAAGTGGCGAGCTGTATCGAACTGATCCGCGGGCTTGGTTTTCAGGCGATCATCAGTGCAACAAACGATAAGATCCAGAATTACATTGAAAATGTAGATAAGACATTCGTTTATGCGAATCCGAATAAGAAGAGCATTTCGATTCAGGAGTTTGAGAAAAAGGATTTTTCACAGCTGGTTGTGGAGGAGGAGTAAGACTATGCAGACATCGGCAGAGTTAAAAAATTTATTACAGCGTATCGATCATAAGGGATATCCGGCATATAAGGACACAAGAGGTTCTTATGAATTTCCGGGATATGTGCTTTCCATTGACCATGTGCAGGGAGATCCGTTTGCAGCACCGTCGAAGGTAAGTATCCATGTCCGCGGGAAACAGGCGGGATTCCCGGAACATCTTTATCAGAAAGACTGCAGAAGGACCGCCGTGCAGGATTATCTGCTGCGCCAGTTTGCGCGCCAGGTCGAGAAAGTTTCCTTTAAAGCGAAAGGATCTGGAAAGAGCGGCCTTATGGCGGTCAGCTGTCCGGGACAGGAAGTGTTAGAGCGCAGTGCCTGCCAGATGGATGCAAAGAACGGCGATATCGTGCTGCGTATGGAGATCGGTTTCCCGGCAAATGGGAGAACGGTCAATTCCAGGGAGTTAGAAAAGATCTTCTTCGATTTCCTGCCGGAGTGCGTAAAAGGCTCCCTTTATTTCCGGTCTCTGAAAAAAGAAATGGTGGAGGCAGCCGCAGATCTCGCCGAGGATCAGGCATATATCAGAGAGCAGTTAGATCCGATGGGACTCTGTGCGTTTGTGGCGGATGGTGCCATCCTGCCGCGGGAGTCCGGTGTCTCCGGCAGACCGATGAAAGATGCGGTGCGTTTTCAGTCACCGGAAAGTCTCTCCGTCACGCTGACGCTGCCGCACCACGGAAAACTGACCGGAATGGGAATCAAGAAGGGCATCACGCTGATCGTCGGCGGTGGTTACCATGGAAAATCAACACTGTTAAAAGCGCTTGAGACAGGTGTCTATAACCACATTGCAGGGGATGGCAGGGAGTATGTCATCACGGACGATACAGCAATGAAGATCCGTGCCGAGGATGGAAGAAGCATCCGTGACGTGGATATTTCCATGTTTATCCATGACCTGCCAAACGGGAAAGATACGGTATCCTTTTATACGGAGGATGCCAGCGGGAGTACTTCCCAGGCGGCAAATGTGATCGAGGCGATGGAGGCAGGCACAAGAGCATTTCTGATCGACGAGGATACCAGTGCAACGAACTTTATGATCCGTGATGAGCTGATGCAGCGCGTGGTCAACCGTGATGCAGAGCCGATCGTGCCTTTTATTGACCGGGTAGAGGAGCTGTATCACACATACGGTATCTCGACGGTCCTTGTTGCCGGAAGCTCCGGTTCCTATTTTCACAAGGCGGACTGCATCATCCAGATGAACCGTTACGAGCCGTTTGAGATCACAGAGTCAGCAAAGCAGGCAGCGACAGAGTTCCCGCTTCCAAAACAGGACATTGCCCCGTCAAAGCAGCCTGATTTTGACAGAAAAATAAAGCCGGACCGGATGTTTCAAGAGGACAACCGCTTAAAGATGAAAACGATGGGAAGGGATTCCATCTCTATCAACCGGGAAGTCATTGACGTCCGCTATGTGGAACAGCTTATGGACACGGAGCAGCTTGCAGCACTCGGATATATGTTAAAATATATGCAGATCCACTTTTTTGATGGAAAACACACCCTGACACAGGCAGTCGATGCGCTTTGGGATGTTTTGCAGAAGAAGGGGATCGCAGCAGTCTGCGAGAGTAGTTATCTGCCGTGCGGACTTGCGATGCCAAGAAAGCAGGAAGTGTTTGCGTGCGTGAACCGGTATCGGAGGCTGGGGCTGTAGGGATGAGGCATTGTTAGAGATATGCCGGAACAGCAAAAAATAATCTCCCTTCTGTTGGATTACTTAACAGTGTTGGTTTTCAACTGGTTGGAACAGAGCGGATTTCGTTTCATAAAGACAGTGAAGGAAATGATATTTATTTTGAAGGTGGAAATTTTGTGAAGGAACTGTGCTGAGCGGCATCTTGTGTCTGTCAGTTTTTTGTGATGGTGGAAAAAGGCAGAGCTGTTTGGACTTGTTATGAAAAAACTGGAATAGATTAGAGAGGGGAGAAAATATGAGGTATTTACCGATATTGGGAGAACTCTTTGAGTCTGATACGATCATCTTTTTATTGATCGGTTTTGTGATCTTTTGGAACTGATACTGTTGTTTGCAGGCACGATTGCGCTTGGTGGAATACTGGACTTTTTCGCCGGGATTGTTGTGTCTGGAGTGCGGAAGTGTTGATAGGATTGTGGCGGGAAATGAAAGTGTTGTTAGGGATATTTTAGCGCAAACGCCAGCGGACGTCTGCGGAAAGTGATCGATGACAATGCAGGGTTGACCGAAAATTTTCTGGCACATCAGCTTTCTGATCTGACGGGGGCAGTGGTAATGCTGGTCGCAGTGTTTGTACTGATCTTTTAAAAATTTCCATGCTGCGATCGGTGAGCAGGATAAGACGAATAAATAAGGAGTACCATCATGGAAACCAACCATAATGAACCAAAATATATCAGGGTAAAAGGGGCGAGAGTCCACAACCTGAAAAATGTAAATGTGGATGTCCCCCTGCATCAGATCGTGGGGGTCGCAGGTGTGTCCGGTTCGGGCAAATCTTCGATGGCACTTGGTGTTTTGTATGCAGAGGGTTCCAGACGATATCTGGAGTCACTTTCTACTTATACAAGAAGGCGTATGACAGGAGCGGCGAAAGCACAGGTGGACGAGGTGTTATATGTCCCGGCAGCTTTAGCACTCCATCAGCGTCCGGGAATACCGGGGATCCGCAGTACGTTCGGAACCGGAACCGAACTTTTGAACAGCTTAAGGCTGATGTATTCGAGACTGGCATCCCACCGCTGTCCGAATGGACATTACATAGAGCCTACGTTAAAAGTAGCGGCAGAGCAGGAAATCTTATGTCCGGTGTGCGGGGAAAAAGTACATGCACCGAGTGCGGAAGAACTTGCCTTTAATTCACAGGGGGCGTGCCAAAGATGCGGCGGTACGGGAAGTGTGCGGACAGTGGATTTTGATTCGCTGGTGCCGGACGATTCGATCAGCATTGATGAGGGAGCGGTCGCACCGTGGAACAGTCTGATGTGGTCACTGATGACAGATGTCTGCCGTGAGATGGGCGTGCGCACGGATGTCCCATTCCGGGAACTGACAGACGAGGAGAAAGAGATCGTCTATCACGGCCCGGCTGAGAAAAAACATATTTTTTATAAGGCAAAAAAATCCAACCAGGCGGGTGAACTGGATTTTACCTATTATAATGCCGTTTACACCGTGGAAAATGCGCTTGCAAAAGTAAAAGATGAGAAGGGCATGAAGCGCGTGGAAAAATTTTTAAAGGAAGATATCTGTCCGGAATGTGGCGGCAGCAGGCTTTCTGAAGCTGCGAGAGCACCAAGGCTCCGTGGGATAAGTCTGGATGAAGCCTGCAAAATGACCTTAAAAGAACTGGTGGACTGGGTGGCAGGAGTGCCGGATTCCCTGCCGGAAGAAATGCGTCCCATGGCAGAATCCATCTGTGAATCGTTTCAGGCCGTTGCGAAAAGGCTGATGGATCTGGGACTTTCTTATCTGTCGCTTGACCGGACGGCCTCAACATTGTCGACCGGAGAGAGGCAGCGGATGCAGCTTGCCAGAGCGGTACGAAACCGCACGACAGGCGTTTTGTATGTGTTAGATGAGCCTTCGATCGGTCTGCACCCGTCGAATATCAAAGGGCTTAATGCCGTGATGCATGATCTGGTCGCGGACGGCAATTCCGTTCTTCTGGTAGACCACGATACGCAGATATTATCGGAGGCGGACTGGCTGATCGAGATGGGACCCGAAGCCGGTGTGGGAGGCGGATATGTGATCGCGGAGGGCAGCATTCCGCAGATTATTTCCAATAAAAAATCCATGATCGGTCCTTTTCTGGCGAAAACGGCAGATATGCATGTCCGCACACAGGCAGGGAAAGAGGAAGTTTTTACACTTGGAAAATTGCATCTGTCTACGGATAACATTCACACGGTAAAGCCATTGGAAGTGGATATTCCAAAGGGCAGACTTACCGTGGTGACCGGTGTTTCCGGTTCGGGGAAGACCACGATGGTTTTAGAGAGTCTGATTCCGGGACTGGAAGCCTCTTTTTGCGGGGAACATCTGCCGAAACATGTGAAGAGTATTTCGGCGGAAGGAATTGCCCATGTGAAACTGATCGATGCCTCACCGATCGGTATCAATGTCCGTTCAACGGTGGCAACTTATGCAAACATACATGATGAACTCCGCAAAATCTATGCAAAAACAGCGGATGCGAAAGACCGGAAATACAAAGCGGGGGATTTTTCCTACAATACTGGAAAGCTGCGCTGCCCGGTCTGCGACGGAACCGGGCAGATCAGTCTGGATGTACAGTTTTTACCGGATGTGGACATCCCATGCCCGGAATGTGGCGGTTCCCGGTACGCGAAAGGGGCATGGCAGATCAGCTATGAAAATAAACAGGGAAACAGGTATTCCCTGCCGGAACTGATGGAGATGGATGTCAATACGGCGCTGCAGGCAGTCAAGGATCTGAAACTGGTGCACCAGAGGCTTGGTGTCCTGAAAAATTTAGGACTTGGATATCTGACGCTGGGGGAGGAAACACCGAGTCTTTCCGGCGGCGAGGCACAGAGACTGAAACTTGCCAGTGAAATGGGAAAAGGACAGTCGGATTCTGTCTTTGTGTTTGATGAGCCGACCATCGGACTGCATCCGTTGGATGTACAGACGTTACTTGGCGTATTTCAGGCGCTGGTCGATAACGGGGCGACTGTGCTCGTCATTGAACATGATCTGGATGTGATCCGAAATGCAGATTATATCATTGATATGGGCCCCGGCGGCGGAGAGGAGGGCGGCAGAGTGGTCGCCTGCGGGACACCGGAGCAGATTGCAGCGAATGAGGAGAGTGTTACGGGGAAATATCTATAAAGAATAGGGGTTGCGTTTCTCATTCATTTCTGCTACAATGACCACGTCATTTTCAGACATATCAAAATTCAAATTTTAATGGAGGTGAATTTTCATGGACAGTTGCGATAGCGTAGGACGAAGTAAAATATGCGATGTACGAAGATGTAAAAAAAGAATGTGGCTGTCTGTGAAAGTCTGACCGCCATATTCTATATTGTTGTGCACCTTTTTATACATCGCATCAGAGGATCCTTGCAATCACAATGAAGCGATGTATTTTTATGCCCATTTCAGGCGAAAAGGAGGTCACAATGAGAAAAGTATTAATCCCGAAAAAAGACTATGTAAAAGAACTGATAAAGATCATCCGTGTTACAAAAGATGAGCAGAAATTACGGAATCTGCTGTCAGATTATCATGAGAAAGATATCGCGGAGGCAATCACATTTCTGACGGAGACTGAGCGGAAGCATCTCTACCGTGTGCTCGGCTCTGAAAGGATCGCAGAGATATTTTCCTATTTTGATGATGCGGAAATGTACTTGGAGGAACTGTCTTTAGAGCAGGCAGCAAAAGTAATTTCCTACATGGATGCAGATGATGCACTTGACGTGTTAGATGATCTGTCCGAGTCAAAGAAAAATGAGATCGTGAGCCATCTGGATGCGGACGCACAGAAAGATGTGCAGAAACTGCTCTCCTATGAGGAGGATGAGATTGGAAGCTGCATGACGAACAACTTTGTCTGTATTTCAGAGGAGCTGTCCGTCCGGGAAGCGATGAGCGAACTGGTCCGCCAGGCGGGGGAACATGATAATATTTCAACGATTTATGTTACCGATACGGAGGAAAAATTTGCCGGTGCGATCGATCTGAAAGACCTGATCATCGCGAGAGAAAATACACCTCTGCAGGAGATCGTCAGCAGTTCCTATCCGTATGTGTATGAACATGAAAATATCAGTGAATGTGTGGAAAAGATTGCAGATTATGAGGAGGATTCCATCCCGGTACTGACACAGGATGGAAAGATAGCCGGTATTCTGACTGCAACAGATATCGTGGAGTTAGTAGATGATGCGATGGGAGATGACTATGCAAAACTTGCAGGTTTAACCTCGGAGGAGGATTTAAAGGAACCGACGATTGTGAGCATGAAAAAGAGACTGCCATGGCTGATCATACTGTTGTTCCTCGGGATGGCGGTGTCCTCTGTTGTCGGGATATTTGAATCTGTGGTTGCAGTTTTGCCGATCGTGATCTGCTTTCAGTCGCTGGTGCTTGATATGGCAGGAAATGTTGGTACGCAGTCGCTTGCAGTAACGATCCGTGTACTTGTGGACGAGGATTTGGATACCAGAAAAAAACTGGCTCTTCTTGGAAAAGAAATGAAGATCGGCTTTTTGAATGGAGCGAGCCTTGGCGTCATGGCACTTGTATTTCTTGGCATTTACATCCACCTGTTCAAAAAATATGCCTGGATGTCAGCATTCCTGATCTCCGGATGTGTTGGGATTTCTCTGGTCGTTGCGATGGTAATCTCTGGTTTTGTAGGTACGATCATCCCGATGTTCTTCCACAAGATCCATATTGATCCGGCAGTTGCATCCGGTCCGCTGATCACGACGGTGAATGATCTGGTTGCAGTGATCACTTATTATGGATTGGCGATGGTATTTCTGATCGATATTTTTCATATTTAGGAGGAACGGAGATATTATGAATACACAAAATTTAAGAACCCTTTTTCCAACTGTAACGAAACAAAAAATACTGAATCTGTCATATGGCGAGGGAGAACATTATACAGTGCTTCCCATGATTGCCCAAAAAGAGGATACATTTTATCTGTGGGAAATTTCAGCCATGTCGGAACAGGAATATGAACACAGAAACAGAACATACAAAGAAGCGAAGACAAACCGGGCAGAGTTAAAGCAGAATCTGGAAGAAGCAGACCAGGTGTGGATCGAAAAAATTGTAAGCGGTGGCTGCTGTTTTGAGGCCGCTTCAGCAACAGGCACCTGTCCTGGCGAGCGATATAATATAGAGGAACAGATACAGTTTTTATATATGCTTGGACAGGGAGCGGAGTTAGGGGAGTTAGAACAGGTGGAGCTTGACAGGCTGTTTATCACCTGCTATGAATTGACGGGAAAAGACGGGCAGGAATTATCCGAAGAAGCATTTTGGAATATGGGAAATGAGGATGTTACTGTTACGCTGTCGGAACAGCACCGTTCTGTTCTGGTACAAAAAAGATTCCGCTTAAAGACGGGGGAATATGCAAAACCCAAAGTGCTCCATCTGACCGGAGAGGCAGAAAGCAGTGTTTATATTCATGGCATCCGTTTCCATGATGTCTGGAAAGAGGCAGAGACACGTTTTGAAGATAAACGCTATCTGGAACATTTTAGCAAAGAACAGATTGCACAGATGAAGCAGGAATTTATGGAACTTCTGCCGCAGATATGTCCCAAAGGCTGTGTCCTGCCCATGATCGAATATGAGTGCGACAGGGATTATCAGATGCAGTTTTACACGACGGAATATCTGAAACGCGCACCAAAGCATCACTCTTCGGCATTATTTTTCGCGATGCGTCCGGACACGCAGACCGGACCCATGGGATACAAAAACAGGGTATGCCAGTTAGAAGCAATGGAGGAAGGCTTTGAGGGAGAGATATCCGTTGAGTTATTTTTGTGTCATAAAACAATACCGGGAGAAGAGAAAAAAGCAAGGCATTAATGCAAATTTTGTGTTATCATGAGTGCAGGTGAAAGAAAGCAAGAGGGATTGTTTTATGACACAGACTCATATAAATATTGCAATGTTAGCACATGTTGACGCCGGAAAGACGACATTATCAGAGGCGTTATTATATAAAAGCGGCAGCATCCGCAAAGCCGGACGTGTGGATAATAAAGATGCATTTTTAGATACAAATGAAATGGAAAGAAACCGTGGAATCACGATTTTTTCCAAACAGGCAGTTTTTTCGTATGGAGGATGCGAATTTACACTGTTAGATACACCGGGACATGTGGATTTTTCCGCGGAGATGGAGCGGACACTCCAGGTACTTGATTATGCGGTGCTGATCATAAGCGGTGCAGATGGTGTGCAGGGACATACGAGGACTCTCTGGCGTCTTCTGGCGCGCTATGATATTCCGACATTTATTTTTGTCAATAAGATGGATCAGCTGGGGACGGATCACGAAAAATTATTAGATCAGATCAAGGATACATTGAGCAGTGCCTGTGTGGATTTTTCAAAAAATGAAGACGGAACTTATCGTGATATGGATTTTTATGAAAATGTGGCGGTCTGCAATGAAAAAGTGTTAGAAGCGTACTTAGAAGGCGGCAGTATCGAAGAGGAATCTGTCCGTGAAATGATACAGAAAAGGGAATTATTTCCATGTTTCTTCGGTTCTGCACTGAAAATGGAAGGAATCGAGGAGCTGCTTTTTGCACTTTCTGAATATACGAAAATGCCGGAGTATCAGGAAAAGTTTGGTGCTACCGTATTTAAGATCACACGTGATGCGCAGGGTAGCCGTCTTACACATTTAAAAGTTACAGGCGGTGTGCTGAAGGCGAGAAATCTGCTGTCAGGACATAAACAGAATAAAGCAGAGGATATCTGGGAGGAAAAGATAAACCAGATCCGTATCTATTCCGGTGAAAAATATGAGACAAAAGATGAGGTGGAAGCGGGAACCATCTGTGCCGTGACCGGATTATCCTACACCTATCCGGGTGAGGGATTGGGAAGCCAGGAGGAGTCCGAACTGCCGATCTTAGAGCCGGTGCTGACCTATGAACTGATTTTGCCTGACGGTGTGCAGCCACAGGCGATGATGCCGAAACTTGCGATGTTAGAGGAAGAAGAACCGGAACTTCATATTGTCTGGAATGAAGAACTGCAGGAGATCAAGATACAGATTATGGGGGAGGTGCAGATTGAGATTTTGAAAGCACTGATCTCAGATCGATTTGGTGCGGAGGTGGAATTTGGCACCGGAAAGATTCTCTACCGCGAGACGATCGCAGATACCGTGGAGGGAGTGGGACATTTTGAGCCGCTGCGCCATTATGCGGAGGTTCATCTTTTATTAGAGCCGGGAGAGACCGGAAGCGGACTTACCTTTGCGGCAGATGTCAGCGAGGATATGTTAGCAAGAAACTGGCAGAGACTGGTGCTCACACATTTAGAGGAAAAAGAACATGTCGGTGTGCTGACGGGGTCGCCGGTCACGGATATGAAGGTTACGCTGGTTGCCGGACGTGCACATTTAAAACATACGGAGGGTGGCGACTTCAGGCAGGCGACTTACCGCGCGCTCAGACAGGGATTAAAGCAGGCGCAGTCTGTGCTGTTAGAGCCATGGTATGATTTCCGGCTGGAGATACCGAATGAATGTATTGGACGTGCCATGAATGACATCGAAGGAATGTCAGGTAAATTTGATGCTCCGGACCGGAACGGGGAGATGGCAGTACTCACAGGGATCGTTCCGGTTGCATCGATACGTGATTATGCAAAAGATGTTATGGCATATACCAAGGGACATGGAAGCCTTACCTGTACGCTGCACGGTTATCTGCCATGCCATAATACAGAGGAGGTTGTTGAGGCGCTTGGTTATGATTCAGAGCGTGATCTGGCAAATCCGACCGGGTCTGTATTCTGTG
>OHZL01000412.1_pt1 | contig 16015 bp, 7 predicted proteins | sample 1580531 | NCBI WGS metagenome assembly OHZL01 (sample SAMEA3882522, study PRJEB24775) | human gut metagenome | biome: human-associated habitat; feature: intestine environment; material: feces | place: Netherlands | collected 2009/2010 | reverse complement strand
CCACACAGCATGTATGGATCATGGCAGCGATCAGTGCGGTTGGAGCGTTGATCTCCATGGTAGGTGATCTGACTGCGTCTGCAATCAAGAGAAACTATGAGATCAAGGATTATGGAAAACTGATCCCGGGACACGGCGGTATCCTGGATCGCTTTGACAGTGTGATTTTTACGGCGCCGATGATTTATTTTCTTGCAGCAAATTTTATTGTATTGTAAACAGAGGATATTAGTGTGAAAAATAAGCTTGATAGCTTATTTTTCGCACGGCTATTTGTTTCTGAGCAAAACAAATAGCTTTGATGGCAAGGCATAAAAAATATGCCTCCGAGAATTTGAGATTCTCGTCGCCTCTTCGCAACAAGTTGCTTAGAAAAGAGGATTTGTATGAAAAAAATAGCAATCTTAGGCTCGACAGGTTCAATCGGAACACAGACACTTGATATCGTAAGAGAACAGAAAGATATCGAGGTCGTTGCACTTGCGGCAGGAAGTAATATTACATTATTAGAGCAGCAGATCAGGGAGTTTTCCCCGAAACTGGTATGTGTTTTCAAAGAGGAAGCCGCAGAAGCATTAAAGATTAAAATTGCGGATACGGACACAAAAGTGGTTTCAAAGATGGAAGGACTGATTGAAGTCGCAGTTCATCCGGAGAGTGAGATCTTAGTTACCGCGATTGTCGGTATGATCGGCATCCGTCCTACCATCGCAGCCATGAAGGCAGGAAAGGACATTGCACTGGCAAACAAGGAGACTCTGGTCACTGCAGGACATATCATCATGCCCCTTGCAAAAGAGGTGGGTGTGAAGATCCTTCCGGTGGACAGTGAACACAGCGCGATTTTCCAGTCACTGCAGGGCAATGAGAGCAACCGTATTGAAAAAATCCTTCTGACGGCATCCGGCGGACCATTTCGCGGAAAAAACGCGGAGGATCTTGCAGAGATGAAAGTGGAGGACGCCTTAAAACATCCGAACTGGTCGATGGGAAGAAAAATAACAATTGATTCCTCGACACTGGTCAACAAGGGACTTGAGGTCATGGAGGCAAAATGGCTTTTTGGTGTGGAATTAGATCAGATCGAAGTGGTCGTTCATCCGCAGAGTGTGATCCATTCTGCGGTGCAGTATGAGGATGGAGCAGTGATTGCCCAGCTTGGAACACCGGATATGCGTCTGCCGATCCAGTATGCACTCTATTATCCGGAGCGCAGAAAAATGTCAGGAAAGAGACTGGATCTTTTTGAACTGGGAAGTCTGACGTTTGAACGGCCGGATACAAAGACCTTCCGGGGACTGGCGTTAGCATACGATGCAATGAGAAAGGGTGGCAGTCAGCCAACCGTATTTAATGCGGCGAACGAGCGTGCAGTGGCAATGTTTTTATACCGCAGGATCAGCTATCCGCAGATCACGGAGATCATTGAGGACTGCATGGAGCATGTGGCATATATCAGCGATCCGACTTTAGATCAGGTATTAGAAACAGAGCAGGCAGTATACGAATATATCGGGCAGAAATGGGCTTAGAGGCAGAATGGAAAGGAATTAAAAACGGATGAAAATTATTATCGCATTATTGATCTTCAGTATCATTATTATATTTCATGAACTTGGACATTTTTCACTGGCAAAGGCAAATGGGATCCGTGTCAATGAGTTCTGTCTCGGACTTGGACCGACGATTTTGGGCGTGACGAAGGGAGAAACGAAATATTCCTTAAAACTGCTTCCGTTTGGAGGTGCCTGTATGATGGAGGGAGAAGACGGCGAGAGTACAGATGACCGGGCATTTGGCAAAAAGTCTGTCTGGGCAAGGATCAGTGTGGTTGCCGCCGGACCGGTGTTTAACTTTATCATGGCATTTGTCTTTTCTTTTATCCTTCTTTCCTGCAATGGATATGATGTCCCTAAGATCACAGAGGTCAGCGAGGGCTTTGCAGCGGAACAGGCAGGTATGCAGGCGGGGGATGTCATTGTAAAAATGAACGGAAAACATATTCATTTTTACCGGGAAGTCAGTTCCTACTCCATGTTCCATGCGGGGGAGACCGTGGAAGTGACTTATGAGCGTGACGGAAAAAGATATACGGCAGAGCTGACACCGCTGTATGATGAAGAACTTGGCAGATACCGCTATGGTTTTGTCGGCGGTGAAGTGGAGAAAGGAAATGTGTTTAAGAATCTTCTGTACAGTGGATATGAGGTAAAATACTGGATCGATACGACGTTTGGAAGCTTAAAAATGCTTGCCACAGGCGGTGTTACCTTAAATGATATGAGTGGTCCGGTCGGGCTTGTCGATGCGATCGGTGACAGCTATGAGGAGAGTGTTTCCTACGGTTATTATGCGGCATTTTTACAAATGCTCTATATCTGTATTCTGATCTCGGCAAACCTTGGTGTTATGAACCTGCTGCCGCTTCCGGCATTGGACGGTGGACGACTGGTGTTTCTGATCGTTGAGGCGATCCGGGGGAAAAAGGTTGATCCGGACAAAGAGGGCATGGTGCATTTTATAGGACTTATGCTTTTAATGCTTTTGATGGTGGTTGTAATGTTTAACGATATTCGAAAAATTTTCATGTAGAGGTGAAAGTACAGTGAAAACAAAAACAGTAAAAATCGGTTCGAAAGTGATCGGGGGCGGTAATCCGATCCTGATTCAGTCAATGACAAATACAAAGACAGAGGACATCGCTGCGACAGTGGCACAAATCAATAAACTTGCGGCAGCAGGCTGTGATATCATAAGATGTGCAGTGCCGACAATGGAAGCTGCCGAAGCATTGACAGAGATCAAAAAACAGGTGGAGATCCCGGTCGTGGCAGATATTCATTTTGATTACCGTCTGGCGATCGCAGCAATCGAGCACGGTGCAGATAAGATCCGTATCAATCCGGGAAACATCGGAAGCAGAGAGCGCGTACAGGCGGTCGTGGATGCGGCAAAAGAGCGGCAGATCCCGATTCGTGTCGGTGTCAACAGTGGTTCTTTAGAAAAAGATCTGGTAGAAAAATACCATGGCGTGACGGCAGAAGGAATCGTTGAGAGTGCGCTGGATAAAGTAAAAATGATTGAGGATATGGGATACGATAACCTTGTTATCAGCATCAAATCCTCGGACGTTATGATGTGTGTGAAAGCACATGAGCTGATCGCAGAAAAAACTGATCACCCGCTGCATGTAGGCATCACCGAAGCCGGAACGATCATCAGTGGAAATATCAAATCCGCAATCGGACTTGGACTGATTTTACATCAGGGCATCGGTGATACGATCCGTGTTTCACTGACCGGAGATCCGTTAGAGGAAATCAAATCCGCAAAGCTGATCTTAAAGACATTAGGACTGCGCAAGGGCGGTATTGAGGTCGTATCCTGTCCGACCTGTGGAAGAACCAGGATCGATCTGATCGGACTTGCAAACCAGGTCGAAAATATGGTTGCCGATATCCCGTTAGACATCAAAGTTGCCGTTATGGGCTGTGTGGTCAACGGACCGGGCGAGGCAAAAGAGGCGGATCTTGGTGTTGCAGGCGGAAAAGGCGTCGGCATTTTAATTAAAAAAGGTGAAATCGTGAAAAAAGTACCGGAGAGCGAGCTGCTGTCCGTCTTAAAGGACGAGCTGGACCACTGGGGCAAGTAGAAAAGAAAGCAGGAATAGGAATGGAAAAACAGTTTCAGGAAGTATTTCCGGATTTGAGAATCGAAGGGGGCATGGCAGAGCTTCTCGATACCGTGGAGGTTTCGCGGGTATCGATCAATAAGAAAAAAGATCTGCTGCGGATCTATGTGGTCAGCCATCAGTGGATTCATAAAAAATATATTTATCAGCTGGAGCGCCAGATCGAGGAGCAGCTCTTTTCCAACGTGCCGCTGCGCGTGAAGATTATTGAGCGGTTCTATCTGTCGCGCCAGTATACGCCGGAAAACTTTCTGGAGGTGTACCGTCCGAGTATCCTGCTCGAGCTGAAAAACCACAGTGTCTTTCTGAATCATCTGTTTTCGACTGCCGAGATTACCTTCCCGGAGACGAACAAAATGCACCTGGTGCTCGTGGATTCCGTTGTGGCAAAGGAGCGCGAGGAGGAGCTGGTCCATATTCTCGAGAAAATCTTCTGTGAGCGGTGCGGCTTCGACCTGATCGTGGAAACCGAGATGAGAAAGCCGGAGGGCGAGAGCCGCGCCATGAGAAATTCCGAGCTCCGCATCCGGGAGGAAGTGCGCCACGTTCTGGCGCATACCCATTACGGTGAGATGCTCGGCGAAAAAGAGCAGAACCGGATGGAAGAGCAGGCGGAAGCAGCAGGCGAACAGCCAAAAGCAGCCGCAGCAGCCAAGGACGGCGAGGCGAAAAAAGAAAAAGCAGCAGACGGCGGAAGGGGAAAAGGTTTTTCCGGCGGCGGACGCGGTTCCTTCAAAAAAGGCAAGGGCAGTTTCGGCCGGAATGCGGACAATCAGCCGCGCAAATCCTCCAATCCGGATGTGCTGTACGGAAGAGATTTCGAGGATGAGAGCGTGGAGATTCTGAAAATCGGCGATGAGATCGGTGATGTTGTCATCCGAGGAAGAGTCCAGAGTGTGGATATGCGCGAGATCCGGAATGAGCGTACGATTTTCATGTTCACGATCACCGACTTTACGGATACCATCGGCGTCAAGATTTTCGTCCAGAACGCGGAAGTGCCGGAATTAAAGGATGCGATCAAAAAAGGCGCATTCATTAAAGTAAAAGGAAAAACGACGGTTGATGCATTTGACCACGATCTGACGGTTATGTCTGTCTGGGGCATCAAGAAGATCACCGATTTCCGTACCGGCCGTCAGGATACGAGTCCGGTGAAGCGTGTGGAGCTGCACTGCCATACAAAGATGAGCGATATGGACGGTGTCACCGATGCTGCCCGTCTGGTACAGCGTGCCTACGAGTGGGGCCATCCGGCGATTGCAATCACCGACCACGGCGTTGTGCAGTCCTTCCCGGAGGCAAACCATGCGATCGAGGCGATCGACGGCGCTTACCGGAAAAAATACCAGGCAGAGCACCCGGATGCGACAAAAGATGAGCTGAAAAAAGTTTCGGCTCCGTTCAAGGTCATCTACGGCATGGAGGCTTATCTCGTCGACGACTTGAAAGATATCGTTGTCAACAGCAAAGGACAGGACATCCACGGAAGCTACGTTGTTTTCGATATCGAGACGACGGGATTTTCCCCGGTTGTCAACAAAATCATTGAGATCGGTGCCGTCCGTGTGGAAAACGGAGCGATTGTCGATAAGTTTTCCACCTTCGTCAACCCGAAAGTCCCGATCCCGTTCCGGATTGAGAACCTGACCGGCATCAACGACAACATGGTTCTTGACGCGCCGGACATCGAAACGGTGCTGCCGAAATTCCTGGAGTTCAGTGAGGGAGCCGTTATGGTTGCCCACAATGCTTCGTTCGATATGAGCTTTATCGAGCACAACTGCGTCCTGCAGGGGATCGAGCGGGAATTTACAACGGCGGACACCGTCGCCATGGCGCGTTTCCTGCTGCCGGGCCTGAACCGTTTCAAACTGGATACCGTTGCGAAGGCGGTCGGCGTATCGTTGGAAAACCATCACCGTGCGGTGGACGATGCCGGCTGTACGGCGGAAATTTTCGTGAAATTCGTAAAAATGCTGGAGGAGCGCAATATTCTGACTCTGGATGACCTGAATGCGCAGGGGAAAGTATCGGAGGAGGCTGTGCGCAAGCTTCCATCGTACCATGCGATCATTCTGGCAAAGAACGAGACGGGACGTGTCAATCTGTACCGCCTCGTGTCGGAATCCCACCTGAAATACTACAACCGCCGGCCGAAGCTGCCAAAGAGCGTCTACCTGAAATACCAGGACGGTCTGATGATCGGATCTGCCTGCGAGGCGGGCGAACTCTACCAGGCAATCCTGCGCGGTGAACCGGATGCGGCGATTGCGCGTCTCGTGGACTTCTACGATTATCTGGAAATCCAGCCGATCGGCAACAACGCGTTCATGATCAAAAAAGAGGACGTTTCTGCCGTAGAGAGCGAGGAGGATTTAAAGGAGATCAACAGGCGCATCGTCAAACTTGGCGAGCAGTTCCATAAGCCTGTTGTGGCAACGTGCGACGTCCACTTCATGGATCCGCAGGACGAGATCTACCGCCGCATCATCATGACCGGAAAAGGTTTTGACGACGCGGATGAGCAGGCACCGCTGTTCCTGCGCACCACCGAGGAGATGCTTGAAGAGTTTTCGTATCTCGGAAGTGAGAAAGCGGAGGAGGTCGTCATCACCAATCCGCGCAAAATCTCCGACCTTGTCGAGAAAATCTCCCCGATCCGTGCCGGAAAATTCCCGCCGGTCATCGAGGATTCCGACAAGACACTGCGGAGAATCTGTTACGACCGCGCGCATGAAATCTACGGCGAGGAGCTTCCGGAGATCGTTTCCGCGCGCCTCGAGCGGGAGCTGAACTCCATTATTTCCAACGGATATGCCGTTATGTACATCATCGCACAGAAACTGGTGTGGAAGTCGAACGAGGACGGCTACCTCGTAGGATCGCGTGGTTCCGTCGGTTCCTCGTTCGTTGCGACGATGGCGGGAATCACGGAGGTAAACCCGTTGAGCCCGCATTACTACTGCGAGTCGTGCCATTACAGCGAGTTCGATTCGCCGCGCGTCAAAGAGTACGTCGGCCGTGCCGGATGCGATATGCCGGACGCCGTCTGCCCGAACTGCGGCAAGCCGCTGAAAAAAGCCGGATTTGACATTCCGTTCGAGACGTTCCTTGGATTCAAGGGAAACAAAGAGCCGGATATCGACCTGAACTTCTCCGGTGATTACCAGAGTAAGGCACACAAATACACAGAGGTTATTTTCGGCGCCGGTCAGACGTTCCGTGCGGGAACCATCGGTACGCTGGCGGATAAAACAGCGTTCGGTTACGTGAAGAACTATTACGAAGAGCGCGGCCAGCACAAACGGAACTGCGAGATCGACCGTATCGTGGAAGGATGCACCGGCATCCGCCGTACCACCGGCCAGCACCCGGGCGGTATCATCGTTCTGCCGTTCGGTGAGGATATCAACTCCTTCACCCCGGTGCAGCATCCGGCGAACGATATGACAACCGACATTATTACGACCCATTTCGATTACCACTCCATTGATGCCAACCTCTTAAAGCTCGACATTCTCGGACACGATGATCCGACCATGATCCGTATGCTCGAGGATATCACGCACCTTGATGCGCAGACGATTCCGCTCGATAACCCGGAGGTCATGTCGCTGTTCAAGAGCACCGAGGCGCTCGGCATCAAGCCGGAGGACATCGGAGGCTGCCCGCTTGGATGTCTTGGCGTGCCGGAGTTCGGTACCGATTTCGTTATCCAGATGCTTCTGGACACGAAGCCGCAGTCGTTCTCCGACCTGATCCGTATCTCAGGTCTGTCGCACGGAACCGACGTATGGCTCGGCAATGCGCAGACCCTGATCGAGGAGGGCAAGGCAACGATTTCCACCGCCATCTGTACCCGGGACGATATCATGATCTACCTGATCGACAAGGGACTCGAAAGTGAGCTTTCCTTTACGATCATGGAGAGCGTGCGAAAAGGAAAGGGATTAAAGCCGGAGTGGGAAGAGGAGATGAAGGCCCACGATGTGCCGGACTGGTACATCTGGTCATGTAAAAAGATCAAGTACATGTTCCCGAAAGCCCACGCGGCGGCGTATGTCATGATGGCGTACCGCATCGCTTACTATAAAATTTTCTATCCGCTGGCGTACTATGCGGCGTACTTCTCCATTCGTGCGTCTGCATTCTCCTACGAGCTCATGTGCATGGGACGCGACCGGCTGGAATATTATATGAAAGATTACGAAAAACGGAAAGACACGCTGACTCAGAAGGAGCAGGCAACCGTCAAGGATATGAAGATTGTCCAGGAAATGTACGCCCGCGGCTTCGATTTCGTGCCGGTGGACCTCTATAAGGCACAGGCGCACCGCTTCCAGGTCTACGATGACAAACATCTGATGCCGGCGCTCGACTCGATCGAGGGTCTGGGCGACAAGGCGGCCGACGCCGTTGTCCTTGCGGCACGAAACGGAAAATTCCTCTCGAAAGATGATTTCCGCGACCGCACCAAGGTCAGCAAGACGATTATCGACTTTATGGCGGACCTAGGTGTCTTCGGAGATCTGCCCGAAAGCAACCAGTTTTCGCTGTTCGACTATTAAAAGGAGCGTCCCCTTTCCGTTGCAATCCCGTGCGTCTTGGGGTATAATCAGACGTTGTGGAAAAGAACGAAAACGATTTAGATAAAATAAGGTGAAAAACATTGAGAAGAAGATTGGAACAACTGCTGAACGGCAGATTTGAATATGAGGTTCCCCATCTGCTGCTGTCCGAGACGGAGGTGGCCCTGACGCTGGACGAGGGGCAGAATTTCCGCGGAGAGCTGAATATCGGAGCGGAAGACGGGAGAAGAGTAAAAGGAATTGTGACCACAGATCATCAGAGAATCGTTCTGGCGAAAAATCAGTTCCAGGGAACGGCGAGTACGATTGAGTACGGCGTGGATACCAGCGGATTAAAAGCAGGCGATGAAATCTGTGGAAACATCACCGTCAGCAGCAATCTGGAGGAACGCTGCGTGCGGGTACACGTCTCGATTGCGGGAAAGACAATGAACATTTCCGGACAGGAGATTCATTCCCTGGCAGATTTTGTGCATCTGGCAAGCCATGATTTCGGCGCAGCGTACCGCTTCTTTGTAAAAAAAGAGTTTGCACGTCTTCTTCAGAAAGAGGCACCGGAGCAGATGGCACTTTATCAGGGACTGTCCCACAAGCCGGTGACATTTCAGCATCTGGAGGAATTTCTGGTTGCCCTCGGTCAGAAAGAGCCGGTGATGCTTTCGGCGGAACAGCCGGAGAAAACTGTGCTTACCGTGGACCAGCCGCGCAAGGAAACACTGTATCTGTATAAAAATACCTGGGGCTACGTCCGCATGGAAATCGAGGTGCAGGGAGACTTTCTGGAAGTGGAAAAGAAAGTCGTCACTTCAGAAGATTTCATCGGAAGCGTCTACGGTGTGGAATACATTATCCATCAGGAGAAAATCGGAAACGGCCGCCATTACGGCAGAATTACGGTGCGTCAGGGAAAACAGGAGCTTCGCTTTGAACTGGAAGTGACAAACAGCGAAAAGCATGTGACCAGCAGGAAAAATACGGAGCGCGACCGTCAGATAACTGCCATCGCGCGCGGCTATCTCGATCTGGCAGTCCATAAACGCGACTACCGTACCTGGTATCAGGATACCTGGGAGGCCATCGAGCAGTTCGAAAAAGCCGGCGGAGACATGGCGTGGGTGACGCTGGGAAAAGCATGGCTGTACGAGAGCCATGAGGAAACCGGAAAAGCAAGAGAAACGCTTTCTTACGTAAAAGAGCATCAGGAACTGCTGGACACCGCGGAGAAAAAAGGAGCGTACCTGCATCTGGCATGGAAGCTGAAAATGGAAGTGGGCCATACCGGGTTGGTATCACGCCTTGGAACACTGATGCGGCAGGAGAGTGCAAGCTATTTTCTGTTAAAGCTTGCCATTGATGCCGACGATTCCTGGCAGCAGTCGCTGACCCGTCAGCTCTACGCGATGGAACTTTGCTATGAGTGCGGGTGCAAGAGTCCGCTTCTGTATCTGGATGCGGCACAGCTCTATCTCCGCCAGGAGGGACAGCTCCGCCGGATTTCGCCGTTCACCGTTCAGGTGCTGAAATTTGCGCAGAAAGAAGGCATTTTAAGCGGGGAACTGTTAAAACGGGCCGCTTATCTTACAGAGACGATGAAAACGTTCGATGAGAATGTCTATCAGATTCTGACTGCGGGCTATGAGCGTTTTCCATCCGATGAAGTGCTCGAAGCCATCTGCAAACTGGTGATGAAGGGCCGCCCGGTGCGGAAGGAATATTTCCCGTGGTATGCAAAAGCCGTGGAGCGGAACATCCGCATCACGCGCCTGTACGAGTACTATATCGAAACGATGGATGCGTCGTTCGACGAGGTCCTTCCGCAGGTCATCCGGATGTATTTCTCCTACAGCAACACACTGGCAGGCCAGAAGAAAGCGCTGATCTACGCCAACGTGATCAAAAACCGCGAAAAAGACCGCCATACATTCCAGAGCTACCGCCCGGCGATGGAGGTTTTCACGGCAAGACAGATCCAGAAAGGCCGCATGAACCGCGAATACGCCGCACTGTACCGGACTTTTCTGAAAAAACCGGAAGATCCCGACAGCGCAAAAGCGATCGCAAATGTGCTGTTTACCTATCATGTAACGTGTGAAAATCCGAAAATCACGCGTGTGATCGTCTGCCATCCGGCGATGGCGGGCGAAACGTCTTATCCGATGACGGAACGGGGTGCTTATATCCGTCTGTACGGCAAAAAAGCGCGGATTCTTCTCGAAGATGAGCAGCGCAGAAGATATGCGGTGACAGAAACCTGCCGCGTAGAGCCATTGTTTACGGATGAAGAGCTTGCCCGTGCCTGCGGCGGTTTTGCCATTGAAAATCCGGGTCTGCTGCTGCACCTGTGCGGGGAGCAGGAAGAGGAGATGCAGCTTACCGCAGAAAATCTTGCCTGGTATCAGCAGGCAGCGCGCACGAGCGCATTTTCCAGTGCTTACCGGAAAACAGTGCGTCAGAAACTGCTGGAATACTATCTTGCCCATCCGGATGAGCGTGAGACCGAGGCAGCTGTTGCAGAGCTGGAGGACAGCGCTTACGCAAAGGTGGACCGTATTTCTACGATCGAGCTTCTGGTACGCTACGGCTGTTACAGCCGCGCCTTTGCCCTGACGGATCGGTACGGCTACGAAAAGATCCCGGTGTCGTGTCTCTTCCGTCTGGCGCATGCGATGATTCTGGAAAAAGAGTTTACAGAGGACGAGGAGCTTCTCTATCTGGCATCCTACGTGGTAAAACAGGGCATCTACGATGAAATTGTATTGTGCTATCTGAGAGATTATTTCACCGGTTCTATTGAGGATATGTGCAGTTTATGGGATAAAATCCGCGGCTTCCAGATGGAAAGCGACAAGCTGGAGGAGCGCATTCTGACCTGGTCCGTCTTTGTGCGCAGCCACCCGAAGTGGGAGCAGGAAATGCTGGAGAGCTACATCCGCCAGAGCGGAAAAGAGCATGTCATTCTGGCATACCTGACGTATCTTGCGATCGGCTATTTTATGGACGGAAAACCGCTTTCGGATCAGATGTTTGACTACTTGGACCGCGCCTGGAAACAGGGCTGGGAGCTGGACGAGATCTGCCGTCTTGCGATGCTGAAACATCTTTCCACGAAGCCGCAGCTTTCTGAGGAGGAAGAAAAAGAGGCGCATACCCTGCTTCTGGCGTTTACGAAACAGGGACTCCGCTTTGCCTTCTACAAGGATCTGCCGGAGCACCTGACAGAAGGCTTCCAGATCGGCGACCGCATGTTCATCGAGGAGCGCCAGAGAGCGGAGGCAAAGGTGACGATTCATTACCGGACAAACGCCGAAGAAACATGGAAGAGCGAACCGATGCGCAATATGTATCAGGGCATTTTTGTGAAAGAGTTTCTGCTGTTCTACGGCGAGAAAATGGAGTATTACCTGACCTTTACGAACCGTCAGGGTGAGGGAAAAACAGAGGTGAAAACCGTCTCCATGACCGGCGAACCAAAAGCAGGAAAGACGCGGTACCAGCTTCTGAATCAGATGAAAGCAGCGCGCGCGGCAGGAGATTTGAAAAAAGCAGAAGAAGCATTCCAAAAGTATCTGCAGCAGGAGGCTCTGGTTCGGAACTGTTTTGCACTTGTGGATGAAAAGAAGCAGCAGGAGGATACGACATGGAACAGAAAAATTTGATTTTAGGATTTGATTTTGGAGAGAAATATTCCCAGTTCTGCTGCTATGACAGGGGAACCCATACGGCCGTCTCCATCCCGGTAAAAGAAGGAGAAGAGGCGGTGGAATTTCCGACCGCCATTGCCAAAAAACGGAATGAGGAAACGTGGAAAACAGGACCGGATGCAGAAAAATCTGCTCACGCGGAAAACGGCATCTGGCTGGACAATCTGTACGAGATCTGCATGGGATCCCGCATCTGCCAGATCGAAAACCGGGATTACACGCCGGGAGAAGTCCTTGGCACGTTCCTTCGCGAAGCACTGAAGATGATCGGCATCGAGCGTCCGGACCAGCAGATCCAGGCGATGATGATCACCACGGGCCATCTGACCCGTCCATTTGTGGAAAATGTGCGTGAAGCATACAAGATAATCGGACTTCCGCGCGGCAGAGCCTACCTGCAGGAGCATGACGAGAGCTTTTACTGCCATGTGCTGAACCAGAAGCCGGAGCTCTGGAGCCGTAAAGTCGGTCTGTTTTTCCTGAAAGATGAGGAAGCATCGTTTTCTGAACTTTCCATCAGCCGTAAAACGAAGCCGGCAACTGTGACCGTAAAACGGGGGCCAAAAGCCGCACTTTCGATCGAGCCGATGGAGCGCGACCGCGATTTCTGCCATCTGATGGGAGAAGCGATGGGGAATGAAATTTATTCCAGCGTATTTCTGGTGAGCGAGGAGTTCGACCTTGCCTGGGCCGACAACTCTTTGCGTCAGTTAAAGAAAAACCAGAGAAGAATCTTCGGCGGAACGAACCTGTTTGCACAGGGCGCCTGCTTTTCCGCGCGCGAAAAAGTGGAGGAGCGCCGCTTAAAGGGCTATCTCTTCCTCGGAAATGACCTCGTGCGCTACAACATCGGCATGGAGATGACGATCAATGGTTCTCCGGCATACTATGCGCTGATTGCAGCCGGTGTGAACTGGTATGAAGCAGAAAAAGAATGTGAGCTGATCCTCGACGGAACGGAGGAGCTGGAATTTGTTGTAAGCTCCATGGAAAGCGGAAAACGAAACCGCTATACCATGAAGCTGGACGGGCTGCCCAAACGGCCGCCGAAGACAACACGGATTCGTCTGCGTCTGGAGTATGATTCTCCGGTTACGTGTCAGATCACCGCAGAGGATTTAGGTTTTGGCGATATGTTCCCGGCAAGCCACAAAATCTGGCACGAGACGATGGGGGAGGTGTAAACGATGAGCGGTTATATTTTATGTCAGGTCAAACGGGCGAAAAATCCGTATTATATTTCCAACATCAGCACAAATATTTATTCCATCGAGGAACTGTGCTATTATCTGTACCACAACATCTATCTGCTGGACGAGACCATCATTAACGAGCAGCTGCTGGTGTGGATGAAAGAAGAACTCCACTTAAGAAGACTGTACCAGCGTCTCTACGTCCTTCTGGAGGAGAAAAAGAACATCGGTGAGTTTATCCTGCCGATCTTCAAGGAGATCAATTATCTTTCCCACGATCAGTTCCGTGAGATGAATGAGCGCCTGAAACGGTTCGAGGAGCAGCCGGAGATTGTGCGGAAAAAAATCAAGGGAGACTACCTTGTCGACCACGAAAAATATATCAATGCGATCCAGGTTTACCAGGAAACGCTGAAAGATACCGAGGAAAACGAAACCAACATGGGAAGCCAGTTCACCGGAAGTATTTACAACAACATGGGCTGTGCCTACGCAAGTCTGTTCCAGATGAATGAAGCACTTACGTGCTTTCAGAAAGCAAATGAAGAGCTGCACACGAAAGCATCGTTAAAGAGCTGGCTGTTTGCGGTCTACATGAGCAAAGGACAGGACGCCTATGAGCAGATGTGCACCGAGCGGAAAGTGGATGCCGAGACGAAACGGGAGATGGACCGCCAGATCACAGAGGCAATGCAGGTCGAGCTCCCGCACGATCTGGACGAAGCTCTTACGGCGTGGACACGGGAATATCATAAAAATACCGGACTTTGAACAAAAAGAACAAAAAAATTACTTGACAGCAAAAAAGAATGGGACTATAATACAGCGCATAAGAAAAAAGTAAATACTTCGAAACCGATGAAGTGGAGATAACGTTGGAAGCGCACTCACAGAGAGCCCGGGCAGGTGGAAGCCGGACAGAAAGCGGATCAGCAAATGGACCACGGAGGGTACAGGGAAAAGCGGGAAACCGTCTGAGTATTCTGTAACGTGCAGGCATACGTTAGTTGCCAGGAATATGATCGTATTCTGCAGAGCGTGTGAGCAATCGCAAAACAAGGTGGCACCACGAGTATAAAAATATACCCGCCCTTGGCAAAGAACAAAGTGATTCTTTGCCGGGGGCGGTTTTTTGTATATCAGAAATTGGTTCTGAGGACCAGTGTTGATGACAGCCTTTGCAGACACAAGGAGAGGAGATAACAAGATGAAACAGATGACGTTAGAAGAAATTTCAAAAGCAGCCGCATCGGGAGCTTTTCGGAAAATCCCGGTAAGCAGAGAAATTTATTCGGATATCCGTACACCAGTAGAAACACTGAAAGTCCTGCAGGGCGTCAGCAGCCACTGCTACATGCTCGAAAGCGTGGAGGATAAAAAACAGTGGGGAAGATACACCTTTCTCGGCTACGATCCGTCGCTGGAACTCACCTGTGTCAACGGAAACCTGACAATCACCGCCGATGCGGCAGAGATGAAAAAAGTAGAAGATATTCCGGAAAGCCACGAAGAACAGCTTCCGACCGGACAGATCCGGCTGACTGCAAAGACAGCCCATCCGGGAGCCGTCATCAAAACCCTGATTGAGAAAAATAAAAGTCCGAAGATCGCGACACTGCCGACCTTCACCGGCGGCCTCGTCGGATACTTCTCTTACGATTACATCAAGTACAGCGAGCCGACCTTAAAGCTGGACGCAGAAGATCAGGAACATTTCAAAGATGTCGACCTGATGCTGTTCGATAAGGTCATCGCCTATGATAATTATCGTCAGAAAATCGTACTGATGCTTAATATCGAAACCGAAAATCTCGAAGAAAATTACGAAAAAGCCGTACAGGAACTCGAAAAAATGGAAGAGCTGATCCGCTTCGGAAAACCGGCCGAGACGAAAGCAGGCCACCTGAAATCCGAGTTCCACCCGCTCTTCGATGAGAAAGCGTACTGTGAGAAAGTCGAGCAGGTCAAACATTATATCCACGAGGGAGACCTCTTCCAGCTCGTTCTCTCCAACCGGCTCGAAGCTGATTTTGAGGGAAGCCTCCTCGATACGTACCGCGTCCTCCGCACGACGAACCCGTCGCCGTACATGTTCTACTTCTCGAGTGATGATGTCGAGATCTCCGGTGCATCCCCGGAAACTCTCGTAAAAGTCGAGGACGGAGAGGTCCGGACCTTCCCGCTTGCCGGAACGCGGCCGAGAGGAAAGAGCTATGAAGAAGACCAGCGGCTGGAAAAAGAACTCCTCGCCGATGAAAAAGAGCGTGCCGAGCACAACATGCTGGTTGATCTGGGAAGAAACGATCTCGGAAAGATCTGTGATTTCGGAACCGTGGAAGTAGAAAAATACATGTCAATCGAACGTTACTCCCACGTCATGCACATCGGTTCCACTGTAAAAGGACAGCTTCGGAAAGACAAGACCGCAGTCGATGCTATCGATTCCGTTCTCCCGGCCGGAACCCTCTCCGGTGCACCAAAGCTCCGTGCCTGCCAGATCATCAACGAGCTGGAAAACAACAAGCGCGGCATTTACGGCGGTGCGATCGGCTATCTGGATTTCACCGGAAATATGGACACCTGCATCGCAATCCGGCTTGCGTTTAAGAAAAACGGAAAAGTGTTCGTCCGCTCCGGTGCCGGCATTGTAGCCGACAGCGTACCGGAAAAAGAGCATCAGGAATGCATCAACAAAGCAAAGGCCGTGATGGTCGCACTTGCAGAGGCAGAAGGAGGAAGCAACTTATGATACTGCTGGTAGATAATTATGACAGTTTTTCCTATAACCTGTATCAGCTCGCCGGTTCGATCAATCCGGACATGAAGGTCATCCGAAAC